>Ga0209163_1000191_pt1 | contig 148390 bp, 118 predicted proteins | sample MTBAKSrepl2MetaG_FD_187457 | JGI IMG/M metagenome (GOLD analysis project Ga0209163, IMG submission 187457) | Enrichment culture microbial communities om Arthur Kill intertidal strait, New Jersey, USA, that are MTBE-degrading - MTBE-AKS2 (Arthur... | ecosystem: Environmental > Aquatic > Marine...
GGACCATTTCAAACCCGACCACGAGATCCCCGGCATGGGCTTCTGTTTCGTCAAAATCGTAGATGAAGACAAGGAGCGCCTGGGCGACGCCATCGCCGCTCACAAAGACAAGAGATAGCTCTATTCCTGCACGCAAAACCCGGGTCTCAGAGCCAGGTCACAGAGTCCAGTGGCTCTGCCTGGTGAAATCAAAAGGATCTAAATCCAAAGCACGAAATCCGAAACAATATCGAATGATCAAAATTCAAATGGTCCAAACAACAAAGCCTTATCTGCATGGACGGGTTTCGTTTTTGTCATTGGGACATTCGGGATTTGAATTTGTTTCGAATTTCGATATTCGGATTTCGAAATTTAACGGATTCCGTTGTCGAAATCATGCCCTTTGGGCTTAATGCAAAGCCAGGCGGTCTGGACCCGGATCATTATTCATCCAGGAAATTCTTGCGGCTTTCCGAGAGGTCGATGGTAGTCTCCATGATGACCCCGCCTCTCAGGAACCGGACAGGAAGGCGATCCGATTCGGCGAATTGCTTGTTGGCGTCAACGAGACAATCGCTGCTGCAGGCTTCTTCTTCTCCAAAGGAAAGCACCAAATCGCCGCCCAGCAGGAAGTCTCGTCCAAGCATCCTTGCGGCCACGGACCCGCCCTGCAACCCGGCCTTGTCCGCGGGACTCCCCTTGGCCACCCGTTCAATGAGCAGACCTCCCTTGAGATCCCGATTCAGCAGCCTGGCCACGCCTTCCTCGTTCAAATAGATGCCTTCGATCCCGAGCCAGACGCGGTTCTTGAATGAGAGGAGGGCTTTGGCCGTGTTGACGGGCACCACAAACCCGATGCCCTGAAAACCGCCGCTGACGGAAAGGATCCGGGAGGCGATGCCGATTACCTGGCCTTTGGAATTGAGCAGCGGGCCGCCGCTGTTGCCCACATTGATAGCCGCATCGGTCTGAATGAATTCGGCCGGTATGGTCCCGTCATAGAAGCGGCCGAAATCTCGAAATCCGCTGATGTGGCCCACGGAAAAGGAGTTCTCGAGACCGTAAGGGCTGCCGATGGCATAAGCGACCTGTCCCACAAGCAATTCATCGGAATCTCCCAGTTCAGCGTGGACAATTCCCGGGACAGGGTCGATGAACTTGATAAGGGCGATGTCTGCGCTCGCTTCACTGAAGAGGAACTCGGCGGGATGAACCTTGCCGTCCTGGGTTTTCACCAGAATTTGTTCCGCACCGCTCACCACGTGCGCAGCCGTGAGAACATGGCACTTGGAGGAAATCAAGACACCGCTTCCGAGACCTCCCTGCTGTCCTTCCTGCCCTTGCTGAAATACTTTCTGCGAGGTAAAAATGGTTACCACGGAAGGCAGGACTTTCCTGTACACCTTCGTCGCCTGGGCCTCTTCAGGGGTGAGATAAGCGGGAGCGGTTCTCTCCTTGGGGCCGGCGATGACTTCCGTAGAGCAAGAAGATGAAAGAAACGCACAAAAGAAAGAAACGATGACCAAAAGAAAGATGTTCTTGTTCGTCACGGGAAAAGCTCCTTTTATCTTGATATATCGAGGTGCCGCCGGGCGGTGAATCCCTTTTCTCCAAACCTATCAGTCTTGACTTCGGAAGACAATCAAATAAGATGCATTCGCAAGAAGTCCCACGCCGTCATTGCGAGGCGCGAAGCGCCGTGGCAATCTCACGAATATCAGGTCGGTTAGGAGATTGCCCCTCGGCCGTGAGCTCGGGGCCGAACGGCTTCGCGGAGTTTACCCTGAGCCTGTCGAAGGGCTCGCAATGACAAATGGGGTATTTTTCGACTTTTTACCGTGAAAATCCCCCCCTGGCCCCCCTTTTTCAAAGGGGGGAACTTGTTCCTCTCCTTTTTGTCCTCCCCCTTTATTAAAGGGGGATCGAGGGGGATATTCATGGGGGGGTGACCGCCTCCAGGTTATGAGCGTTTCCGAGGACATCATTAATGGTCTCATAATAGTAGTGACATTCATTGCCTCCCCGCTCTTGTAGGAGTCCCGACAGGGGCGGGACGACAGGATCGCGACCGGCCCTTCGAGAGCCTCAGGGTCCTGAGCAGCGTCGAAGGAGAGGTCGCTCCTACAGGGAAGTGAAATGTCGGCGAAAACGAAGCGTCAATACTATTTCGAGACGGTTCATAACCGCTGAAGATCCTGAGATTTGTCCGCCCGAGGCAACGGCTTACCGGAGAGGTCAACAAGCCCATGACAAAAAAGCTCAGAGAAGTGGTGATTCCCAAGGAACAGGCGGTGTTCCGGTTGGACGGCAGAGGCCGCTGGCATGGAGAGACCGGTGAATTCCTGCACAAGAAAATCATCGAGCACTTCCATCGCTCTATCCGGAAGGACAAGCAGGGCTTCCACCTGATGCAGAAACAACGCCACTTCCGGGAGAAGGTCTACTTTGCTTACGAGGATACGCCGCTCTTTGTCTTCGACGTGATCAAGGGTGAAACCATAGAACTGGTCCTCAACACGAGAAAACGGTTGAAGCTCACGCCGAGGAAACTGTTCATTAGGGACGATGATCTTTACATTCGCCTCGGAGAAGACATGGCCAAGTTCACCGACCATGCCCTGATCAGGCTCTCCCCGAACCTGGAATTCGAAGGAGACGAGGCTTTCGTCAAGGTCAAGGGCCGGAAGTACAAAATCCCCGAGGAATGATAGTGGGAGCGCTGATGAAAATGCATCCTGGCATGACAAGAAGGGATTTCGTAAAGCTCGCAGCCATGGCTTCGGCGGCTGCGGCCGTACCGACGGGCCTTGTCCGTGCGGCTGAAGGGCTTGTGAAAGCTTTATCCGATGCGAAGGTCGGGTTGGCCGGGCTGCCCGCAGGCACAGATGGTTCGGCAATCGTGACCGCGGTGAGGCAGGCAGCGGAAGCCGTCACGGATTTTTCGTGGCTCTCCCGGGGAGATGCTGTGCTGATCAAGCCGTCGATCAATTCTGGGAATCCCTATCCGGCAACGACCCATCCGGCAGGAGTCAAGGCCATGGTCGCCCTTCTCAAAGAAAAGGGTGCGGGGAAGGTCGTGGTGAGCGACATGTCCGGGATAGAGCATGTCAAGCTCTCACCTGACGAGCTCAGCGGCAGCACGAGGGAACTGACCGCCTCTTGCGGGATTGCGCGGGCCGCCGTCGAGGCGGGGGCTGATCTCTATTTCCCTGAAGAGGACGGATGGGACGCCTTCTTCGAAGACGGCCCTGTTTCCGGCTCGCACTGGAAGGCCGGGATCATGATGCCCAAGATCCTCAAGAAAGTGGATCACGTTATACTTCTCCCGAGATGCAGCCGCCATGCCCTGGCGGGAGCCACTCTTGGAATGAAGGCTGCCGTGGGGTACTGGCGGACGGACAGCCGGCTCGAGTATCACCACGATGCTGCGACGTTTCATGAAAAGACGGCGGAAGCCAACACCGTTTCAAGTCTCAGAGAAAAACTTCGCCTCACGTTGACCGTGGCCGACAAGGTTTTGGCCACCTATGGTCCTGACAAGGGATACGTGGTGACCCCCGGCACCGGTCTGGTTTTTGCCTCTGAATCGCTTGTGGCCCACGACATGGTCTCCCTTGCGTGGCTTCTCGAATCAAGGCGTGAGGTTCCTGAAGACCAGAGAACCAGGCGCAATGACCCTTACACCAGCCAGTTTGCTGTCAACATGGCCAACCGGTGGGTTGTCAGCCTCCTTGGCGGAGTCGCGAAGGCTGCCGGTGCCGATTCACTTCAGAGAAACGACCTCAAGAGCATCTGGGACGACCGCGTTTTGCGGAGGGCGTTCGAGCTCAATGGTGGAATTCCGGCCCTGAAGTTCATTGCAGCCAACCCCAAGGTCCCCGGTGAACTGAGGCAAAGGCTGTCTGCTATGACCTCTCAGGCCTTTCCACCCCCGAAATGACGGTGTGGTTTTACCGTGAAAATGCGCTCGTAGGGGAGGGGCTTGGCCGTCTGTTCCGGCAGCGCTGTAGGGATCGGCCACCGTGCCGATCCGCGGAACGGGATAGAACCCGTTCCCTACGGAACAACAAAACCGAATTTCGCAGAGTTCACGTATAGCCCGCCCCTACACTTTTATACGCCTCTCCGAAGGAGTCCGGAGTCCCACGGACTGGCGTATTCATCCGGGGGAGTGGCCTGCGCCCAGGTCATGAGGATTTAACGAGAGCATCATGTGCAGGAGTTGCAAATGAAAAGAATCATTCAAATCCTTTTGTTGTCGTTTCTCGCCTTGAACGCGGCGTCCTGCGAGATGATCGTAGAACGCACGATCAGGAAGGCCATGGAGAAACAGCAGAAACAGGCCGAAATCCTGTCGGATGGCAAGATGCACGTCGTTCTGGTGGGCACCGGCGGGCCTCTCAGCAATACCAAAAGAATCACCACCAGCACGGCCGTCATGGCCGGTGGAGAATTCATCCTGGTCGATGCCGGCTCCGGCGTTGTGCGAAACATTGATTTGCAGGGTCTGCCCATCGGAAGGATCAGCGGCGTGTTTCTGACCCATTTCCATTCGGACCACATTTCCGATCTTGGCGAATTGGCTTTCATGTCCTGGGCCAGGGGCAGGACAAAAAAACTGGATGTGTATGGCCCAGAAGGTGTGGAACTGGTCGCGGAGGGATATAACCTGGCATACAGGCTGGATTCGTCGTACCGAACCGCTCACCACGGGGAAGATGTCATGCCCTCTGCCGCGGCCGGCTCGGTTGCAAAAACCATTACCGTGACTGATCCGGACAAGGCCGAGCTGTTTTTCGACCGTAATGGCTTGAAGGCTTACGTGTTCATGGTCGACCATTCTCCGGCCAAACCGGCTGTCGGTTACCGCTTTGATTACAGGGGAAACATCGTGGTGATTACCGGGGACACCAAGAAGACTCCCGCCTTGGCCGGACATGCAAAACAGGCCGACCTCCTTCTTGCCGATGCCCTTGACGCCAAGCTGATCAATACCTTTTCAAGAATTGCCGGGGAAAACAACCAGCCCCGGGTGTCAAAAATTATGGCGGACATCACCGATTATCACATGACACCGGTCCAGGCCGCTGAAGTTGCCCGGGAAGCGGGCGTCAAGAAACTGGTGCTGGTCCACGTGGTCCCGCCCGTTCTCAACATGATGGTCAAAAGCATGTACATGAAGGGGCTGAGCGATGTCTTTAAGGGAGATATCGAATTGGGAGAGGACGGAATGAGATTTGATCTTGACCCCAAAAAGTAGGCGTTAACGGAGATAAGCAATGATAGAAGGATCCCCGAACGAAAGCCTTGAGATGCAGAGGCTTCACAGTCGCCTCAGGAGCATCATTGATTCGATGCGCCACGTGGTGCTTTCTTTTTCCTATAACGAGGAGGCGGATAAGGTCAAGGTCAGAGATGCCGCCTTCTATGACCGGTACCTGGTGGAGGTCAATCCTGCGGCGGAAGCGCTTTACGGGGTGCCGAGATCGGATTTTCTGAACGGGAGAAAAAGCATCTTTGATTTTGTCTACGAAGAAGACCGGGACGACGTGTTGAACCACTACAACAACCTCTACGAGGAAGGCATCGGCGAGCTGACGTACAGGGTTGTCGGGCCGAACCGTGAAATCCGGTGGGTGCTGGATTACGGGAGAGTGGAATACCTGGAAAAGGGAAAGGTGAGAAGGGTCAACCACATCATTGAAGACATTACGACGGAAAAGAAAGCCCTCGATGAATTGAGGGCGAGCGAAGAGAAATATCGGAGAATATTTGAACGGTCCCAGGACATGATCTACATTCTTGAGCCTGACGGGAACTTCATCGACATCAATCCCGCGGGCGTCGAATTGCTCGGTTTGGCCAGCAAGGAAGAAGCCGCATCGAGAAACATGAAGGAGTTCCACGTGGACCCGAGCGTCAGAGATGCCCTTGTCAGGGATCTCGCGGAAAAGGGGGAAGCGACCAGGAGCAGGGTGATGTTCAAGAACACCCAAGGTGAAGTCATCGAGGTCGATCTGAACGTGATCGCCAGGAGAGACGAGACCGGCAAGGTCGTTTCCTATCAGGGGATCGTCCACAACATCACCGAAGCGATCAGGCAGAAGGAACTCGAAGCCATCGGACAACTGGCGGGATGTTTTGCGGACGATCTCGCTTCGCCTCTCGCGGTCACCATGATGGGGGTCAATGCGACCGGCGACTTCCTGAGAGACCTCAAGGTGGACATAGACAAATTGCTGAACCCGGACGATCCCGTCAAGGCGGAGGAGGTCGGCGAAGGAATGCGTTACCACTTCGACGAGATCGTTTATTTCAACAACCAGGCGCTGCTAGCCTGCAAGGACATGAAGGAAAGACTCTCGGAAATCCGGGAGCAGTACTGGAACCTGAAAAAGGTCTCCGACGGCGCCGGAGGAATGATTTACGAAAGGAATAAAAAGAGGAGCCCGTGAACCCCGGCGCCCCCAACCCGCAAATTTTTCCTGCCACCTGATTCAGCAATCTCCGTCCGACGAGATGAATCCCAAATTGCGTATTTGTAAATTAAAATGCAAAACACGCATTTTTTTCTTGACGCCGTAAAATGCTTGGAGGTAATTTCGATTTATGAAGAGTAAATGCCCGGCCCGGGGGTTTCCTTTATGTCCAACCAAGATGCCCTGGCAGCAAGAATAGGGAGCAACCTCAAAAGACTCCGCACTGAATCCGGGCTCAGCCAAAAAGGCCTTGCAGAGGCCGCTCAACTTTCCCCCACTCTCATCTCCAGAATAGAAAACGGTCTTGTCAGACCCTCCATCGCAACCCTTGAACTCATTGCCCAGTCCCTGAAAGTCGACATCGGCTATTTTTTCAGGGATGAGGAAAAGCAACAGTTTGTTATTTCCTACAGGGGAGGGAGGAAGAATGTGCCATCCCAACGAGGGTACGATATCGAAACCCTGGTCGAAGAGATGGGAAATCACTTCATGGACCCCGTGATCGTTTCCCTGAGAGGAAAAGACGAAGAAGACAAGGTGGAGCTTGCCATGCACGAAGGTCAGGAGTTCATGTATGTGCTTGAAGGAAAGGTAGAACTTATCCTCGGATCCAAGCGGTTCATTTTGAAACAGGGAGATGCAGGATACTGGAATGGCAGTCTTCCCCATAAGGGTATCAGCTTGAGCAAGAAGCCGGCGAAAACTCTGAATGTGCACCTTGTTCCCGGAAAACGAACCGGAACGTTTGCGGTGAAAGAGCGAGGCTAGGTCGGTTGCAAGCCGGTCTTTCTAAACAGCATTCGTACCCCGGCGCTTCGCTGTCAAATCCCCCTTACTCCCCCTTTTCCAAAGGGGGAAAGCCGCTGAAAGTCCTCCCCTTTGTAAAGGGGAGACAGAGGGGATTTTGGATGGATGGAACAGCGAGTTTCTCAGGAAGCGCACAAGCGTGAGGTTTGGTCTGAGGTCTCTAAGTGAAACCCATAACAAGGGAGGTGGCATGATGAATTCCAGGAATAAAAATGGTTTGGTAGTCCTGACAGCAGTGCTCCTGGTGTTTGCTGCGGCGGGAGCAAGCTTCGGAGGTCCGGAAAAAGTTCTCAAAATGGCGTTCATTGCCCCGTCCCCGGTCTGGGGACCCGTCGCCGAGTTCTACGCAAAAGAAGTGACTGCACGGGAACCGAATCTCCAGATCAAATGGTTCGGAGACGGCCAGCTCGGACCGCTGCCTCAAAATTTCGCTGAGATGAAGATGGGGAAGCTGGACATGATGCTGTGCGATTCAGGGACATTGGGGCTGCCCAAGGGAGGCGCCCATTTCAACATCGTCTTTGCACCCTATGCCTTCAATTCTCAGGCCCACATGCGAAAGTTCTTCGGCTCGGATCTCTTCAAATCCATGCTTGCCGAGACCGAGAAAGAGGCCGGGATCAAGTACATGGGCTGGGTCTCGGATCGCTCTCCACGGTTGATCACAACCAGCAACCGAAAGGTCGTCAAGCCTGACGACATGAAGGGGCTCAAGTTGAGAGTCCCCCTGGTCAAACCGATCAGCGTCGTCATGGAGGCCTGGGGGGCTACACCCATTCCTCTTTCCGCAGCCGAAATGTACATGGCCATGAAACAGGGGGTGGTTGACGGTCAGGACAACGGCTTTGACGCCATTTACGGCGCAAAATACTATGAAGTGCAGAAGTATGTGAGCCCCATCGACTACTGCCGCTCGGGCCTGCTGGTTCATGTGTCTCAGTCCACATGGAACAAGCTCAACGACAAGGAACGAAAAGCGTTGCTGGAAGCCGTGGAACCCACGGACAAATGGGCCAGCAAGCGCAATGATGAAGTCGTGGCCATGTCGATCAAAGGCGTCCAGGAAAAAGGAATGATTATCCTGCAGCCCGACATCGAGGCCTTCAAGCGCACGGCAGCCGTTGCCGTGAAAGAAAAACTGGACGGTCAGGTTTGGCCTGCGGGACTTTACGACAAGATCAGGGCCATGGACTGATACAAGTGCGGTAGGTAATCTGTCATTGCGAGGACCCCGGACTCGACCCGGGGGACGAAGCCGTTCGGCCTCGAGCTCACGGCCGAGAGGCAATCCAGTGCAGCGCACTGCCTCGAGAAAGGCGAGGGATCTCCTGATGGCGCGAAAAGATCCTTCGATCTGCCTTTCGGCGGCCTCAGGACGACTCGCTTGCGAGTCGGATTGCCACGCCCTTCGGGCTCGCAATGACCTATCAAAATACAAAATGCGTTTGCATTGAGTTATGCGATGGCAACGGTTCGGGGAGGGAAAGTGGAAAGGCTTAAGGCTTTCATCATCCTGGTGTTGGAAAGACTCGTAGGGATCCTGCTGATCATCATGTCCGCCGTGACCCTCGCACAGGTTTTTTGCCGCTATGCACTGGGATTTTCCCTCCCCTGGTCGCACGAGCTGGTGATCCTGGCCATGATCTGGGCGGTGTGGCTGAGCATTCCAATCGGCATTGATCGCATGGAACATCTCAGCGTGACTTTTTTGTTGAGTCACCACTCCATCATTAGAGGATTGCCTCTGACCTGGGTCCATTTCTCGGTGTCTGTGATTTTCTTCTTCCTGGTGTTCATTCTATCCTTCCCTGTGGTGGAGGCCTTTGAAGGCATGGCGCTTCTCTCCATCCCGGTTCCGATCAATGCCAGGTATTATGCCGCCATGGTCGGGAGTTTGATCACCCTTTTCGTGTTAGGGGCGAAAATTTACAAACTGATCACGGAGCGTTGAATGGGTGTCTGGCAACTAGCCGTCCTGGTGTGTAGTTTCCTGGCCTTCGCGGTTTTGGGTTTGCCTGTGTTCATCGCCATGGGCCTGGCCTCGGTTGTCTACTGCCTGATTTTCATGGGTGCCGGCGCGTTGACGACGGTGCCGGCCCAAATGGTCGAGACGCTCAACAACTTCGCTTTTCTCTGTGTGCCGTTTTTTATCCTTGCCGGCGACCTGATGAACGCCGGAGGCATCACCAAGAGACTCGTGGTTTTTTCGACGGACGTGGTGGGGCACATCCGGGGCGGCTTGAGCCATGTGAATATCCTTGTTTCCATCGTTTTCAGCGGCGTGTCCGGTTCAGCCGTGGCGGACACTTCCGCCGTGGGGAGCGTGCTCATTCCGGCCATGAAAGAGGAAGGGTATCCCGCCTCCTACTCCGCGGCGGTGACCGCGGCGAGCAGCGTGATCGGTCCCATTATCCCTCCGTCCATTCCCATGGTGATCTACGGCATGCTTACGGAGCAGTCGATCGGAATGCTTTTCCTGGCAGGGGCGGTTCCAGGGGTCCTGGTCGGAGTTTACCTCCTTGTGGCTTCCTACATCATCAGCAAGCGCCGAGGATTTCCAGCGAGGCCCCGGGCCCCTGTAAGGGTGATGTTGAAGAGCATGATCGATGCTGCCTATGCGCTCCTTATGCCGATCATTATCGTGGTGGGCATCGTGAGCGGCCTGGTGACGCCCACCGAGGCGGGCATTCTCGCCGTAGCCTATGCGCTCATTGTAGGGATGGTTGTTTATCGGGAATTGAAGCTCAAAGATCTTGCCCGCATCTTCAGCCGTTCCATGCTCTCTTCCGCTTACATCCTGGCGATTATCGCCGGTGCGGGCATCTTCAGCTACCTTGTTGCAGAGATGCGGGCAGGGGAGATCCTGCTTCATTTTTTCACGTCTATCAGCGAATCCCCCTGGGTCATCCTGTGTATTCTGAACGTGTTTTTCCTGATCTGGGGCTGTATCCTGGAGCCCATGACGGCTTTGGTCGTGGTCGTGCCCATGCTGATGCCCCTTGTGAACGCGGTGGGCATTGATCCGATCCACTTTGGTGTCGTCATTGTTCTGAATCTGATGATCGCTTTGTTCACACCGCCTGTAGGGTTCGTCCTCTACCTTGCCACGTCTATTGCGGGCGAAGATCTCAGTGTGGTTGTCCGCGAAACGCCGCCTTTCCTTATCGCGCTTTTTCTCGCGCTGGGCTGTGTCACCTTCTTGCCCGGACTGAGCCTTTGGCTGCCCCGCATGCTGATGGGATAAAAGGAGAGCAATCTATGGAGTTGGCAGAAAAGATCGCCTTGGTGACAGGATCCGGTTCCGGAATAGGACGGGCCGTTGCCGTTCGTTTTGCAAGAGAGGGGGCCCGCGTGATCGTCAACGACATGGACGGCCTGGCGGCTGAAAGAACCGTAGAAGAGATCGAAGCGCTGGGCGGTCAAGGATTTCCCTTGGAGGCGAATATCTCCAAGAGGGAGGAAGTTTGTGACTTGGTATCCAAAGGCGTTGACCGCTTTGGGACCATCGACATTCTTGTGAACAATGCCGGCACCGGGGGCTCATCCATCTTGATCAAAGATATACCCCCGGAAGCCTGGGAGGAGACGGTCTCCGTGAATTTGAACGGCCCGTTCTATTGCTGTCAGGCCGTGATTCCGGGGATGATCGAAAAAGGAGGCGGAAAGATCGTCAACATCGCTTCACTCGCTGCGAGCCGCATGAGCAAACTGGGCGGAGCGGACTACACCGCTTCAAAATACGGGCTCGTCGGTTTAAGCCATCACCTGGCCTTTGAGCTGGCGGCATACAGGATCAACGTAAACACGGTGTGTCCGGGAGCGACGCTCACGCCCCTTGTCATGTCCAAAACCACGGAGGAGTTCCGCAACACGATCAGCGAACAGATCCCTCTCGGACGGTGGATAAGCCCGGAAGACATTGCTGAAGCGGTTCTTTTTCTTGCAAGTGATCGATCCGCCATGATTACGGGCGTCGTGCTGGGCGTGGATGGAGGCCAGTTGCTCGGTATTGCGGCGGATTATCAGGAGGATTTGGCGCGCAGGATCGAAGCCAGCGCGGTGAATGCAACAAGATACCTTGAAAGCAGAGGTGCGAAAAGATGATGGACATCAAAGCCTATTCAGCACTTGGAAGAAGCGGCCGGGTCCTGGCGGCCAGGTTGTTGCCCGGTCAGGACGTGGTCCAGGGGATCATGGGATTGATCAAAGAGAAGGATCTGCGATCAGGGACCATCACGGCGATCGGGTCGCTGCGCTCGGCGACCGTGGTCTACCCGAATTCCATGGAGTTCGGGGACAACCCCATGGACGTGGCGGTGTTTCACAAGATGGAAGGCCCTGTGGAACTCGGGATCGGCCATGGAATATTCGGGAGGGAAGAAGACGGGGAAGTGAACATGCATTTTCACGGATTGGTCATGGACAAGAACGGGACCATGCGCACAGGCAATCTGGTTCCCGGTTCCGCTCCGGTCCTGGCCACCGTGGATTTGACGATCCAGGAGTTCGAGGGCCTGGAAATCAAGCCGACTCTTGATCCGGCTTGGAAAAACAAGTTTTTGCATCCCGTGGCTAAATGAAGGGTAGTGAAGCGATCAGGGCGTCAAAGGGGGAACCGGTGCAAGTCCTCCCCTTTGTAAAGGAGAGACAGGAGGTTGTCTGACAACCGGGTATCAGGGCTCCATTCACCCTTCTATACATCAGGGTGACCGGTTCGTAGCAGCCGTAAGTATCTCATTTTCCTTTCGTGATGATGTATCAAATAATGAACGGAAACGCGCCATCTGACTTTTTGCGAGATTGTCAAAGTTGCGTATTTGTAAATTAAAATGCATAATACGCATTTTTTTCTTGACAACGTGAAATGCTTAGAGGTAATTTCAATTTACAAAGAGTAAATTCCCAATCCGGGAGTTCCTTTATGTCGAATCAAGATGCCCTGGCACTAAGAATCGGGAACAACCTCAAACGGCTCCGTGTTGAATCCGGGCTAAGTCAGAAAGACCTAGCGGAAGTCACTCAGCTTTCACCAACCCTGATCTCTAGAATAGAAAACGGCCTTGTCAGACCATCTGTCGCAACCCTGGAACTCATCGCCCAGTCCCTGAAAGTAGACATCGGCTATTTTTTCAGGGATGACGAAAAAAGCGAGTACCGGATATCCCAAAGGGAAAGACGGAAAAGCATTGCATCTAAGCGGGGGTACGGTGTCGAGACACTTATAGAGGGAATGGAAAACCATTTTATGGATCCGGCGATTGTCACTCTAAGAGGAAAGGAGGAAGAGGAGAAGGTTCAGTTTGCAACGCATGAGGGCCAGGAGTTCATGTATGTGCTTGAAGGAAAGGTAGAACTTATTCTCGGATCTAAGCGGTTCATTTTGAAGCAGGGGGATGCAGCATACTGGAACGGCAGCGTTCCCCATAAAGGAATTAGTCTAGGCAAGAAGCCAGCAAAAACACTTAATGTCCATTTGATTCCTGGAACGAGAACAGGAACGTTCTAGCTATTCTAGAATGGATGAAAGGAGGTGGGAAAACAAGTTTGCATCATTCGCGTAAAAGTAGGCCTGCTGCTGTTCGCAGGAAAATCTCGCAAAATTTTTCTTGCTGGAGGTTTTGGCTATGAAAAGCGCCTGTACAAAGATCGGATTGATGCTGGGCATTTTTAGCTTATGTGCTATTAACTCATTTGCCCTTGGGGCTGAAATCACGCTAAAACTAGGCCATGTCGCACCCCCCGGACCTTCAACTCATGATGTGTCTGCAAATAAATTTGCCGCAAGAGTGGCAGCGAATACAAATGGCAAAATAGAAATAAAAGTTTTCGGAAATTCCCAGTTTGGTACTATGCCAGAACATTGGGCTCAATTAAAAGGTGGAGCAATCGACCTGTTTGTAGAAGATTCTTCGGCTGCCTTCATGGTGGAACCTGAGCCAAAAAACTTGATGATCGCGCTGTATCCATATGTTTTCAGATCTCAGGAGCAGGTGCATACATTCTATGATTCACAACTGTTAAAGTCCATGATGGGAAAAATAGAAAAAGCAGCCGGGATTAAGTACCTAGGATACATCGGGGATCGCAGCCCCAGGGGTTTTAGCACCACGTCTAGGAAGGTGACTTCAGTTGAGGAAATAAAGGGTCTGAAACTCAGGGTTCCTCCCGTTCCCCCTTTTGTAGCAGCGTACACTAGTTGGGGCGCTAATCCGACACCGGTGCATGGAAAGGACCTTTATACAAGCATTAAATCGGGAATGGTTGATGGCTGCGATTACGAAATAACGAATATGCATGCCACAAAGTTCTATGAAATACAGAAATACTTCACTGCAATAAACTATGTACGCTCAGGAATGGGCTGTTGGATTAACCAGAAAAAGTGGGACTCCTTTCCCAATGATATCAAAGAGGCTCTGCTTAAATCCGCACAAGAAACAGAGATCTATGTGAATCAGTTCACTTCGGAACAAGTGGCTAAGATCGAGAAGTCATTAACTGAAATGGGCATGGAGATTATACACCCTGATCTTAAGTCTTGGATCGATTTGGCAAAAGCAGAAGTTCTTAAGAATGATGGCAAAGTTTGGGAAAAAGGGCTGTACAAAAAAGTTCAAGCTTTATTGAAAAATAACTAGTGATGATCCGGCTTGGCAAAATAATCGATGCAATCTTGTACTACTTCTGCGGAATGGCGCTGACTGCATTGGTTTCTATCTGCTTTGGCCAGGTTATTGCGCGCTATTTATTCAACAATTCTTTTGCTTGGGCAGAGGAGATCAGTATTATTCTCCTTCTTTGGGCCACATGGGGTGGTGCGTGTCTAGCTCTAAAGCAAGGCACGCACCTAAAAGTAAGCATTGTTGAGGATAAGTTGGAAAAAAGCCACAAAATCATTCTGCGTCTTGCCTTAAGCATACTAGTAATTCCATTCTTAATTATCATTACCTTCGCTTCAGGTCCCGTGGTGGAAGCGATGCGGGTGCAGACTCTCATGAGCTTGCCTGGAGTTTCAATGAGTGTAATGTACGCAAGTGTACCATTCGGTACCCTTATGATGCTCTTCTATGTCATAAGGATAACGGCGGTTGATGTGAAGTATCTGATCGAACGCCGCCGAAAAAAGAGCTGACTTATGGAGTTCATACAAATACTTGTTCTTTTAGTACCCATGTTCATTCTTATGGGGCTCGGGCTTAATATATTCTTTTCTATGGGCATCGCATGCGCGATCGCGGCGTACGTCTTTGACCTTCCCAAGATGATTCTGGCTCAATCATATGTCAGGGGTTTAGCGAGCTATGATTTTTTGGCCCTCCCATTCTATTTTCTGGCCGGCGACCTAATGAACCAGGGGGGAATAACCGCGAGGCTTGTTAATTTCTCGGGTGCCCTTGTTGGACATATTAAAGGTGGTATGAGTCATGTGAACATTATTGCTTCCATGATTTTTTCTGGTGTATCTGGGTCGGCCGCGGCCGATACGTCAGCCATAGGCTCCGTTTTAATACCGGCAATGAAGAAGGAAGGCTATCCAGCAGCCTATGCAGCAGCAGTAACGGGAGCATCTTCTACAATTGGACCGGTCATCCCGCCAAGCATCCCTTTAGTGGTTTATGGATTGCTGTCTCAGGAGTCGATTGGAAAACTATTTCTGGCGGGCGCTATTCCCGGTGTTTTAATGGGAGTTTATCTACTTATAGCCTCTTTTATTCTTAGTTATCGGAGAGGCTATCCGTCACGAGCTCGTGTTGGCATAAGAAGGCTCTGCAAAACCGCATTGGATGCAGGGCCTGCTTTGGGAATGCCCTTCATTATTCTTGGAGGTATAGTCGGTGGTATAGTAACTCCAACAGAAGCTGGTGTTATTGCTGTTGCATACGCCGTGCTACTTGGGTGCTTTGTTTACAGAGAGATAAATCTTGCTGCATTACCCCGAGTTTTTGCTCAGGCGATGATAAATACAGCAGTTATTCTTATCATCATCGCAACAACTGGTCTTTTCGCTTGGATCGTTGCAAATATTGGGTTAGGAGCCATTCTGATAAAACTGTTCTTATCCATTTCAACAAATAAATGGATCATACTGGCGATCCTAAATGTCTTTTTCTTAATATGGGGCTGCGTGCTCGATCCGGTCACTGGAATGGTTATTTTAGTTCCAATCTTAATACCCCTCGCGCAAGAAGTTGGAATAAATCTTATACATTTCGGAGTTGTTGTCGTTATGAATCTAATGATCGGCCTAGTAACTCCACCGGTGGGAGTATTGTTATATTTGACTTCGAGTATGGCTCAAACAAAGCTCGAGCTTGTCATCCGCGAAATGGTTCCATTTATCGCGGCGCTGATTGCAGTTCTTGTACTCTGCACTTACTGGCCGGAATTGGTGATGTGGTTGCCCAACGCCTTAATTAAGTAGAAAGAAAAAGGTCAGTTAAGTGTACTTAATAACAGTGAATGACAGGAGGAGTACCTATGGGTAATGAACTGACCGGTAAAGTATCCATCGTATTTGGTGCTGGAGCAGTGTCCGGGGCAGTTGATCGCCCTCCTATTGGAAATGGCCGGGCTGCGGCAATTGTATATGCAATGGAGGGCGCCAAGGTGATGGCGGTCGATATCGACTTGGAGAAAGCCGAAGAGACCAGAAGAATGATCATGAAAGAAGGGGGTAGTTGCATTGCCTTTCAGGCGGACACTAGTAAGTCAGAAGAATGCAAGGCAGTAGTGGATGAATGTTTGAGCCAATTTGGGAGAATTGATATTTTACACAATAATGTTGGTATCGGTCCCAAAAAGCAGGCAGGGCTTCTTGCAGCGGATGAGGAGGACTGGGATAGAGTTTTAAACATAAACGTGAAAAGCATTTTTCATGCTTGCAGAGCTGTGGTTCCGCAAATGATAAAACAAGAAAGTGGAGCCATTATTAACATTTCATCGGTTGGCGCAGTGAGCCACGCATATCCCGCACTTTTTGTCTATACGATATCTAAAGCAGCGGTTAATACTTTTACCCGTTGTCTTGCATTTGAGCTGGCAGAAAAGGGAATCCGTGTAAATTGCATTATGCCTGGCATGATCGATTCCCCCCCGATTTACAAAGAGATACTTCCGCTCTATGGAGGTGATATAGAAAAAATGAGGAGAGACCGAAACGCAAGAGTCCCAATGAAACATATGGGTGAGCCGTGGGACATAGCATATGCAGCGCTATTCTTAGTCTCTGAAAAAGCAAAGTATATAACTGGTCAAATTCTCTCTGTTGATGGTGGTCTTCTTCTAGGTTGAGGCATCGCTGTTACCTTGTACTCTGGCCAGATGGATCTGTGGTAGACGCCTAGCGGATACTTTAAATACGTGTGAGGAGATATTGTCGCGGCTTTTCTAATGCAGTTACTTTGTGTGTATCAGATTATCCTTACAGTGAATTCAGTTTAGGACTTATTTTCATAAAGGTGAGGAACGGTTCTCGGAATATTTGCCTTTGGTGCATAGAAGTTGTGTCAAAGCTTTTTTTTCGAATATTCCGCTCAGGAACGAGCAGGGATCAAATCCACAGACTGGTTTTTCGAATGTGCTAGGCCGATCTATGGAGGATTAGTCTTATGACAAATGAAACAGTAATATGTGCAATCGGGAGACCGGGGCGGGTCCTGCGGCCAGGTTGTTGCCCGGTCAGGACGTGGTCCAGGGGATCATGGGATTGATCAAAGAGAAGGATCTGCGATCAGGGACCATCACGGCGATCGGGTCGCTGCGCTCGGCTACGGTGGTCTACCCGAATTCCATGGAGTTCGGGGACAACCCCATGGACGTGGCGGTGTTTCACAAGATGGAGGGCCCTGTGGAACTCGGGATCGGCCATGGAATTTTCGGAAGGGAAGAAGACGGGGAAGTGAACATGCATTTTCACGGGTTGATCATGGACAAGAACGGGACCATGCGCACAGGCAATCTGGTTCCCGGTTCCGCTCCGGTCCTCGCCACCGTGGATTTGACGATCCAGGAGTTCGAGGGTCTGGAAATCAAGCCGACCCTGGATCCGGCTTGGAAAAACAAGTTTTTGCATCCCGTGGCTAGATGAAGGGTAGTGAAGGATCCGGGAGTTACGAATGAAAAGGAGCGAAGCCGTTCGGCCCCGAGCTCACGGCCGAGGGGCAATCTCGGCATCAGGCGCATTGTGAGATTGCCACGGCGCTTCGCGCCTCGCAATGACAGGTTCTATGTAAACTACTTTGTGCTCGGTGTAGCAAGATGAGTGGAGTGGCGAATTCTTCGGGAGTATTGACAGGAGGAGAGAATGGTTGAAACTCAGTTTGATCTGACAAAGGATGAGGCCCTGGACCTCTACTTCAAGATGGTCCTCACGAGGCATACGGAAAACAGGCACGAAGAGCTTTTTCAAACCCAAAAGGTCCCTGTGTACACCCACCTGGGCACGGGTCAGGAGGCTGTCGGGTGCGGAGTCTCTTTTCTGCTGAAGAAGGACGATTACCTGATCGGCACCCATCGGGGCGTTGCCGAGGTTGTGGGCAAGGGAATGGCTGTGAAGGACATCTTCCTGGAATATGGAGGAAGGGTCAATTCCATTTCAGGAGGCCGGGCCGGCTTGCACCTGCACAGCCCGGACCTGGGTATCCTGCCGCTGCTGGGAGGTCTGGGCACCGACTTCTCCCTGGCTGTGGGAGCAGGCCTTTCCATCCGCAACCAGAAGCGGGACAGCGTCGTGGTGGATTACTTCGGTGAAGGAGCTGCGGAGCAGGCCGACTTCCACCCAGCCATGAACATGGCCATGCTCTACCAGGTCCCTGTTCTCTTCTGCTGCTGCACCAACCAGTTCGTCGAGTACCATCCCTACCGGGAGACCACCTGCACGCCGGATGTGGCGCCCCGTGCGGCAGGATACGGCATGCCCTGGAAGATCGTGGAGGACGGAAACGATATGTTCGCCGTGGGCAGGGCCATGAAAGAGGCGATTGCCCATGCGAGATCAGGAAAGGGAGCCTATTTTCTCGAATTCAAGACCTACCGCCTCGCTCCCCATCACACTGCGGATCAGTGTCTTTACCGGGACCAGAAAGAATGTGACGAAGCGGCGAAAAGGGATCCTCTTCCCAGGGCGGCAAAAGCGTTGCTGGACAGGAAATGGGCTACAGAGGCGGAATTGAAGAAACTGACGGAAAAATGTCTCACCCTGATTGACGAGGGTGTGCAAGCTCTGGAACAAAGCGGAATGCCCGACCCGGCGACCGTCATGAACCATGCTGTGGCAGCATAAGGAGGAAGATCACATGGCAGAGAAATACTACACGGAAGCTCTGGTGGATGCCCTGCGCCAGGAAATGCTTCGAGACGAGAGCGTTGTCGTCATGGGCCTGGACATCAAGCCCAGCATCTGGGGAACGACTCGGGGGCTCTACACCGAATTCGGTCCCCAGCGGTTCATCAGCACGCCGGTCTGCGAAGGATCTTACACCATGGCCGGCATCGGTGCGGCCATGACAGGCCTGCGGCCTGTGGTGGAACTGCTCTTCTCGGAATACGCCTGCCTGGCCGCCGAACCCATCGCGAATGTGGCAGGGATGTGGCCCTATGTGTCCAACGGCGGGTACAAGATCCCCATGGTCATGCAGACTTTCGCAGGGGCGCGAGGTCACGGGGCCTATGCCCATTCCCAATCCACGCAGGCCATGTTCCTGAATGCTCCGGGCATAAAGATGGTTATTCCTTCGACTCCGGCCGATGCCAAAGGCTTGCTCGCATCGGCCATCAGGGATGATTCACCGGTCTTGATTTACCATTCACGGCTGTTGCTGACCATGACCGGGGAGGTGCCCGAAGGCGAACACCTGGTCCCCATCGGCGAGGGTGTTGTGAGAAAACCCGGTAAAGACGCCACAGTGGCCTCTTTTGGGAACATGCTCTATCGCTCTCTCGAGGCTGCAGAGAGGCTGGAAAAGGATGGAATTAGCGTCGAGGTGATCGATCTCAGGACCATCATCCCCCTGGATGAAAAACTCCTTGCGACATCCCTGGAAAAGACCAGCCGCCTGGTGATCGTCGAGGACGGCCGCAAACGAGGAGGCATCGGCTCGGAGGTGGCGGCGGTGGTCTCCGAAAAGTACTTCGATTTGCTGGATGCCCCTATTATGCGCGTGGCAGCTCTGAACACGGCGGTTCCGTTTTCCGGTCCCCTTGAAAAAGCGCACTTTCCCCAGGTCGAAGACATTGTCGCCGCTGTCAAAAAGACACTCGAATAGGGGGGGAGTTTGAAATGATCGCACAGGTAATCATACCCAGAGTCGGCGTGAACGTCACGGAGTTCCGGCTCATCGAGTGGACGGCAAAAGAAGGAGAGCGGGTAGAAAAGGGGAGCGCGGTTCTTCACATCGAGACCGAGAAGACCCAGTGGGAAGTGGAGGCGGAGATTTCCGGGTTCCTCCACATCCTTCTGGAGGCAGGCAAGAAAGCCGCGGTCGGCGAGGCGGTCGGGGCGATTGCCGAGACCGGGGAAGAGCTCCGGAAACTGCAAGCCGAGTCCGGTACGGCATCAGGGATCGCGGAGGCTGCCGGAGGAGAGGCAAGTCCCGAAGAACTTGGTGAAGCTGCGCGGGAAGGCCGGAGCCGGCGAGGCGGAAGAAGTGTTCTCATCAGCCCCGTGGCCCGCAAGATCGCTGAAGAGCACATGCTTGACGTGACGCAGATCAAAGGGACGGGACCGGGAGGCAGGATCAGCAGAAAAGACGTAGAGGCGGCGATCCAGGCCCAAGCCGGAAAGGAAAAAGAAGTCCCTCCCCCCACGGCCTACCACGGCAGAAGAATCCGAAGCGTAGAGTCCTTGAGGGGCATAAGACAATCCATTGCCGAGCACATGTACCGAAGCCTGTCCACTTCGGCGCAGATGACGGTTTTTGGTGAATGGGACATGTCCAGGATCGTCCTCTTGCGTGAAGATCTTCTCAAACAAGAGGGTATGAGCGGCGCAAGGATCAGTTACGTGGACATCATGGTCCTTATCCTTTCAAGGGCACTCAAGCGGCACCCGTCGATCAACTGCAGTCTCCTTGAAAACGAAATCAAGGTGTGGGAGGACATCAACGTAGGGGTCGCCTTTGCCATGGGCGAGGAGGGCCTGATCGTCCCTGTGGTGAAAAACGCGGATCAAAAGAGCCTGGCGGAAATCTCGAAACAGGTGAAAGATCTGGGGAAGAAAGCCCAGGAAAGGAAGCTCCTGCCCGACGAGGTGACAGGCGGAACCTTCACCCTTTCCACTGTGGGAAGACAGAGCGAAAGCCGATTTCAGACGCCCATCCTCAATGAACCCGAGGCCGCCATCCTGGCGGTGGGAGCCATTGAAGATCGGCCGATGGTGAGAGACGGGCAGATCGTCATCAGGCCGATCATGCCCTACAGCCTGACTTTCGATCACAGGGTGATCAACGGGTTTGCCGGCGAGCAGTTCCTGAAAACCATCAGAGGCTACGTGGAGAACCCTTCGCTGCTTCTGCTATAGGTGATGACGAAGACCAACACTATTCTTCATCCCCATTCCACCAACTTGGAGGCTGTGTCATAATCCCTTCCGGTCATTGCGAGCGACCGAAGGGAGCGCGGCAATCTCCTGGATTTCAACCACTTCTGAGATTGCTTCGGTCGTTTCACTCCCTCGCAATGACACTGTGACACAGGCTCTGGGGGACAGGAAGGGTGATGGGGTACACAGGGAATCAAGACTGTATGGATGAAACCTATGACGTGATCGTTGTGGGCGGGGGCGCGGGCGGCGTTGCAGCCGCTCTACGCGCAGCCCAGCTTGGAGCCAAGGTAGCCGTGGTGGAGGAAAAGCACCTGGGCGGTCTTTGCATGAACCGCGGCTGCGTGCCCTTCGGCCACATGATGGTCGCTTCCCATTTCCTCGGAGATCTTGCCTTGGCTAAGGAAATGGGTATTGCGTGTTCAGAAGTCTCAAAGGACCTCGCTGCCTTGTTGAGCAGGCAGAACGAATTGATTGCTTTTATGCAGCAAGGGGTCAAGACCATGCTCAACAAGCGCCGAGTCAGCCTGGTCATGGGGCAAGGCAGGCTGAGCAGTCCGGGCAGAGTTCAAGTGAACGGAAAAACGCTGGAAGGCAAGAGCATCATCCTCGCTTCAGGGGGCTGTTGGGTGAAGCCGGAATTCAAGGGGAGCGATTTCCCGGACGTGGTCAACAGCGATTATCTGTTAACCGCCAAATCCGTGCCTGGACGATGCCTCCTGTGTGGCGGCGGTCCCTGGAGCATCGAGATCGCCCAGTTTCTGAATCGCTACGGATCTCGTGTGTGGCTGGCGACGCCTGAAGAAAGCCTGCTCGCTGGGGAGAGCAAGACCATTCGTTCGAGGTTGAGCAAGGCTTTGCAGGCCCAGGAAATCTCGATTCTCACCGGTGCTGAAATCCTTTCCTCAAAGAGAAAGACAGCGGGGATGGAAATCATCATTTCCTCTAAGGGGAAAGAGGAAATCATCGAGGTGGATCTCCTGATCACCCTGCGCAGGCGCGCAGCCCTCCAAGGGTTGGGCTTGGAGACGGTCGGACTGAATGAGACGGACGAGTTCATCCGGGTCGACGAAGGAATGCAAACTCGGGTGAAAGGGCTTTATGCCATCGGCGATTTGACTGCGCCTGAGAAAAAGCAATACTCGCACCTCGCCTCTCTCGGGGGTTTCGTTGCGGCGGAGAATGCCATGGGTCTTTCCAGGTCCTTTGACGAAAGAACTCTGACGAGAATCATCTTTACAAAACCCCAGGTGGCCTGTGTCGGTCTCACGGCTAAAGAAGCGAAAGAACAGGGATACGAGGCGGTCGTCGGTTCAGCCCCCCTGTCCATGAATACCTTCGGCATGATGGCCGCACAGACCGAAGGGCTCGTCGAGGTGGTGGCCGAGAAGAGGTACGGCCAGATCCTGGGGATCCACATGATCGGAGACAGGGTCTCCGAGATGGCGGGTCAGGGAGTCCTGGCCGTGCAGCAGGAAATGACCCTGGAGGAACTGGCCCAGACCACGTTTCCCCATCCCACCTTGAGTGAATCCCTGGCCGAGGCCGCAAGAGATGCCCTGGGAATCCCCATCTATCTGCCTTAATGGGGCCGACTACAATCGCGAAGCTTGTTGTGCCTGGGCGCGTAAGAAAGCTCAGGAATGCATTCGGATCAGCCAACCCTTGACGGGTTCGCAAACGTTCATGACACGAAGATCTCGTCGCCCCCGGGCATGAGAATCCCCCCTGGCCCCCCTTTTTCAAAGGGGGGAAGTTTCCTCCTATCCTTCTTCCTCCCCCTTTAACAAAGGGGGATCGAGGGGGATTTTCACGGTAAAAAGTATGCCAGCGCGTTTCCGTTCATGGTTTTATATCCTTCGATACGTCAGGGAGGGGCGTACCATGAATGGGATATCAGGCACTTAGTGCGACTTTTTACGAATTCATCAAGCCATGGGTTCCGGGAAAAACCTCCGTGGGCGCTACAACGCGACCAGGAGTTTTTCAACTGTTTCCCGGGCGTCGCCGAAAAGGGTGACGGTCTTATCCATGCGGTAAAGAGGATTTTCGACGCCCGAGTAGCCCGGCTTTTCATCCAGGTTGCAGACCACGACGGTTTTGGCTTCGTGGGCCATGAGGACCGGCATGCCCGACAGAGGCGTCCCTTCGGAATCGATGGCAGCGGGATTGACCACGTCGCAGGCCCCCACCACAAGCGCCAGATCGACATTTTTAAATTCCGGATTGATGTCGTCCATTTCGACGAGCTTTTCGTAATCCACATCCGCCTCGGCCAGGAGAACATTCATGTGGCCTGGCATGCGTCCTGCCACGGGGTGGATCGCGAACCGAACCTCTTTTCCCATCCTCTCGAGCGCCTGGGCCAGTTCCACAACCTTGAACTGGGCCTGGGCCAAAGCCATGCCATAGCCCGGGATGATGATGACTTTGGTCGCATCCCGAGCGGCGCCGAGGGCTCGGCCGAATCCGTCCTTCGCGGGAGAAGCCGGTACAACCGGCTCTGCCTGCGCCTCCTTGCTTACCGGGGCTTCAAAAAAAAGATCTTTGGGCTCTTGACTCCCCTGGTGCTGGATTCCCACAAACACCTTGCCCAGGCTGCGATTGATGGCCTTGCACATGATATGGGTCAGAATGCTGCCTGAGGCAGCCACGGTTGCGCCGCAAGCCACCAACAGCCGATTCTGGATGATGATGCCGCAAAAAGCTGCAGCCAGGCCTGCGGTCGCGTTTAAAAAGGAGATAAGAATGGGCATGTCGGCCCCGCCGATGCGGATGGAGAAGACGATCCCGAGCACTATCGAGAGCGCGATGAGGACCACGAGGAGATACACGCTTGCAGGGTCTTTGAAAAGTCCCGTCAGTACGGCGACGAGGACAATTACCAGGACGGTCGCCAACAACCAGAGAGAGTGTCCCCTTAAGGTGACCGGCTTCTGGTTCAGGAGATTGGCAAGCTTCCCGCCGGCCACCATGCTGCCGCTGAAAGTGGCCGCGCCGAGAATGAGACCCAGAAAGCCGGACACGTCTCCCACCACCGGTGTGGGAATCGAGGCGGCTCGCACCAGCTCGACAAAAGAAATCAGGAAGGCGGCGATTCCTCCTGCGCCGTGCTGGAATGCCACCATGGCGGGAATCTGAATCATGTTGACGGCCCTGGCCACCATCCACCCGGTTCCTCCGCCGAGAACCACCGCAATCACGATGAGGGCCGGTTCTTCAAAGGGGTTCCTCAGGAGGACCGCCACAAAGGCCGCCAAAATAGCGCACGCAGCCATGAGGTTTCCGGTGCGGGCTTCTTTGGGGCGATAGAAGAGGGAAATCCCGCCGAGGAACAGGCAGATGATGAGCAGATCAATCAAGAGACTCGGCCAGGTATTCATGGGAGGGGAGGTTTCGTTTTAAACAGCTTGAGCATTCGGTCGGTGATGACAAAGCCGCCCACCACATTAAAGGTGGCCATGATTATGGCCGCCATCCCCAGCACCTTTTGATAAACCCCGAGTTCCGCACTGAAGATCAGCACGGCCCCCAAAATGGTGACCGCTGAAATCGCATTGGTCATGGACATGAGCGGGGTGTGGAGCAGGGTCGGCACCCTGGATATGAGAAAGTACCCCACCATAAAGGAAGCGGCGAATACGAAAAGCAAGATCATTAAATCCGTCATGGTTCTTCAACCCTCCAATCTGAGCGAACTCTGATGCGCTTTTTCCAGGGTTCTTTTCCTGATTTCTGGAATTCCGATGCAGGGGGGGTGAAAATCCGAATATCGAAATCCGAAATCCGAAACAATATCGAAACACCAAATTTCGAAACCCAAAGGAAGAATAAGGCGGGGGTGGTCCTGATTTTTTGATCATTCGGATTTCGAAAATTAGAATTTGTTTCGTGCTTCGATATTCGAATTTTGGATTTCCGTATCATTCGGAGGTTGGTCACAAATGCTTATCCCATAATTCCTTACGGGACTTTCCATGCATCGAACTCTTGAGACACGGCGCTACACTTCGCCCATGGCCTTGAGAGCGCCCTGGTACAGGATCTTGCCCTCATGGGTGACCAGGGTGTGCTTCACGATGTCATCCTCGAGGTCTGGGGTTTTCCTTCCTTTGTTGAAAAGGTTCTCCACGTAATAGTACAGGTTCATGGCGTAGAGCCAACTCGAGTGCACAGCCATGCGCCCGGGAATGTTCTGGAAGCCGCAAATGGAAAGGCCGTTCTTCCGGCTCATGCATCCCGGCTCCGTCATGGCACAGTTGCCACCCTGGTCGATGGATACATCCATGATCACCGAACCTGCCTTCATACTCAATGCCATTTCTTCGGTAATGAGGATCGGCGCCACCTCTCCCGGCACCAGCGCACTGAGAATCACGATGTCCGCCTCGGAAACAGGAGACTGCAGCGCCTCCCGCTCCTTGATGAGCCATTCCGGGGGCAAGGCCTTTGCATAGCCCCCTTCCCCTGCGGCGAGTTCCCGGGGCACATCAAATTCGATGATCTTCGCTCCAAGGCTTGCGGCTTCTTTGCGCGCTTCTTCACGAATGTCCACGGCTTTGACCGTCCCTCCCAGCCTCTTCGCCGTGGCAATCGCCTGAAGTCCGACGACACCCGCTCCCACAATGAGGAACCGAGCGGGCTGAACCGTGCCGATAGCGGTGCCCATCATGGGGACGAATCGGGGCATTTCATTGGCCGCAATCAACACGGACTTGTACCCCGTTACCGTGCTCATGGAGGTAAGGGCATCCATTCGCTGGGCCCGGGAGATACGGGGAATGCCGTCCATGGTGAAAGACGTGATGCGCTTGTTGCGGAGCATGCGTATCATGTCATGATTAGCCGGGGCCGCAGGATGAAGGAAAGTGATCAACATGCCGCCTTCGCGCATCATGTCCACCTCATGTTTTCGCACGCTCGGGTTGAAGATGGGCTGCTTGACTTTCAACAGCAGGTCGGCCCGGTCATAGAGTTCTTCCACATCCCGGATGACCTGGGCCCCAGCCCCTTCGTACTCATCATCGCTGCGACCGATCCCCGCGCCTGCCGAGGACTGAACCGCCACATCAAAACCCAGATCCGAGTATTTCTTCACCGTCTCGGGTGTGGCGGCAACCCTGTTTTCTTCAGGCAGGATTTCCTTGATGATGCTGATTTGCATGTTTCATCCTCCCAAGAAAGATGGCCTCTCCGCAGGTCCCTGCCTCATCCCTGTACGATGGTGGGAAAGGATTCCTTCACCGCATCATGCAGAAGGGGAGGCTGCTGCGAGGCGAGGACGACCTGCATTCTTTCAATCACCGCGCTTCTCGCACTTGCCTCACCGGTGCGTGTTTCTTCGAGCTTCTTCAATAAACGGGGCAGGGCACGAATGGCGAGGATTCTGGCCTGATAGTAGGTTCCTTCATCCATGGCCAGGTTGAGGACCTCGCTGACGAGTTCCATGGAAGGCCGGCTGATCTCCTTCAGAGAATGCAACACCGCCTCACGGAGCTTCCAATTGTTGCGATACCTCAGGATCCTGACGAGGCCCGGCTGATGTTCATCGAGCTCCTTTGATCTTTGTAAAACATCCAGTTCATCCAGGACGTCTCCCCAGTCTCTCAAGTTGCCGAACACGTCTCCGCTCATCACCTCTCCTCCGAGACAAATAGTTTTTCCCCCTTCAGGCATACTGCTTTTTGAGGTATGCCCGGAGCCTGCTTTCAAAGTCCGCTTCCCAACCGCCCCGGTACACGATGGCCGAGGCGATTTCGCTCGCCAGGATGGCGTACTTGATCTTGGAAGGCAGATTTTTCACACGGGCCCTGTATCGCGGGTTTTTTTGGATGTGGGCCGGCAGGTGGTTCAGGACGGCGCTGCGGAATACCGGTTGGTCGGCCAGTTCGGGCCGCTCCTGGAAAAAGGCAAAGAGCGTGCCGTAGTGTCTGTTGATCTCCGTGCTGATCGCATTGCTGATTTCCGTGTAAAGCAGGTTGCCTCCGTTCTCCTGGTGCCTTCTGAAGATCAAATGGGCTTCATCTTCCGCCCGCTTTTCCAGGATGGAGAGAACATCCTTCACGTAGGCTTCCTTGTCGGCAAGGAACTCCTTTTCCGACATGAGCAGGTTGGCGATGATCTCATAGGAGGAGGATATGACGCCGCACTTGTTGGCCGAAGCGTCTCGAAGTACAATCACGCCCTTCTTCTGGATTTCCGCGCGGGCCTCCGGGGTGATGAAGGAGTTGGCGCCTTCGGTGATCACCTTTACGCCCGCTTTTTCGTTCCTGTCAAAGAGCTTGTGCCAGTTGGAGCCGTCGATGGTCTCCGGTCTTCCTCCGCAGGGCAGGAAGAGATCCGAGGGAACGCGGAAGAGGAGGTCGTCCATCTCCTTGTGGAACTCGTCCGTGGTGACCCACTTTTCCTGGACCCCTCCACCGTTGCAAACCACCTTCTTGTAAAGATCGCGCACCCCTTCCTGGCGTCGCTCGCTGCGGTAGAGCATGAATCCCCCTGGATGGAGGGCCTGGGGGTTGAAGCGGTCCAGATCGTGCTCGAGGAGCACGCGACTCAGTTCCTTCCGGTCCGCCCCCCGGGGATCAAAGAGGCCGGCCGTGCCGTCGATGATGCACCGGATCTCTGCATGGGGGCACCGGTCGAGGAGGAGGCGCATGGAGTTGCCGGCCACGTCGCCGTTGGGGCCGCCGGTGAATTTGATGCTGAAGGGATCCTTGCGGATGTCGACTCCGACCTCTTTCATGGCGATCTCGGCGAACTTGACGACCCCCCTCGACGTGACGCCGTATTCCTTGTGATTGATGCCCACCCGCTTGCTCGACATGATGCCGATCCCAAGAAGGTAGCCCCGCTTCACCGACAACCGGGCAATCTGCTCGATCATGGCATCATGCATGTTCTCGTCCGGTCCCAGCTCGATCGGTTCATCCTGGCCGTAGTAGTCGACGATCCGGGGATTCTGTGCCTTGCCGTTTTCGGTGACGAAGATGTCCAGGAAGGCGTTGATGACGCCGTACTGCACCTTGTAGAGGCGCTGGGTGACCTGGAGGGAAGAATCGATGTCGGTCGCGTCCATCACCACCGTCAGTTTCGAGCCGCCCTGGTAGATGTCCTTGTTCTTGAGATGCTGGGTGTGAGCGAGAACAAACACCTCCCGGAAAAGACTGTTCAGGTTCGTCGTCGCCTCATCGTGGCTCCTGCAGATGATGGTCCGCCAGCCGCCTCTGGCAATGTCCGAAAAGCCGATGTGGTAGCCGACCCCGTGGCGGGTGAAAAAGAAGGTGATTCGGAAAGGCTTGGCCTGAGGCAGGTCCGCCGTCAGGTCGGGGGCCAGTTCGCCCAGGAAGGCCGGGTCGATCCGGAAGGCCAGGGCATGCTTCTCGGGGACAAAAAAGTTCGTCTTGAGCGTGTGCAGGATCAGGGAAAGGCAGGTGCGGAAAACCGTCTTCCGGACATCGTCCAGGTAACGGTGCCCCGTGTTATACTCCTCGACCGCGTCCCGGACTTCTTTCAGCGCCTTGGGATAAACCGTTTCCCGGTTTTTCACATCCGGATCGAAACGTTTGCCGAACAAACGGATCAATCTCAGAGTGATCTCCGGTTCCGAGTGGAAGGCGTCCCTCACGGAAGCGGCGTCGAAGCGGTCGGGCTGATTGTGGGCCAGCACGGTGTGGCAGAAGGTGATGAAGGCATTGGTCAAGGAAGCCTCTTCCCCGGTCATCAGGCGGTTTGCAACGAAATGGGTGTAAGCCCTGCTCGCGGTGGGAAGAATCTGGGTGTTGTAGAGTTCTCGCTTGAGTTTTTCGAAGAGCTCCGAGCCCTTCTCCACCAGTTCACCGCCGTGGGTGAGGACATAGAAGGTTCCGAGGAAGTAGGGATGAATTCCTGTGTCGATGATCAGGGTGTAGGAACGGCGCACGCCGATGTCCAGCCTCTGGAAGACTTCGCTCACCTGGGTGAGAAAGCCTCGTTGGGGCGGATTGCCCACGGAAAAAAGGATGCGCGATTCCTTTCGCTCCAATCCGTCTTCCTTGGTCTCGGCATCGAGGTATAGGCCTTGGTGCCTTTTCCCTTCCTGATAGAGGTGCATGACCCGGGCGATTCTCTCGGGAGGAGAGATCTGTAAATAGGATGGGTTGTTGAGCCACAGCAGCCTCAGAACGTCGTCAAACTCCCCAAGGTCAAAATCGGGGTAGAGCGCTTTCATCGTCCTGAAAACCGTGCTGCGAATCCGCAAGGGGATGGCGACTTTGCCGACGCCTTTGATTTCCTCAGGACTCCTGCGGTCAAATTCAAATCGCATGATCTCGAGGGCCTTGCCTGTCCCGGGAACGGGTGAATAGGAGTGGCTCATCTCCGCATACGAAATCTCCCTTTCCCTGAGCCCCTTCAGCGTGTCATAGATGGAGCCGGGCACATCCATGCGGGCGACGATCAGCTTTTTCTCCTGATCGGAGAGGGTGATCTTGGTCTCTTTTTCGAGCTCGTGAAGCCGCGATGCGAGATGGATGATTGCGGGAGCCTCGTCCTTCATGGTGATGAAGAAATAGGGATGCATGCTGCCTAACAGCCAGTCGAGGTTCTGAGCGGTCTTCGCATGGTTCATCCCAAGAGCTTTCCGGATTTCCCCTTGAAAAGCCTCATCACTATTTGCGGTGAACGGTTTCATCTTCAACTCTTGAATCCCGGCGTTTCCTGCGCTCATGGTTTGTCTCCCCCTTGGTGATCGAAACTATTCTTCCGCTTTTTTTGCGTACAACTCGCATTGCCAGGTCCCGCCGCCCGGTTTCAGGAGCGTGCAGGTGGCAAGCTTCGCGCACGTTCTGCACAACCCTATGAAGGCGGGTCTGGCCTTTTCCGATTTTATGACCACGAACCGGCCTTCGTGCTGGCCCGGCAGCCCGTAGTTCTCGGGGGCCGGGTCCCTTGAACCTTCCGGCGTGCACGCAAATTCGTCGCAAAAGAACACGGGGTCATCGTCCCCGGAATGAAGACGGCATGTCAGGAAATGGTCGCAGCTTGTACAGATCCCCCTGTCGCGGTCTTTGAAGACTCTTGCGTGTTGGCTTGTCATGGCTTTAGCCTCCCTTTTGTCTTGATTTCGGTGTTTCTGTCGCAATTATCTCCAGGCGGCCCATTGTTTCGACCTTCCGGCTTTATTGGACACATACTCCAAGAGCGACCTCAGGTTCTCGGTCTCCAGCGGTTTGACCATGTAGTAAAGAATTCCCTGTCCCCTGATCCGGGCTTCCAGTTCCTTCGAATTCTTCCCTGTCATGGCCACAATTCCGACTTCCGGAGAAAACTCCTTGAGTGTTGAAATGAGTTCAACGTCGTTCATGTCCGGAAGCACGAGCTCCATAACGACAAGGTCATAATCTCCTGTCCGGAACAGCCGGACGGCTTCCTTCCCCCTGGTGCAGAGTCGTGCATCATAGCCCCAGTTTTCCAGCAGGGCCCTCAGCAGTTCCCCTAGAGAATCATCTTTTTCGACAATCAGGACCTTCATCACATACACTCACCCGCCGAATACGCCTTCCCCTTGCCTGAGGCGCAACTGGATTTTTATATGGGCAACAACTGTGCCATGGACCGCATGGATTGACTTAACTATTTGATGTCATTTATTTTAAATGGTCTGAAGGGGAGAGAATCCTTTGGTGGGGAGAAGCTGAAAATGTGCCAAATCCGCCCATGATTTTGGCGATGCGATGGCTATCTAGTTAAAATTATTGCATTAGTTTTGTATGGGCTAAAACGCCCAAAAGGGGCTAAAGGAGATCAAATTTCTTCATTTTCCTGAAAAGAGCCCTCCGGGATATGCCGAGCATCTGGGCGGTCTTGGTCCTGTTCCACCGGGTCTGCTCGAGAGCCTTGCGGACCGCCGCCTTTTCAAGGTCTTCGACGGCCCCTTTAAGATTCTGGGCAAAGATCAGGCGCTCCTCCTGAATCCCCTGGCCATCGTTGAGGAAGTCCCATCGCCCGAGGCTCAGGTATCGGCGGATGACGTTCTGCAACTCCCGAACGTTCCCCGGCCACGGGTAGCTGAACATGATATCCAAAATTTTCGCGGGGATCCGTGTTTCCTTCTCATCGCCTCGGTACATATTGAGAAAATGATCGACGAGAAGCGGAATGTCCTCCCGCCTTTCCCTAAGGGGCGGCATGACAATGTGGATGACATGGATCCGGTAAAAGAAGTCCTCCCGCATGATACCCTCTTTGACCTGGTCCGTTAGATTCCTGTTCGTCGCCGCGATGACCCTGAAGTTTGATTTCTTGATTCTATTGCCTCCCACGGGGGTGTAATCGCCTCCGTCAATGGCCCTGAGCAGCTTCACCTGCATATTGAGGGCCAGTTCTCCCACCTCGTCCAGGAAAAGCGTTCCCCCGTCCGCAATATCCAGGTATCCCAATTTGTCGGCGTAGGCGCTGGTGAAGGCTCCTTTCTTATGCCCAAAGAACTCGCTTTCAAGCAGGTTTTCGGGGATGGCTCCGCAGTTGACGGTGACAAACTCCTCGTCGTGCCTGGCACTCAGTTCATGAACAGCGCGGGCCACCAGCTCTTTCCCTGTCCCCGATTCACCGAAGATGGTCACACTTGCGTCGGAATGAGCGGCCTTCAGGATAAGCTCATAGACTTCCTGCATGGCAGGACTCTTGCCGACGATGTTCCTGAAGCGGTAGCGCTCCTTCATGGAGGACCTCAGGTGGATGTTCTCCAGCCGCAGGACTTCGGCCTCCTCCTTCATGGCCATTTCACGTCGCACCCTTTCCGTGCAGTCCCGGAAGGTGGAGAGGACGGCCGGCTTGCCTTCGAGCCGGATGCCGATGTGCTCTCCCTCGACCCAGAACTCCTTCCCGTCTTTGGCCGTGCACCGGGCGAGAAAGTTCTTTTCCCGAGCCGCTCCCGTCTCATCGATCTCGAGGATGTTGTCACTGCACTGGATGAGCCCTCCGGATAGGAGGTCACCGACCGACTTGGGTTCAGCCTTTGCTCGGGTTTCGAGGCCGAACAGGCTGATGAAGGCTTCGTTCATGAAAAGGATTCGCCCTTCTTGCTGAAGGGTCACGCCCTCCTTCACATGTTCAGCCAGGGCGCGATATCGTTCCTCGCTCTCTTTGAGCGATTTGTCGGCCAGCTTGGTCCAAACGATTTTTCCAAGTTTCTCTGCGATCACTTTCGCGAGTTTGACCTCTTCCCTGAGGAACGGGCCTTCGTCGGAAGGCGGTGGCGGCACTTTGTAGTAGATTTCAAGGATTCCTTTTTCTTCCGGGCTCGCCGCGAATTCAGTGGTCAACTTCCACTCTGTCTCCAGAAAATTCTCCGTTTCATAGGTGCGCTTCCCCAGGACGATTCGGGCGCAGGTCATTTGCGGGTACTGCCAGGCCGAGGGGATGGCATTGATCGTTCCCTGAAGGATTTCGTCGAGGGATATCCCCGGCTTCTCGAAAAGCTCGGAGATGGCATAGAGGCAATTCAGCTCTTTCACCCTCTCCCGGAGATCATAGGTTACTTTCCTGAGCGTTGCATCAGCCTTTGCGGCATCTTCAATGTCAGGTGTTGTCTCGGTTTGTTTCATCGGTCCTTCCTGGCAATCTGTTTCTCCTACCCCGTGTGGATGGGGTCTTCAGGCAAGCTTTACCCTCCAAAGCCAGTCGATTTCAATCCGAAAAAATGGTTGATTTCGGATCAAAAAGAGATTAGCAATGCTTCAGAATTGATGGGGTCGTAAAAAGTCCCTCACACGGTTATTGCGAGGCGCGAAGCGCCGTGGCAATCTCCTTATAGCCGATTTTGCTTTTGTCGTCCAGTTGGAGAAACCAGATCTCTCTGCGTTGCGGGCCAGGGAGATGGGTAAGTCAGCAACACATTCTTAATCGAAAGGAGGGTGGTCATGCTTAAGGAATTCAAGGAATTCGCAATGCGAGGCAATGTGGTGGACATGGCCGTGGGCATCATCATCGGTGCCGCTTTCGGCACCATCGTCAAGTCCCTGGTGGACGACGTCATCATGCCGCCGATCGGGTTGCTGTTAGGAAACGTGGATTTTTCAAACCTGTTCATTACCCTGAAGCAAGGGGTGACCGCAGGCCCCTATCTCACCCTGGCCGACGCCAAGAAGGCAGGGGCGGTTGTCCTGAGCTACGGAAGTTTCATCAACACGATCATCAGCTTTGTCATCGTCGCCTTCTCGGTTTTCCTCCTGATCAAGGGCATGAACAAACTCAAAAGGCAGGAGGAGGCTCCTCCGGCCGCTCCTACGACCAAGGAGTGCCCCCACTGCCTGTCCACCATCCCGATCAAGGCAACCCGGTGCGCTCATTGCACATCCAACCTGTAAGGGAGAAGTTAAGCGGGCACGAGCATTCCGCGAAAAGGATGCCCGTGCCCGCGAACCGTACTCCCTGCCCGGCAACTCAGAAATTCTAGTCGCCCTTTGATAGAAGCCTCCGATCAATACCAAAACCATTCTCAGACGCTTAATAAGGCATGGCCAAGAACGGTTGTCCCTTCCTTGCCAATCAGGGGCCTATGTGATATGAACCTTATAAAATGACTGTGAAAGGAAAAAATCATGAACACGGCTGCTGAGCAAGTGATGGTTTTCATAACGGACTTCATCAAATATTGGACGGGAGGTTTTCAGCAATGACTGCTTTGAAATTTCGTGCGAACGCACTTCTCATATTTGCTTTAGCCTCCTTTATGATTTTTGTTTCGTTGCCGGGTGAAGGGAACAGCCAGGTTGCACTTTCTACGGGAGAGAGCGTTTATGTCTCCATTTACTCCAATGTTTATTCCGGTCCAAAGAAAGTGCCGTTTCAATTGGCTGCCATGCTGAGCATTCGAAACACGGATCCCAAATACCCTGTAACGGTCACGAAGGTGGACTATTATGACAACGACGGGAAAATGATCGACCCATACATCAAAGAGCCGTTTGAATTAGGACCGCTGGCCTCGACCCACTTCTACATCAGGGAGTACGACAAGCGAGGCGGACCCGGGGCGAATTTCATCGTGAAATGGCGCTCCGCAGCCAGGGTGAACCACCCGATCATCGAGGGAATCATGCTGGGCTTGGCATCGGGGCAAGGCTTGTCCTTTACTTGCCCCGGTCAGATCATCAGCGAACATGACGAGTAGCGGGGCCGCAGGGAAGAAGTCCTACTTCTGCTTGATTTTGAAGAGAGGCCCTGGTAACATGCTTTCAAAAGAATAGTTTGAAGACGCTTTCCCGGAGGGCAATTTTCGGGGATGCGCGAAAAAAGCCCGGCACTGAACCTTCATTGACGAGGATCAGCCATGGCTCATGTTCTGAAAAGACCCTGTTTTCCCTTGGCGAAAACAGGGTCTTTTTTGTGGGAGGCTCGCTATGCAGGCCAAAGCCGACATTGAAATGCTTTTCCATGTCTTCAGGGACATCACCAAATCGGTCCACACCAGCACAAGCGTAAATGAGGTGCTCAACCTGGTGGTGAGAACCACGGCGGAGGCGCTTCACGCCAAGGGGTCTATTTTGCGTATTCTGAATCTCAGAACCGATGAATTCGAACTCGGCGCCGCCTACGGCCTGAGCGAGAAATACCTTGCCAAGGGGCACGTGGTCAGGAAAAGGCTCTATGCTGCAAAGAGCAATCAAAAGACCCCCATTATCATCGAGAATGTGGAAACCGACCCCCGGGTCCAATACCCCAGGGAGGCGAGGGAAGAGGGCATTCGGATGATGATGGACCTTCCTCTGGTCCTTGCCAATGACGTGGTGGGCCTGGTGCGCATCTTTTTCGCCGAACCCCGGGAGTTTTCGACGGAGGAACTGGAATTTGCGGAGGCCATCGCAGAGGAGTGCGCCTTTGCCATCGATAAGGCCATGCTCATCGAAAGGCAGCGCGTCGAGTATCACCACCTGGCGGTGAAGACGGAGAAGCTCTCGAGCCTGGGCAGGCTGGCCGCAGGCATCGCGCACGAGATCAACAACCCCCTGGCGGCCATTCTCCTTTACAGCACCAGCATGCTGAAGGAAACGCCTCAGGATCATCCTAACAGGGAAGGCCTGGAGATCATCATTCATGAAACCGTGCGGTGCCGCGGCATCATCCAGGAGCTTCTCGAGTTCTCCAGGGAGAGGGAATCGAGAATGGTTCTGGCCAACGTGAACAAGATCATGGAGAAAGCCCTGACCATTCTCGAGAACGAGTTTCGGCTTCACCGCGTTCCGGTCAAAAAGGATCTCTCGCCACTCATCCCGGAAATACCCGTGGATGTGAATCAGATGGAGCAGGTCTTCATCAATTTTTTGGTCAACGCCATCGAGGCGATTCCCGGTGAAGGCCTGGTCACCATCCGGACACGGGAGGACAAAGAGAAGAAGGGCATCCTCATCGAGATCGAGGACAACGGGATCGGCATCTCCGAAGGGTACAAGGACAGAATCTTCGAACCTTTTTTCTCCACCAAACCGAAAGGCACGGGCCTGGGGCTTCCGGTCAACTACGGGATTGTCGAGAAGCACCAGGGTCGAATCACGGTCTTTTCTGAACCGGGGCAGGGGACCCGCATGGTCGTGTGGCTGCCCTCCGAACAAAAGGAAAGCTGAGTGTCATGGAACCGATTCGAGTCCTGGTGATCGACGATGAGCTGTCTATCTGCGAAGCATGCCGGGCCGTGCTTTCGAAGAGAGGGCACCTCGCGGATGTCCGCATGACCGGGAGGGAAGGGCTCGATGCGATCCTGAGCGGAGGCTATGACGTGACCCTTTTGGACATCAAACTCCCGGACCTGGACGGCATGGAGATCCTCCGGACGGTTCAGAAGGAGAAAGCAGGCGAACACATCGTGGTGATGACGGGTTACTCCACGGTCCAGAATGCGGTGGAGGCCATGAAGCTGGGCGCCCTGGATTACCTGGCCAAACCCTTTGACGACGATCAGCTCGTGCTGGCCGTGGAAAGAGCGGCGGAGAAGAAGCGCCTCATGGAAGAGAACCTCTTTCTGCGAAAAGAGCTGCTTGACCGCTACAGGTTTGAAAACATCATCGGCGAGAATCCGAAGATCCTTGAAATCTTCGACGCCATCCGAAAGGTCGCCCCCACGGACAGCACGGTCCTGATCTACGGCGAGAGCGGCACAGGCAAGGAGCTTTTCGCGAGAGCCATCCACAACCACAGCGAGCGATCGCGAAGACCTTTTATTCCCATTGATTGCAGCACCCTGTCCCCGGGGCTTCTCGAGAGCGAACTCTTCGGCCATGTGAAGGGCGCATTCACGGGCGCCATACAGGACAAGGCGGGAATTTTCGCTGCGGCCAGGAAAGGAACCCTTTTCCTGGACGACGTGGCCAACCTGAGTCTGGAACTGCAGGCCAAGCTTCTGCGGGTGCTCGAGACGCGGGAATACAAGCCGGTGGGATCAGACGAGATCTTCACCTCCGATGTGAGGATCATCGCCGCCACGAACAAAGACTTGGGCCGCATGGTAAACGAAGGGACTTTCAGGGAAGACCTCTACTATCGACTCAACGTGTTTCCCATGAACCTTCCGCCTCTCAGAGAGAGAAAAGACGACATCCCCAGGCTGGCATACCACTTCATGCGGGTGTTCTGCCGGAAGACGGGGAAGAGACTTCGCGGATTCACGGACGATGCCCTGGAGGTGCTGGTCAACCACACCTGGCCCGGGAACGTGCGGGAACTCAAGAACGTGGTGGAGCGCCTCGTGATCATGAACGACCAGGGGGTGCTGAGCTTTCTCGACCTGATGCCTCAGTTGAAGACCAGGCGGACCCTCGAAGAAGACAGGGTTCCCGCCAATGTGGAAGAACTGAAAGGCGCAAAGAGGGTCAAGAAGCAGCTCCTGGAGGATTCATTCACCAACATGGAAAAGGCCTTTCTCGTGCGGGCCCTCCACGAGTCCGGGGGCAACATCACCCATGCTGCTGCCAAAGTGGGAATGCAAAGATCCAACTTCTCGGTCCTCATGAAAAAGCATGGCATCAAGGCCGGCCACCCGATTAGGAAGGGCTAAACCGAATGGGATTGGTGCTAACCGTAGTCATGCAACATACGCTAACTATTCTTATATGAAATCAAGCAATTAGTTTATTCCATGAATCAGCGACCGTAAAAGGCGTTATACGTTTACAGCCTCCCGACAATTCTGGAAATCGGGCTCCCGATCGTTAACATTCCGAAGATACGGTAGAAATCAAAGCCTTTTCCTTTGCCTCTTCCGTGGACCGGATCTTGCTTACCTCTTAGGGCAAGGGGGCCTGAAAGCCCCGGCCGATTCAGGGAAAGGGGGAATGGTCATGGAGCATATTCACGAAGCAGTCAACACAAAAGCTCACGAAATCCTCGTCATGGAGGACGAAACGAGCCTGGCCAAGGGACTCCGGATGATCCTGGAGAAGGAGGGGTATCGTGTGGACATCGCCTCTACCGGTCACGGAGCCATGGATGCCCTGAGGAAAAAGGAGTTTGATCTCCTGGTGGCGGATCTCAGGCTGCCCGATATGGATGGAATGGAAGTCATCCGCGAGGTTAAGGAGAAAAGACCTTCGACCAAAACCATTGTCATCACCGGTTACCCGTCCATCTCCTCAGCCGTCGATGCCATGAAGCTGGGGGTGTCGGACTACCTGCCGAAACCCTTCTGGGATGAAGACTTCAAGGCCGCAGTAGAAAAGGCGCTTGCCGGAGGCAAGGAGATGTACCTGAAGCAGGAACCGGACATTACTCATGTCAGGAGAGAGGTGCAGCCGGAAAGGCCGGTTCAAGAAAGCGTGAAAGCCGAGCACCCGGGGCGGCCCAGGGTTCTTCTCATGGAAGATGAGCCCAGCCTGGCCCGCGGTCTCAAGATGGTTCTCTCCAAGCAGGGTTACGACGTGGACCTGGCCGATACGGGTGTAAGGGCTCTCGGGTCCCTGGGAATGAAGGACTTCGATCTGCTGGTTGCGGATCTCAGGCTGCCGGACATGGACGGGATGGAAGTGATCAGGACAGCGAAGGAGACGAGCCCGCAAACCCAGGTGATCGTCATTACCGGGTACGCTTCGGTTCCTTCGGCCGTAGATTCCATGAAAACCGGCGTCCTGGATTACCTGCCAAAACCTTTCACCATGGACGAATTCATCGGGGCCGTGGACAAGGCGGTCAAGGTGAAGACAGAGGCTGTGTCTGAAGCCAGGATCGCTCCGCCTGAGAACGAGGAGGAGAGGCTCATCCAGCGGCGTGAAGTCGTTCGGGTTCTGGAGAGGACTTCCCAGGATCTGCGTTTCTGGCGAGAGCTGATGGAAAAGGGCTCGGAAGTCCTGAAAGAGTATCACCTTTGCAACGAAGCGAAGGCCGCGATTGTGTCAGGTGACCTGTACTGGCTGAACCAGAACGTGGGGGAACTGACTCAGAAGCAACTCATGTTCATTTACAAACGTCTGGAGCGGGAGGCCTGGTAAACCCCATGCAAGGAGTCTGAGGATGAAACCGGTTCCGTCAAACCGGGCTTTGCACGGCTCGGTCATGGTGGTGGGCGGTGGAATCGCGGGTATGCAGGCTGCGCTGGACATGGCGAACTCAGGGTTCTCCGTGTACCTCGTGGAGAGATCCACGGCCATCGGCGGAGCCATGGCCCAACTGGACAAAACGTTCCCCACCAACGACTGTGCCATGTGAATCCTGGCTCCCAAACTGGTCGAGGTCGGCCGGCATCTCAACATCGAACTCCTGACCCTCTCGGAGGTGACGGCCGCACAGGGGACGGCCGGGGACTTTACTGTCGAGGTCCTCACTCATCCGCGGTACGTGGACACCTCCAGGTGCATTGCCTGCGGCGCCTGTGCGGAGAAATGCCCCAGGAAGGTGGAAGACGGGTACAACGCCGGGCTGAGCACCCGCAGGGCGATCTATGTCAAATATGCCCAGGCCGTTCCGCTCAAGTATGCCATTGACCCGGCCGACTGCATCTATTTCCGGAAAGGCAAGTGCCGGGCCTGCGAGAAATTCTGTCCGGCCCAGGCCATTGACTTCAGTCAGACAGAGCAAAAAAGACTCATCCGCACAGGCGCCGTCATCCTCGCTCCGGGATTTGCCGCTTTCGATCCTGAGAGGCATTCCGCCTATCAATACAGGAAACACCCCAATGTGCTGACCAGTCTCGAGTTCGAGCGCGTGCTGAGCGCGACAGGGCCCTACCAGGGCCATCTGCGCCGGCCGTCGGATGAGAAGGTCCCGAAAAAGATTGCCTGGCTTCAGTGCATCGGCTCGAGGGAGCTTCATGCCTGCGACCATCCATACTGTTCGTCGGTCTGCTGTATGGCCGCGGTCAAGCAGGCGATCGTCGCCAAGGAACATGCGGCGGGCGACCTCGACTGTGCCGTCTTCTACATCGACATGCGGACCCACGGCAAGGACTTCGACAAGTACTTCGAGGACGCAAAAACCAACCACGGTATCCGCTTCATCCGGTGCCGGGTGCCTTCGATTGATGCGGTCCCGGGCAAAGATGACCTCGTTGTTCCCTACGTGATGGATGGGGGAGAGCCGGCGGAAGAAACCTTCGAGATGGTGATTCTCTCCGTCGGGCTGGAGGTCGGCCGTGAGGCCTTGGAATTGGCCCACCGCCTCGGGATCGGGCTCACGGAGGGCGGCTTTTGCAGGACCGATTCTTTCAACCCTGCAACCACCTCGAAGGAAGGCATCTATGTGTGCGGCGCCTTTTCAGGTCCCAAGGACATTCCCCAGTCCGTGATCGAGGCAGGCGCGGCCGCATGCGCCGCCACCGAGCGTCTCGCCGGAGCACGTCACACCCTCTCCCGCAGGTCTTTCACGCCTCTCGAGAGGGATGTGACAAGGGAGATCCCGAGAGTCGGTGTGTTTGTCTGTCACTGCGGAAAAAACATCGGGGGAGTGATCGACGTCCCTGAGGTAGCCCGCTATGCGAAAACCCTTCCCGGTGTGCCCTATGTGGAAGAAAACCTGTTCACCTGCAGCCAGGACACGCAGGAGAAAATGCGCGGCATCATCAAAGAAAAGGGGTTGAACCGGGTCGTTGTGGCCGCATGCACACCCAGGACCCATGAAGGCCTCTTTCAGGAAACGCTGATCCGGGCGGGCCTGAACAAGTATCTCCTGGAAATGGCGAACATCCGCAACCAGGATTCGTGGGTTCACAGGGCCGATCCGGAAGGGGCCACGGAAAAGGCGAAAGACCTGGTCAGGATGGCCGTGGCCAAAACATGCCTGATGAACCCCTTGATGGAAACCGATATCCCGGTTTGCGGCAAGGCCCTGGTGGTGGGCGGCGGCATCGCGGGCATGGCGGCGGCAAGGAGCCTGTCCGAGCAAGGATACGGCGTTCATCTGGTGGAGAAGTCTTCCCTGCTTGGCGGGCAGGCCCGTCATCTCTTCAGGACATGGCGCGATGAAGATGTGCAGGAGAACCTGGCGGAACTCATCCGATCGGTGGGTTCGGACCCCACGATCCAGGTTCATCTCGAGACGGAAGTGATCAGGGTGGACGGCTTTGTAGGCGACTTCCGGTCGACCCTCCGTTCGCGGGAAAAAGAAGAAGCGGTTGACCACGGCGTCGTGGTTATCGCCACGGGAGCCGAGGAGTACAAACCCAAAGAGTACCTCTACGGGCAGGATCCGCGGGTGGTCACCCACCTGGAACTGGACCGCATGTTTCACCGCGGTGCCCTCTCCCTGAACGGGCTGAAGACGGTTGTCTTCATCCAGTGCGTCGGCTCCAGGGAGCCTGAGAGGCCCTATTGTTCGAGGGTCTGCTGCACGCACACCATGGAGAGCGCGCTTCATTTGAAGGCCCTGAATCCGGACGTCAATGTGTACGTCCTGTACCGGGACATCCGGACCTATGGCGAAAGGGAGTACCTTTACAGGAGGGCGCGCCTCGAGGGAGTGATCTTCATCCCCTACGAAGCAGACGCGAAGCCGTTGGTGTCGGCAGGCCAAGCGGGTCTCACCATTGACGTGATGGATCAGAATCTTGGGGACAAGGTACGGATGAATGCGGATCTCCTGGTCCTGGCTTCCGCCGTCGTTCCTCACCGGGGTGAGAATATCGCCCGTTTGTTCAAGATCCCGGTGAATGAGGAAGGATTTTTCGTGGAAGCCCACGCGAAGCTGGGACCCTCGGAGTTTGCAACCCCGGGAATCTTCCTCTGCGGCATGGCCCATTACCCGAAGCCAATTGACGAAAGCGTAGCCCAGGCCAAGGCCGCGGCATCGAGAGCGCTCACGGTCCTCACCAGGGAGAGCATCGCCGTCGGAGGGGTGGTTTCACACATCGTGGCCGAGAAGTGCTCCGCCTGTCTTGGATGTTTGGAGGTGTGCCCCTATGGGGCGATTGCCCTGAACGACGAAACGCACGCAGCGGAGGTGAACGAGGCCCTGTGCAAGGGATGCGGCGCCTGTGCGGCGGCGTGTCCTTCAGAGGCCGTGATCCTCGGTGGTTTTGAGAACCGGCAGATCTATGCGCAAATCAAGAGCGTGCTGTTATAGGAGGCTGCTGATAAACGCCCAACTGCCGCGTTACCCTCGTTCCTTTTCGTTGCGGCGTGCTTCCATGTACGCCTCACTCCAAGGAGCTTCGAGATGCCTTGCATCTGGACGTTTTTGAGCAGCCTCGGAAACAGGATGGCATCGGAAGCGGGAAAGGCGAGAGAAGGCATCCGTTCATTGAAAAACGTCGAGCCGAACAGCGGGTGGACGATTTATTAACCGTCTCGAAACAGTATTGACGGTTCATTTTGGTCGACATGTCACCTCCCTGTAGGAGCGACCTCCTGGTCGCGATGTTTACGGCAGGAAGGAATCGCAAGCAGGAGCTTGCTCCTACAAGGCCGTTTGTCTATCCCATGGAGGAGAGGAGTCCATGGAGCATAAACCATTCGAGCCGAGGATTATCGCGTTCCTTTGCAACTGGTGTGCCTATGGCGCGGCGGACCTGGCCGGGGTGAGCCGGCTTCAATACCCGGCCAACCTCCGGACCATACGGGTCATGTGCTCGGCCACGGTCTCGCCTCACCACGTCCTGAAGGCCTTTCAGTGCGGGGCCGACGGCGTGCTGGTGGGCGGGTGACATCCCGGCGACTGCCATTACCTGTACGGTAATTACATGACCGCCAAGCGAGTCGTATTCCTCCAGAAGCTCATGTCCTTCGTGGGGCTGGAGGAACGTCTCCACCTGGCATGGATATCCTCTGCGGAAGCCCAGAGGTTTGTTGGCGTGGTGACGGAATTCACCGAGAAGGTGAGGGCCATGGGGCCATCGCCCATTAAAGCCCATGCGCTTACTCCATCAGCTCTGCGCGCTCTGTGAGAGAGACACCATGGAACATGAAATCAGAAATCAGGTGAGGGATTGGCTCCAACAGGGCGTCGTCGATGTGTTCATCGCCTATCGCATCGTCGACGGTCATCCTTTGCCTCACGGGTTCACTGGAGAAAAGATCGGGGAGTTGGAGGACCTTGTCACGGGACCTGCACGGTACCCGCTGGAAAAACTCGCCTGGCAAGTCATTTCGCATCACCCCGAGGCTTGCGTCGGCATTCTTGCCCGAGAGTGCGATCTGCGCGCCCTGAACGTCTTTTCGACCTGGAACCAGATCAAGCCGGGGCGCGTGAAGACGATTCATCTTGGGTGTTGTCCCAGCAACCTTAAAGAGCACAGCGACTGCTCGTACCTGGAGCCCGGCGTTTCAGGGGCCTGCAAGGCCACACTGGGGTTCGAGTTCGGAGCCAAAGTCGAGGACGTGGAAGCGCTTGATCCGGGTGAGCGCTTTCAGCGATGGATGTATGAGTTCGAGAAATGCATCAAGTGCTACGGGTGCCGGAACATCTGCCCGGTCTGCTTTTGCAGGGAGTGCAGCCTGGAGAACCCGGATCTCATCGGAACCGGGCGGCTGCCGACAGAGGTCCCTTTGTTCCACCTGGTGAGAGCGGTGCACATGGCAGGCCGGTGCATTGACTGTGGCCTGTGCGAGGATGCCTGCCCGGCTGAAATCCCGCTCAGGCTGCTTTATCGAAAGGTGAACGAGATCGTGAAGGAGGTGTTTGGGTACGAAACGGGCACCAGCCCCGGCCAGTCGCCTTTTCAGGAACTGGGAGAGCAGATGATCGGGGAGACCCGGTGAGATGGGGCATGATGGGTTCTATGAGGAAAGACATGGACTTCAAGATCGTTCCCTCGGTTTGTTCTTACTGCGGCACGGGGTGCGGAATCCTTTTCGTCGTGCTGGACGGAAAGGTGGTTGGCACCATGCCCATGAAAACCCATCCCGTGAACGAGGGGAAGCTCTGCATCAAGGGCTGGAATCTTCACGAGCACGTGAACAGTTTCATCCGCCTCAAGACGCCTCTGATCAGGAAAGCCGGCCGGTTCCAGAAATGCTCCTGGGAGGGGGCCATCGGGTTCACTGCGGAAAGGCTCAAAGCTATTGTTCAACAACACGGGCCCGACAGTGTGGGCGTGCTGGTTTCGGCCAAGATGACCAACGAGGAGAACTACCTGGCCCAGAAGTTCGCCCGGGCCGTGATCGGCACCAACAACGTGGACCACTGCGCCCGGCTCTGACACGCTTCCACGGTGGCAGGTCTTGCCGCCGCCTTCGGAAGCGGAGCCATGACCAATTCCATCCGGGAAATCGAAGATTCCCGGTGCATTTTCGTCATTGGGTCCAACACCACGGAGTGTCATCCCCTCATTGCGAGGCGCATCTATCGAGGCAAGGAAAAGGGCGCCAAACTCATCGTGGCGGATCCCCGGAACATTCAGCTCGGCCGGTTTGCCGACATCGCCATCCATCACCGTCTGGGAAGCGATGTGGCCCTCTTGAACGGCATCATGCACGTGATCGTCAAAAATGGATGGCAAGCCCGAGAATACATTGGGGCCAGGACGGAAGGGTACGATGACCTTGAAAGGATTCTATGGGACTACACACCGGAGAGAGTCCGGGCTATTGCGGGGGTGGACTGGGGGGAGGTAGAAAGGGCGGCCGAGCTCTATGCCCGAAACCGGCCCGCAACCCTCCTTTATGCCATGGGCATCACCCAGCACTCCACCGGTGTGGACAACGTCAAGTCCTGCTGCAATCTGGCGCTGCTGTGCGGCAACGTGGGCTTTTACGGGGGCGGAGTCAATCCGCTGCGGGGGCAAAACAACGTGCAGGGCGCCTGCGACATGGGCGGGCTGCCCAACGTGTTCCCCGGCTACCAGGCCGTGAGTGACTCCAAGGCCAACGAGAAGTTTTCAAGGGCATGGGACAGGACGCTTTCCGACCGCGTGGGCTACACCATCACTGAAATGATCCCGGCCATCGAGGAAGGCCGGCTTAAGGCTCTTTACGTTATCGGCGAGAACCCGAAGTTGAGCGACCCGGACTGGAAGCACCTCGACGAGGCTATCCGCAAGCTGGACCTTCTCGTCGTGCAGGAACTTTTTCTCTCGGAAACCGCCCAGGTGGCGGATGTGGTCTTCCCGGCCGCATCCTTGGCGGAAAAGGAAGGCACGTTCACCAACTCCGAGCGGCGCTGTATGAGGCTTCGCAAGGCGGTCGAGCCTCCCGGGAACGCCCTGGCAGATTGGGAGATCTTGATGAGGCTCTCCCAAGCCATGGGGTATCCCATGTCCTATCCGTCGTCCGAAGCCATCTTCGGGGAGATGAGCCTCCTGACACCGAGCTATGCCGGCATGAGCTACGAGAGGCTGGGACTGAACGGGTTGGCGTGGCCCTGTACCGATTCAAGCCATCCGGGTACTCCGTACCTGCACAAGGATCGTTTCCTCCATCCCGACGGAAAGGCCAGATTTCACGCCGTCGCCTACCTCGATCCTGCAGAAATGCCTGACGAGGCGTATCCCTACTTCCTCACCACAGGGCGAATGTTCGCACAGTACCACACCGGCACCATGACCAGGGTGAGCCCTCATCTGGATTCCGAGCAGCTTAACGGTTATGTGGAGATCCATCCCGACGACGCGGCGGACCTGAACGTCCAGGAAGGGGATATCGTGGTTTTATCTTCGAGGCGGGGAAAAATGGAAGCCCCGGCAAGATTGACTGACGCGGTAAAACCAGGCGTTTTCTTCCTTCCCATCCATTTCGGCGAGAACCCGGCCAATGTGCTCACGAACCCCGCTTTTGATCCTATCGCCAAGATCCCGGAGTTCAAGGTGAGCGCCGTGAAGGCGGAAAAACTCCAGGAGCCCTACCGAAATACCCCTACTTAGTCCCTGTCGGCATAAATCTGTTGACATCCTTCCCGGATAATGTCTATACATGCACGTTCCTTTGTTTCAGTTGTCCCGGCCGGTTCCGCGTGTCGTCATTCGCGGCAAATCCCATCTTAAAAGGAGGAAAGTATGGCAGCAAAAAAAGCAGTGAAGAAACCAGCGAAGAAGAAGGAAAACCCTGCGAAGAAGACCGTGGCGGTGAAGGCGCCCATGACCAAGTCGGCCATGATGGACGAAATCGCCGGGAATACCGGGTTGAGCAAAAAGCAAGTCTCATCCGTGTTCGACGAACTGTCCGGTCTGGTCGAGCGCCACATCAAAAAGGGAGCGGTCGGCCAATTCACGTTGCCGGGGCTCATGAAGATTGAAGTCAGGCGCAAGCCTGCAACGAAGGCCCGGAAGGGAATCAACCCTTTCACCGGCGCGGAAACGATCTTCAAAGCCAAACCGGCTCGAAACGTGGTAAAGATCCGCGCATTGAAGAAAATGAAAGATATGGTCGCATAGCAAGAGCCCCTGATCCAGGTGGGAAGGCGGTTCACCCCGTCTTCCCACCCCCAATCGTCATCTCCGCCGGGATCCTGATCCGTTGAAATCCAGCCCGATGCTTCACGTGGGTCAACGATGCCTCGTTGGTCTATGACACAACGTGGTGAGAGACAGCCTATTCACCGCCTCCGCCCAACACGGCGTAAAGCCTCACCTGATTGGCGAGCTTTGCGAGGCGGAGCGCTGTGAGTACCTGCTGCGCCTGATAGAGCGAGCGCTGAGCATCCAGGACCCCCAGGTAACTGTCGATTCCCCTGGTATAACGTGCAACGGAGATGCGGTAAGTTCTTTCATAAGCATCCACCAGGGATTGCTGCGCCCATACCTGCTGGTCCACGGTGCCGCGCACCGCAAGCGCATCGGCCACTTCCCTGAAGGCCGTCTGAATCGCCTTCTCGTATTGGGCCAGGGCGATTTCCTTTTCCGCTTTCGTGACATCATAGGCCGACCACAGCCGGGCATCAAAAATCGGCATCACGATCCGGGGCGCAAAACCCCACGTGCCCTGGCCGGAATTGAAGAGGCCTGAGAGCTCGCTGCTCGCGGTTCCGAGCGCAGCGGTCAGGGAAATGCGCGGGAAGAAGGCTGCCCGGGCTGCGCCGATATAGGCGTTGGCCGCCTTGAGCCGATGTTCCGCGGCTACGATATCGGGCCGGAGCAGGAGGACCTCGGAAGAGAGGCCGGGAGAAATCTCTTTGGGGGGGCTGACACTCTCCAGGTTTGCCGGCATCAGTTCGCCGGGCACCGGAGAAGGGGACCCTATCAGAAGGTTCAGCGCATTTTCATCTTGCGCCACCAGTTGAGTGTAAACCGCGATGTTTCTCCGGGCCGTATCCACCTGCGTTTGCGCTTGATTGAGGGCCAACTCCGAACCGAGCCCGACATCATAGCGCCGCTTGATCAAATTGTAAGCGTGGGTCTGAGTCTCAAGGGTGGTCTCTGCCAGTTCGAGATTTTCCCGATCTGCGGCAAGAATCAAATACGCGTTGACTACCCCGGACACGATCAGAATCTGTGCGCTGCGGCGGGCCTCCTCCGTGGCGAGATACTCTTCGAGGGCCCGATCTTTCAGGCTGCGGATGCGGCCGAAGAAGTCGATCTCCCAGGAAAGGATACCCAGATCCACGCTGTATTGTTCGGCAGTGATCTTTTTGCCGGTACCCGAGAGATCTTCCGGCACACGCTGCTTGCTCCAACTGCCCACCGCATCGAGGGCAGGGAAGATCTCTGCCCGTTGAATTCCGTACAGTGCCCGCGCCCTTTCCACATTCAATGCAGCAAGCCGCAGATCCCGGTTGTTGTTCAAGGCCCTATCGATAATCTGTTGAAGCCGCTCGTCGGCAAAGAACGCATGCCATGCTATCTCGGTTGCAGCGGGTGCGGCAGGCATGGCCGTGGTGTCCTGGTATGCCGCACCGCTCGGCCAGTCGGCGGGGACCGGAGTTTCCGGCCTTGTGTATTGGGGGGCCAGGGTACATCCGCTCAGCAGGAGGGTGATTCCAACCAGTAGAGAAAAACAGGCTTTATTCATGTCATTCGTCCCCTGATGGGTTTGTCCCGGCAGTACCGGCCGCTTTACGCCTGCTTTGCTTGCCAAAAAGCGTTTCGATGAGCACATAAAAGAGAGGTGAGAACACAACCACCAGGACGGTGGCGGTCACCATCCCTCCCAGCACGCCGGTGCCGATGGCGTTCTGGGCGCCGGCGCCTGCGCCGGTGGTCAGAGCAAGGGGCAGAACCCCGAAACCGAAGGCCAGCGAGGTCATCACGATCGGCCGGAAACGCAGCTTGGCGCCCTCCAGCGTGGCCTCGATAAGCCCCATCCCTTTTTCAAGCCCGGCTTTGGCAAACTGAACGATCAGGATGGCGTTCTTGGTGGTCAGCCCCAGGGTGGTCAACAGGCCGATCTGGAAATAGACGTCATTGTGGAGCCCCCGCAGGCTCGAGGCGATGATGCCGCCGATGGCTCCCAGGGGGAGGACCAGCAGGATTGAAATGGGGACGGTCCAGCTTTCATAAAGGGCTGCCAGGCAGAGGAAAATGACGAAAATGGAAAAAGCATACAGCAGGGGCGCCTGCGAACTCGCCATCCGTTCCTGGTAGGAAAGCCCGGTCCAGTCGAAACCGATTCCTCTCGGCAATTTCTCGACCGCCTCTTCCATGGCCTGCATCGCCTCTCCCGAACTTCGGCCCGGCGCCGGCTCTCCCCAGAAGTTGATGGAAGGAAACCCGTTGAAGCGCGCCAGGCTGGGTGAACCGGATCTCCAGCGGCCGGAAGCAAACGAGGAAAAGGGAACCATTTTCCCTGCTGTGTTCCGGACAAAAAGTTTTTCCAGGTCCTTGGGCAGCATGCGAAAGGGGGCATCGGCCTGGACATAGACCCGCTTGACCCTGCCGCCATGAATGAAGTCGTTGGCATAGGCGCCGCCGAAGGAGGCCGAGATCGTCCTGTGGATGGCGCTGATGGGCACGCCCAAAGCGCCGGCCTTTTGCCAGTCCACGTCGATGCGGTATTCGGACACGTCTTCCAGGCTGTTGGGCCGGACGGCGACCAGTCTCGGGTCCTTTGCCGCTATGGCGAGGAGCTGATACTGGGCCGCCATCAGGGCCTGGTGCCCCAGACCTCCCCGGTCCAGCAACTGGAAGTCAAATCCCTTGGCCGTGCCGAGTTCCACCACGGCCGGCGGCGGGAAAGCAAACACCAGGGCGCCTCGGATGCGGGTAAGGGCCGCCATGGCCCTCCCCGCAATGGCCTTGACCTTCAGGTCATCCCGGTCGCGCAGTTTCCAGTCCTTCAGCTTGACGAAGACCATGCCGTTGTTCTGCGCCCTTCCTGAAAATCCGATCCCGCGAAGGGTCATGCACGATTCGACCGCCTCCTTTTCGTTCTCCTCGAAATAGCGCTGGATCTCGTAGGCAACCTTCCCGGTCTGCTCCAGGGTGGCGCCCTTTGGCATGATCACCTGGACCAGCAGGGATCCCTGGTCTTCGTCTGGAAGGTAAGAGGTGGGCATTCGAAAGAAGAGGATTCCCATGGCCCCTGCGATCAGAAGGAAAACGGCCAGGTAGCGCACTTTCCGGGACAGAGAATGAGCGACGAGACGCACATAGATGTCTCTGAGCCGGAAGAAGGTGCGGTCGAACCATTTGAAAAAGGGGCGAAGAAAAAAGATCGCGTTTTCCGCGGCTCCGTGCCCCGCGGCCGACGGCTTGAGAAGGGAGGCGCAGAGGACGGGGGTCAGGATCAGGGCCACGACCACGGAGAGCAGCATGGAGACGATGATGGTCACGGAGAACTGGCGATAGATGACCCCCGTGGAGCCGGGGAAAAACGCCATGGGTCCGAACACGGCCGAGAGCACCAGCCCGATGCCGATCAGGGCGCTGGTGATCTGTTCCATGGACTTGGCCGTGGCCTGCCGGGGCGGAAGCCCTTCCTCGCGCATGATCCGCTCCACGTTCTCCACCACCACGATGGCGTCGTCCACGAGCAGGCCGATGGCCAGCACCATGGCGAACATGGTGAGCATGTTGATGGAAAACCCGAAAAAGGCCAACATGGCGAAGGTCCCCAGGATCACCACCGGCACCGCGATGGTCGGGATCAGGGTGGCCCGGATGTTCCCCAAAAAAAGCCACATGATCAGAAAGACCAGCAGGATCGCCTCGATGAGCGTCTTGACCACCTCGTTGATGGCCACCTTGATGAAGGGGGTCGTGTCAAAAGGGTAAACGACCTTCATCCCGGTCGGAAAGAACCGGCTCATCTCCTCCAGTTTCGCCTTGACGGCGTCCGCCGTGTCCAGGGCGTTGGCGCCTGCGGCCTGGCGGATGGCGAGGCCCGCGCTAGGTTTGCGGTTGTAAAAACCCTGGATGTCGTAGGACTCGGTTCCCAATTCCGCGCGTCCCACGTCCCTGATCCGCACGATGGAGCCGTCCGGATTGATGCGGATGGGGATGGCCGCAAACTCCTCGGGGGTCTTGAGCATGTTCTGAACCACGATGGAGGCGTTCAAACGCTGGCCTTCCACCGCAGGCGCGCCGCCGAACTGCCCGGCCGAGACCTCCACATTGTAGGCCCGAAGCGCTGCGATCACCTCTTCAATGGTCAGGCGGTAGTCCGTCAGCCTTTCGGGATTGAGCCAGATGCGCATGGCATACCCTGAACCGAAGATTTGCACTTCGCCCACGCCCCGAACCCTGGCCAGGATTTTTTCCAGGTTGGACTGGGCATAGTCCCGCAAGTCGTCGCCGTCCATGCTGCCGTCTTCCGAGATCAACCCCACGATCAGCAGGAAGTTCCGGGTGGATTTGCTGACCGTGACCCCCTGGCTTTTGACCGTCTCGGGAAGGCTCGACATGGCGAGCTGGAGTTTGTTCTGCACCTGAGACCAGGCGAGATCCGGATCGGTTCCCGGCGCAAAGGTCAGCTCGAGACGCGACTGGCCCGCCGAATCGCTGGTGGCGGACATGTAGAGCAACTTGTCAAACCCGGTCATCTTCTGCTCGATGATCTGGGTCACGCTGTTTTCCACGGTCTCGGCTGAAGCCCCTGCGTAGAAGGCGCTGATGGCGATGGAGGGCGGGGCGATAGGCGGATACTGGGATATGGGCAGGTTGTAGATGGCCAGTGCCCCCGCCGCCATGATGATGATGGCGATGACCCACGCGAAGACCGGACGGGCCAGGAAAAATTTCGACAGCATGGGGTGCCTCCCTCAGTTCGTTTTTGCAGCCGGCCGGGTCGCGTCTTCAGCCCCTGAAGCGCTCTTTTCACCGGCATCAAAAGGAACCTCCCTTGCGGAAGCGCCGGGTCGCACTTTCTGCAGACCTTCGACGATGAGATGATCGCCTGCCGCAAGCCCCGAGGTGACGAGCCATTGGTCGCCGATGGCACGATCCAGCCTGAGGATTCGCTGCTGAACCTTCCCGCCGGAATCCAGGATCAGGGCAATAGGATTGCCCTTTGGATCCCGCGACACGGCCTGCTGAGGGACCAGGATGGCCTGTTCGCTGAGGCCCTCTTTCACGACCGCACGGACGAACATGCCCGGGAGGAGAAGTCCTTTTGGATTTGGAAACACAAGCCGCAGGATAACGGACCCGGTGGTCGGGTCGACCGTGATGTCACGAAACTGAAGGGTCCCTTCCAAAGGATAGGCTCTGCCGGATTCCAGGATGAGACCGGCCTTCTTTTGATCGGTTCCGTCGGGGTTGAGGCGGCCGTCCTCCAGTCGGCGCTTCAGGCGCAGGAGCTCGGCCGTGGATTGGGTCACGTCCACGTAAACGGGGTCCAGTTGTTGAATGGTTGCCAGGGCCGGAGGCTGATACGCGATCACAATCGCGCCCACGGTGACGTTGGATTTGCCGATGCGGCCGGAGATGGGCGCAGTGATTTTCGTGTACCCTAGATGGATGCGGGCCGTTTCAAGCGCTGCTTCCGCCTGCTGAATGCCGGCTTCTGCGGCGGCTATGCTTTTCCGGTCGCTTTCCACCTGAGCCTCGGTGGCCCGCAGGGCGGCCTCGGCCACCGCAGCCTCGGTTACAGCATGGTCGCGCTCGCTGGCGGAAACGGCCCGGTCCTTGAATGCCTCCTCGAACCGATCGCGGTTTATCCGGGCGAGTTGCAGGGTGGCCTGCTGCCGGGTGACGCCCGCGATACTCGCTGCCAGCGCGGCCCGCGCCCGGTCGGCAGCCCTCTGCATGGCGACGAGGTTGGCCTCGGCATTGTCGACCGAGGCCTGAAAGGGGGCAGGGTCGATCTCATAGAGCACTTGCCCGGCCTTGACATCGGAGCCTTCGGTAAAGAGGCGTTTCTGGATGAGACCGTTGACCTGGGGCCGGATTTCCGCGACCACGCAGGCGCACGTTCGGCCCGGCAATTCCGTGGTGAGCACAATCTGCTGTGGCTGCACCGTCACGGTCGCGACTTCAGGCACAGGGGGAGGCGGCGCGGATTGCTGCCCGCGGTCGCAACCGTGCAGCAAAAGGCCGATTAAAAGAACCATCAAGAATACGACCGGTTTGAGCGGTTCACGAACGTTTTTATTGAGTTGCATCAGAGGCCTCCAAGATATCGATGAAGGGGGGGTGAGTGCGGATCATGCAACCGGGACGCCGCGTTTCCTGAGGTAGTCCTTGAGGTCCGGAATGGCAATGATGTTGAAGTGGAAGACGGAGGCGGCGAGCAGGATCGTGGCCCCTGCCTCCACGGCATCGTAGAAGTGCTCGAGCTTGCCGGCCCCTCCCGAGGCCACGACCTCGGCAGAGGCGGCGGCCTTGATCTTCCTGATCAGGGGAAGATCGTACCCTGTCTTCACGCCGTCCGTGGTCTTGCTCGTAGGGAGGATGGTGGCGACCCCGTATCCATCCACTTTCTTCGCCCATTCAATGGCGTCTGCGCCTGTCGCAGTTCGGCCGCCGTCGATGTAGACCTCATAGCCTGAGGGCAAGGTCTTGTTTGCCGCCGCGTCGATGGCCACGGTGACGCGCTCCCTGCCGAATTCCTTGACCATCTCCTTGATGACTTCAGGTTTTCGGAATGCGGCGCTGCTCGTGGAGACCTTGTCCGCGCCGGCCTTCAGGACAGCGGCCGCGGAGGTCGCATCACTGATGCCGCCGCCTACGGTGAAGGGCACCGTAGCGGCCTGGGCCACCTTCTTCACCACCTCCAGCATGGTGGCCCGGCCTTCGATCGTGGCCGTAATGTCCAGCAGGGCGATTTCGTCTGCGCCTGCCTTGCAGTAAGCCAGGCAGCACTCCACGGGATCACCGGCATCCCGGATGTTCACGAACTGGACGCCTTTGACGACTCTTCCATTCTGCATGTCCAGACAGGGCATGATTTTCACAGTCATTAGCAATCCTCCTTAGATGATCTGTCTCTCAAAAAGAACACGGCACGGCAAAGGCCACAATGCAAAATAGATTGTTCACCACAGAGGCGCGGAGGACGCAGAGGGGGGATCCATTTTTTCGTCTATCGGGAGATACCGATAGACGAAAAGAGCCCCTCTAATCAAATTCATGTGTGGTGAACTTCATTCTCAACGCTTCTCGGGGTCGTAGGCCTGGAGCAGGACCGCGCGCATTTCAGCTCCTGCGTCGCGAAGGGGAACGATCGCCAGGTATTCAGGCGATGTGAAACACCGCCTCTGGTCGGCCTCGGATGGGAATTCAAGGATCATCATCCGGTCCGGATATCTCCGTTCCAACTCCCTTCCCCTGAACAACTGCTTAATGCGACCGCCACGAACCAGGTAACGTCCGCCGTGCGCTTCGATGATGTCCGAAAGCGACGCGATGTACTGATTGTATTTGCTTAGATCCTTCAGCTTGGCCTCGGCTACCATGTACACAGGCATGGTTTTCCTCCTCCCACTTGCACTTGTACCATTAGCATATTCACCCGGAATAGGGAAGTCTCATGGGGTTTCTTGAAACAAGCCCTATTGATAACGGGAAAATTTTCGGGTATGCTCCCCGGCTTGTCTGCCGTGAGGGCATTAGAAATCCCCCTCCCCCGTCCCCACCGTGGGGAGCTTTTTATCAATGTCATTTCGAGGCGGCAGCCGAGAAATCCGGCACGAAGTGTCATCCCGAATTCCGCCCTGGGGCGGGTGAGGGATCTTTCAAGATTTCTCCCGGAGTTTATCCTGAACACGTCGAAGGAGTCGAAATGACAAAAGAACAGATCGCACCGGAATTGGGTTGCAGCGTCAAGGGTGGGGAAAAGAAAAAGGAGCGTGTGATGAGCCCAGTGAAACCCTCGCCAGTCGGCTTTCCTCATCGTCTTGAAAGCCCGTCGGGGTTGTGTGTCCAGGTCAATGCGAACGGATCCATCCGGCGGATGGACCACGGCGACATTCTTCTCAACCTTTTCCTTGGAACGGAGATTGAAGGCGGTCCGGCCAACATCTATCTCCGCAGGCTGGGCGCAATGCCCGAATTCACGCCCCTGCTCGGACCCCGAAGTCCTGCCGCGATCCGCCTGGATCAACAAACCATGACAGCGGAAGGGGAATGGCGGGGAATCCGGTTCCGGGTTTCGCTGCGCCTGGCCGCATCGGCTCCTGCCTGGTTCTGGCATGTGGACTTAAAGAATACGGCAAACCGGGAGGAGACGGTCGACCTCCTTTACACCCAGGACTTGGGGTTGGCCCTTTACGGCTTCCTGCGGATCAACGAGTACTATGTCAGCCACTACGTGGATCACACGCCCCTGTCACATCCGGAGCGAGGCTTTGCTGTGGCTTCGCGCCAGAACCTGGCCATGGGCGCTAGGCATCCCTGGACCGTGATCGGCGCCCTGGGCAAAGGATCGGCTTTCTCCACTGACGCCCTCCAGTTCCATGGCCTGGCAACCCGAGCCGGAGATGCGCCCGTGGGGCTCACCAGGGGATTGCCCGGCAGGCGCCTCCAGCATGAGCACTCCATGGCGGCGATCCAGGAGGCGGCGGTGCGGCTGGAGCCGGGAGGCGAAGCGAAACAGGGGTTTTTCGGGTGGTTCGAAGCGGATCACCCTTCAGCAAGCTCTGAGAAGGATCTCGCTTATGTCGACAAGGCCCTTGGCCTGGCGGAAGCCTCACCGGCACCCGAATTCGTTGCGGCCGGGGGATTGAAACCCTCGGCGAGTTTGTTCAGCGCCGCTCCTCTGCTGAACGCCCAGGAGTTGAGCGAGGCCGAAATGAGGGACCTCTTCGGCCCCGAACTCCGGGAGGTGGAGAAGGAGGACGGCCGGGTGCTTTCTTTCTTCACAGGATTGAACCGCCACGTGGTGCTCAAGGCCAAGGAGCTGAAGGCCTTGCGTCCCCACGCCAACATTCTCCACACGGGCTGCCGCCTTGTGCCGGACGAGGCGTCGCTCACGTCCAATGCCTGGATGGGCGGCGTGTTTCATTCGATGGTGACCCAGGGTCATGTCAGCATCAATCGCTTCCTGTCCACCACCCACAGTTACCTCAGCCTGCTGAGGGGTCATGGCCAGCGTGTCTTCGTGGAACTGGCGGAGGGCTGGCGCCTGCTGGATGTGCCCTCCGCATTCGAGATGGCGCCCGACACGTGCCGATGGATTTACAGGCATGCCGACGGCTTGATCGCCGTGCGCAGCGAGGCGGCCCTTGACCGCCATGAACTGGGTCTTTCGGTCGAGGTCCTGTCCGGCAAGCCCGCCCGTTTTCTCCTCTCCAACCACGTGGCCCTGAACGGGGACGACGGGATCGACGCGGTTGCGGTCCGGTACAGCGAGGACTCCCGGGGCGTTTTCGTCTATGCTGTTCCCGATTCCGACGTGGGCCGACGTTTTCCGGAAGGGGGGTTCCGCATCGAGCCCTCGGCCGGTACTGTGATTGAGAAGATAGGAGGGGACGAACTGCTGTTCCTGGACGGCCGCTCCCGACGCCTTCCCTACCTCTGCCTCATCAGCAAGCCCGCCCGTTCTATCGGTTTCTGCATCAGGGGGCGCCTGGTTCCGGAAGAAAAGTCAGGCGGGGCTGGGTTGGAAGAGGCGCGTTTTTGGAGCGCCATGACCTCGGGTCTCCGCATCCAGCCGCCTGCCGGCAGTCCCCTTGCCCAGGGAGCGGCGCGTTTTCCAGAAATCCTGCCCTGGTTCATCCAGAACGTGCTGATCCACTATCTAGCTCCCCGCGGCCTCGAACAGTATACCGGGGGCGGCTGGGGCACGCGAGACATCTGCCAGGGCCCCCTGGAGATGCTGCTGGCCTTGAACCGCCTCGAACCGATCAGGGATCTTCTGATCCGGGTGTTCAAAGCGCAAAACCCTGACGGTGACTGGCCTCAGTGGTTCATGTTCTTCGATCGGGAGCGGAACATCCGGGCCGGCGAATCCCATGGGGACATCGTGTTCTGGCCCTTGCTGGCCACGGCCCAATACCTCATCTCATCAGAGGATGCGAGCCTGCTCGACGAGGTGGTGCCTTTCTTTCATCCGGAGGGGGACGACAAGGCCGAAAAAGGCGCCATCCGTCAACACGTGGAGCGCGCGCTGGCCGTCATCGATGCCCGTGTCATCCCCGGCACCAGGCTTGCAGCGTACGGCCTTGGAGACTGGAACGATTCGATGCAGCCCTATGACCCTGCCATGCGTGAGCGCCTGTGCAGCGCCTGGACCGTGACGCTCCACTACCAGGCCCTGAGCGCCATGGCTGAGGCCATGCAACGGATCGGCCTCAGCGATCGCGCAAGAAAATTCGAGGCCATGGCAGGGCAAGTGGCCGAGGAATTCCAGCGCTACCTCATGGTCGATGACGTGCTCACCGGGTTTGCCCATTTCCATGAGCACGGGAAGGTCGATCACCTGCTCCATCCCCGGGACCGGGTCACGGGCGTATCCTACAGCCTGCTGCCCATGATCCACGCCATCATTACCGGCCTGTTGACCCCTGAACAGGCAAAGAAACACCTTGACCTCATCCAGGCCCATCTGCGCGGTCCTGACGGCGCCCGGCTCTTTGACCGGCCCATGAAATACCGCGGCGGTACCCGAAAATATTTCCAGCGCGCGGAAAGCGCGGCCTTCTTCGGACGGGAAATCGGCCTTATGTACATGCACGCCCACCTCCGCTATGCAGAGGCCCTGGCGCGCTACGGCGACGGTGAGGGGTTTTTCCGTGCCCTCTGCCAGGCAAACCCTGTCGGCATCCGCGCCCTGGTGCCCGGCGCAACCCTTCGCCAGGCCAACTGCTATTATTCCAGCTCTGATGCGGCCTTCAGCGACCGGTACCAGGCGTTTACCGAGTATGACAGGGTGAAGAGGGGAGAAGTCCCTCTTGACGGAGGCTGGCGGGTCTACTCGAGCGGGCCGGGCATTTGGACGAGGCTGATGCTTCAATGCTTCCTGGGTTTGCGCAGGGAGCGATCCGTTCTGGTGATTGATCCCGTGATTCCTTCTTCCCTGGACGGCTTGAAGGCGTCGATGGACTGGGAAGGGTACGGCATGGATATCACCTATCACATCGAGGGAGCTGGCTGCGGCCCGTCGGCGGTGATGCTCAACGGCACGGCACTCCCATTCACGCGGGGTGCTAACCCCTACCGCACCGGCTCGGCGGAGATCCCCATGGAAGCGGTCCAGGAGAGGCTCACGGCCGGAACCAACCGGCTGACGATCCACATCGGTTGATCATTCACCACAGAGCCATCCTCCTTTCCATCCGACCTAGCCCGTCCTCCGCAGTAGCTCTGCTACGGAGGATGGACAGAGCTACTGCGGAGGACGGGCACCCATTCGGCAATCTCAGGGCTTCCTTCTTCGCTGAAGCTACGCCGGACAAGATGGCAGTGCAAGCAGAGGACAAAGGGCGACGTAGCCGCAACCATAACAGATGATATCCGCAGGTTACGCAGATTTGTGGGGGTTATGTTAAATCTGGATTGCCTGAAAAATGATCGATTACGCAACGACAATGCTTGAATAAGCGTCGCTGATCATGTCGGTTAAATTGAAGTTTCCGAGCTTGAATTTTCCACAAAATGGTATAAACTTTCCCAACAATTCCCCAAAATGGTAACGGAATTCCCAACGCCATGCGCAGGCAGCGTTCCCAACATATTCTAATCACCACCAAGATCAACCGCCCGGCGGTCGTCGCCAAATGGGTTAAGCGACCCCGGCTCATATCCCGCTTGAATGAAGGCCTGAAAGATCTGCCTAACAATAGGCCATGCGAGGATTTTTTCACCCATGAGCGTTAGTCGGCATGGAAAATCGAAAAAGGGTACTGCCAACGGGGCAGAGATTGGCTTGAAACAGGGTATTCTGCTCACCAAGCTGCAGCGGCCGCACGTGGCACCAGACATTTTGCCGCGGGCCCGTTTGCTGGATCAGCTAAATGAAGGGCGGCACCGGCCGCTGACGTTGATCTCGGCGCCGGCCGGCTACGGTAAGAGCACCCTGGCCAGCCGCTGGATTGCATCCGGTGATCATCTCTGCACGTGGGTATCGTTGGATGAGAACGACAACGACCTGCGCCTGTTTCTGCAATACCTCATTGCTGCCATTCAAAAGATCTTTCCCAGGAGCGAACTTCACACCGAAACCTTGCTGGATGCCGACCGACTGCCGCCCACCTGCGAGCTGGCACGCTACCTGCTCAATGACCTGCACCAGGTGCCGGAGCCGTTCATCCTTGTCCTGGATGATTACCAGCGCATTAGAGAGGCATCTGTACACGATTTGGTTGCCGCACTGCTGGAGCATCCGGCCCGGACCATGCATCTGGCGCTGTTGACACGGCAGGACCCCTCACTGCCGCTTGCCGCCATGCGGGGCCGCGGGCTGGTGTCAGAGATCCGGGCGTCCGATCTGCGATTCACGCCCGACGAAGCAGCGACGTTTCTGAGCCGGATGCTCAATGCTGCCGTTGATGAGGCCACGGCTGCCCTTCTGGAAGCCAAAACCGAAGGGTGGGCGGCAGGATTGCGACTGGCCGGTCTCTATCTGCAAGGGCAGAAAGATCTGAAACTGCGGGTGCAGGAACTGGGCGGAAGCTCAGGGCACATTGCCGAGTATCTTGTGGCCGAAGTGTTGTCCCGACAGCATCCCGAAATGGTGTCCTATCTGCTCGAGACCTCAATCCTGGATCGCTTCTGCGCGCCCCTGTGCGGACAAATGCACCTCACAGGAACCCAAGGACGCAGCGGGAAACCGGAAATTGGTGCAGAACAGTTTATCCAGTGGCTGGTAGAGGCCAACCTGTTTGTTATTGCGTTGGACGACCAGGGGTATTGGTTCAGATTTCACCATCTTTTTCATGGTTTTCTCAAAGGAGAGCTGCGCAAACAATACGCTGCGGATCGGATCGCCGATTTGCACCGGACCGCCGGCAACTGGTTTGCCGAAAACGATCTGATTGAAGAGGCCATCAAGCACCTGATGGCCGCAAGAGATGCCTCTACTGCGACTCAGCTAGTCATCGACCATCGCTATGAGCTGATGAACACCTCTCAGTTTGTCCGTTTGATCCGTTTGCTAAAGCAATTGCCCAAGAACGCCGTGGCGGAAAGCCCGCTTTTGGCGACCACGCAGGCCTTTATCGGACTCGACATGGGCAACGATGAGGACATGTATGGGTTCACCCAGAAAGCTTCACAGATGTTGGAAGCTCTTTCCCCTCAATCAGAAGTATATACTGTACTTAAGGGTGAAGTGAGTGTGTTGCAAAGCCTCATTGAGATGATTCTGGGCGATGCGGAAAGCGGCCTCGTTCATGCTCAAGAGGGCTTGAATGATCTCGCTGAAAACGCGATGCTGATTCGCTCTTTAGGGGTTGGTATCCTCTCTGGTTGTCACCAGATGATGGGGAACACCAAACGAGCTGTGACAGTGATCAAAGAAGCCCTGTCGAATCCGATCTGGCCAGCCAATATACAGGCGAGAATGCTTGTTGAACTCTCCATGGTTCAATATATGGCGGCCAACCTGGTCGGGGCGATGAATGCCTCTCAGGAATGCCTGCAGGCCGTCCGGGCTCGTCCATTCTTTCACACCCGGGCATTTGCCAATTACTTTCTGGGGGCCGGACGCTATTTGCGTAACGAACTCGAAGCGGCCGAATCTGTTCTGTTGAAGGTATTGGATGATCGTCATGCAGTAAATCCATCCTATGTGGCCCACGCCGGTTTCATCCTGGCGTACATTTGCCTCTCGCAGGGCAACGAAGTGGCCGGAGTTCGGGTGCTCGACCAAATCGTCGCCCATTGCCGGGAGATTGACAATGCCACAGTCTTGTCCATTATCCAGGCATTTGAGGCGGAATTTGCCCTGCGTCGGGGAGATTTCCCGCAGGCGCAGCAAATTTGCAAGCATGCTGATTTCGATGTTCGCCCGCCCTTGTGGTTCTTCTACGTGCCCCAACTCACCCCCATCAAATGCTTGCTGGCTGAAGGCACGGAGGATAGTCTGAAAAAAGCGCACACCCGGCTCATTGAGTGGGAGGAACGAATGCGCCGGATAAATCGCATAAACGTGCGCATCGAAACGGCGGCTTTGCTGGCCCTGGTGTGCCACATGCAAAGAGACGAAGCCGCTGCCCTGCAACACCTCCAGACCGCCCTGGACCTGGCCGAACCGGGAGGTTGGAGCCGGATATTCGTGGATTTGGGCATACCAATGATGGACTTGCTGAAATGCCTCATTCAATACCAACCCGGCCAAACCTATGCGCAACAAGTTCTAAAAGCGTGTCAGTGGGAGCACCGCAAAATCGCACACTCAGAACCGGACGGAACAACCAAACCACGGATTTCCGAGCAACCCCCTCATAATGTTCTCTCCCCACGTGAAATCGAAATTCTCCCTCTGCTGGCTGAGGGACTGAGCAATAAAGAAATCGCCGCAAGGCTCTATATCGCTCCGGTGACCGTCAAGAAGCATCTGCAAAACATCTACACAAAACTGAATACCAAGAACCGCATCGAAGCGCTAAAGAAAGCCCGCGAGATCGGTATCATCAACAATAAGTAGACCCACCCTCACCAGGCCAACAGGTGGTCGGCTTCCGGAGACCGATTACCAGCCAATACGCCACTCTTGTCATTGGTGTTTTCCATAACAGTGCTCAAAATACGGTGCAATCGTAACCACGCCACCGCTTTGCCGGGACTGTCCCATACTCCGAAAGGCGTAGGCCATCTGCCTTAAAAATACTCTTTTGGGGTAATTTACAGGAAGGATGGACAGCGATAGTTTGTATTCAGTCAGAATCGAGTCTTCATCGAAATGGTTGCGCCCTTGATATTGAATTCTATAGATCCTGAAAAAGGTGCCTGTTTTGGATAAGCCCGCTGTTTACCGAATCAAAGTGCGCGGTATTGTGCCCGAAAGCTGGATCGATCGATTAGGAGGCATGCAGATTGTCGCCGGCTCCTCTACAGTAACGACGATGGAAGGCTGGCTGCCCGATCAAGCCGCTCTGAAAGGCGTGCTGGATACACTCTATGAATTACGCCTCTGTTTAGAGGAGGTCACCTGTCTGTAACACATCCGGCATGCTCTGAACGAGCATTTCATGCTGGTAGGAAAGGAGAATTAAAATGAAAGGCATACCATTGTGTTGGGATATATGTTTCCGGGCCTGATTCTGGCCGCACCGGCTTCGGCGCAGAATGCATGAGCCAGGTGTTTTAGGCAATTCACACACAAAGAGGAAACAATTCTTATGAAAACGAAAAACAAAAACACTGAAGAGCGTGCGCTGTTGACGAGACCGGCCATGTCCAAGACGGAACATAGCAGCGAAGACAATGCGTCCACGGCAAATGGTCCCTCCCGCCGCGAGTTTTTGCAGACAGTCGGATTGATAAGTGGCGCGGCAGCCGCGGTGATGACGAATATGGTGCCCGGTATATCGCGCGCCGCCGATTTGGTCCCCGACTATTCAAGAGTGGACAACCCGTACGCGACCGGACGGGATTATTCCAAGATACCTCAGCGGCTGCACAAATACCCCGCTTCCGAGGGGGCGAAGCAAATCGTGCACAAATCCATAACCATGGACACACTGTTCTCTGGCCACCTGGCCAACTCAATGGCCATCTCGGGAAGCCCCTGAATTCCATGACGAAATGGATCGGTGCATTGCTGCCGGGTTCAAGACGCTGGCTATATGCCCGTCACAGGACATATGAATCAGAATAATAAGGCGGTTACAAGAATGGCAGACAACACCATCTTCAGGCATTACCAACGCACCATCCCCCTATCACCTGCTGTATTTCTGCTCATCTTGATAACCATTGCGATCAAGTTCACCATTTTGCCGCCTGCGGCAGTTGCTGAAACAGACGGACAGGAGCAATCGGCAGATGAGGTGGCGCGCGAGCTTGCCAATCCAAACTCCTCTTTGGCAACCCTGACACTTAAAAACCAATATCGATGGTACACCGGGGACCTGCCGGGTGCCGACGACCAGGACAACTACACGATGGTATTCCAACCCGTTTTTCCTCTTTCACTGCCGCAGGACGGCAGCGGCAACCAGAGGACTTTTTTCATTCGGCCAGGCTTTCCGCTGCTTTTCGATCAACCCGTGCCACGGGAGGAGAACGGTGGACTCGATTGGGGCGGGATATCGGCGCTCGGTGATATTGGATTTGACATCGGCTACGGCGTCTCGAAAAAGAGCGGCTTCTTGTGGGCTGTCGGTATGGTGGGCACCCTGCCTACCGCAACCGACTCGGACGTGGCCGGGAAACAGCTGCGGCTCGGACCGGAATTTCTGCTGGCGAAATTTGAGAAATGGGGCCTCTACGGCATCTTCCCGAGCCACCAATGGAATGTTACCGGCTGGTCCGGTGAATCTTTTAGTACCACCCAGTTCCAACCCGTTCTCAAGTTCCTGCTGGGCGATGGCTGGACAGTAGGGAGCTCACCCATTGGATTTTACAACTGGGAAAGCTCGGAGTGGACAATCCCAATCAACCTGTCGGTTTCCAAGACTGTGATCCTAGGCAAGACACCCTGGAAGTTTGAGCTGGAAGCCAATTACTATGTCGAGCAACCGGACGCCTTCGGTCCGCAATGGATGATCGGCTTCAGCGTCTCCCCCGTCGTCAAGAACCCCTTCCAGAAAGGGTTCAATCGGCTGATTGGTGCCAAATGATAGAGGGAGGCCGCCGCCCCGGCAGTTCCGCTGGCCGGCAGCCTAATTTCGCGACTTATTTGATGGAATCACGGAAAAACGTCAAAAAAAAGAGAAGAAAATGAAATTAAATACTTTTGTTATCGCTTTACTGGCTGTCATTATCTGTATGCCAGGTTTCGCTCAAGCAGTAGAACAGCCGTCACCAAGACTGACGCTGATCAGCAACGTCAACATCTTCGACGGCAAAACCGAAAAACTCCATAAAAACATGCATGTCCTGGTAAAGGGCAACCTGATCGAGACGGTATCGAATGAGCCATTGGCAGTTATTCAGACCGACAATGTGACCATGATCGACGGCGGCGGACGAACGCTCATTCCCGGGCTGATCGACGCTCATTGGCACACCTACTACGCGAATATTCCGGTAAGCACACTTGCGACCGGTGACATGAGCGAAGTAGCCATTAAGGGGTTTGTCGGTGCCGAGCAAACCCTCATGCGAGGTTTCACCACAGTGCGCGACATCGGAGGAAACCCATTTGCCGTTAAAAAACTCACGGATACTGGCGAATATCCTGGACCGCGTATGTTTATATCAGGTCCTCCAATGTGCCAGACAGGCGGTCACTTTGATTTCGGTGGGAAGAATGATGTTCCTTCAAATTCGGCGGACGCCTTGCCATACTGGGAACGTGTTGGGCTTGTTGCGATGGCGGATGGTGTTCCTGAAGTGATAAAGCGTACCCGTGAAATACTACGCATGGGCGCCACTCAGATCAAGATTGCTGGCGGTGGCGGCGTTACCTCTCTTTATGACCCCGTGGATGTGCAAGAATATACCTTCGAAGAAATGAAAGCGGTTGTTGATGTGGCAAAGACCTGGAATACCTATGTGGCTGCCCACATTTTCACCGACGCGGCCATTCAAACCGCGGTTAAGGCTGGGATCAAATCGATCGAACACGGTAATTTAATTAAAGAAAAAAAGACCTTGCAGATGATGAAGGATAATGGCGTCTGGTTAAGCGCTCAGCCGCTGTTGAACGACGAGGACGCGCTGAAGTTCGATAACCGAATCAGCACGGCAAAATTCATCGAAGTAACCGATGGAACGTCTAGGAATTACAAGATGGCCAAAGAAATGGGTGTAAAGATTGCTTTCGGCACCGATTGTTTGTTCGATCCCTCTGCAGCGGCATTGCAGGGCAAGTTGTTAGCAAAAATGAAGCTGTGGTTCACGCCGTACGAGGTACTCAAGATGGCCACCTCAGACAATGCCGAATTGATTAAAATGTGTGGTCCTCGCAACCCATATCCACTCGGGCCGATCGGCGTTATCCAGGAAGGTGCCTATGCGGATCTAATATTGGTTGACGGTAATCCTCTGGAAAATATCGACCTGGTTGCCGATGCTGGTAAAAACTTTGTCATGATCATGAAGGACGGCAAGATTTACAAAAACATAATTAACTAAGGAGACGATTATGAAAACTGGAAAATGTATAACTCGTGGGCTGGGACTGCTCATTTGTGTAATAGCCTTTGCCATTCCAGCGCTGGCGCAAGACTATGACCTGGTCATCAACAATGGTCGAGTTATTGATCCAGAAACTATGTTTGATGATGTTGCAAATGTTGGGATCAAAGACGGGAAAATCGTTGCCATAACTAAAGCCCGAATTAAAGGTAAGGAAACCATCGACGCCACCGGGCATGTGGTAGCACCGGGATTTATAGACACGCATTACCATGCAACAGACGTCTTCGCCACCAAGATGGCGCTCAGGGATGGTGTAACTACAGGTATGGACCTTGAAGCGGGTTCATTCAATGTAAAGGGATGGTACGATGAGAAAGCAAAGTCTGGTTGGCAAGTTAACTACGGCACAACTGCCAGCTTGTTGTATTCGCGAATGGCTGTCCTTGACCCGGAGACTGAGCTTAGCGCACCAATCGACTTTGGGGATGTTCAAGTTTATGCAGCCAAAGCTTTAGCAGATGGTGTTGAGGGCTGGGCGGAAACGAAATCCTCAGTGGAGGATATGAACAAAGTACTGCAGATATTGGATGAAGATCTGCGACAAGGAGCCATTGGTGTTGCTGTGCCCGGCGCATATATGGCTAAGGGAATGACCAGCTACGAACTTTTTGCAGCGCAACGGGCCGGCGCGAACTATGGCCGTCTTACATCCGTTCATACCAGGTATCATCTTTTATCAGAGACACCCACTGAAGCTCCAATAGCCTTCGACGAGGTGTTTACCAATGCAATGCTGTTAGACGCTCCGTTATTGATGGCGCATAACAATGACTACGGCTGGTGGGAAATTGAGGAGAAGTTGCAGCTTGCCCGCGACAAGGGACTTAATATGTGGTCCGAATACTATCCTTATGCGGCTGGTTCAACAGCCATCACTGCAGCTTTTCTGGCACCTTCCGAATGGGTCGAAAAGAAAGGCTATCGTTACGAGGATACGATCTACGACCCTATTGATGATAAATACCTTACCAACGAAACCTATGCAGCACTGATGAAAAATGATCCAGGTAGATCGGTTGTGGTTGAATTTCCTTATAGAAAAGCGTGGATGAATCACTGGCTGGCAATTCCTCACATGACCATTGCAAGTGATGCCATGGCCGGTGTTGGTAAAGATGGTAAATTGCTGCCATGGGATGCTGATTGGTCTGAATACCGTGGCCATCCACGTACGTCTGGTTCGCGTGGTGCTTGTTTTAGAATGGGGCGTGAACAAGGTGTTCCACTGATGTTTACGATTGCACAAGCAAGTTACTGGCCAGCCAAGCACTTAGGTGATTCAGGCCTTGAATCCATGAAAGAACGTGGTCGCCTACAAAAAGGTAAAGTTGCCGATATTACCATTTTTGACCCACAAACGATTACCGATAATTCAGGATTTAAAGTCGGTCAGCACGGTATTCCGACGACCGGCATCCCTTATGTTATTGTTAACGGCACGATTGTGGTGAAGGACAGCAAGGTGCTTCGCGTGAAACCAGGTCAGGAAATTCGCTTTCCAGTCGAAGCTAAGGGTAGATTTAAGCCTCTTAAAATTGAAGGTTGGTTGGACAAACATACGATTGGTCTAAACCCTGATCTGCTTGAGCATCTGCATGATGACACTGGTATGGGTGTGATTCTGGAGAGCGACAAAAAATAACGTTGCATTCGGTCATAGTTCATTAATGGAAAACATGATGAAAAAGATAGTCAGGCACTCAAATTAGATAAACGCAATTATTAAAAAGGAGAAGAACGATGAAAAGAAACATAGCACTATTTTTTATGGTGATAGTCGCGGCATTTGCTGCAGTTCAACCGGCATTTGCTCAGAAAAACCAACAGTTCAATAATAAAATGACAAAGAAAGATGGCCAAGCGGCCTTCGATGCGGTCGTCGCCGAAGCTAATGCACTCATCAAAAAATTGCATATACCGGGACTTGCTGTCGGTGTCATCTACGGAGACAACTCCTACAGCACCGGAATCGGTATCACCAAAGTAGGCACCAAAGAACCCGTTACCCCCGATACGCAATTTCAAATTGGCTCTGTGACAAAAACCTTCCTTTCGACGGTGGCCATGCAGCAGTCCGAACAGGGCATTCTGGATTTGAACGCGCGTGTCGTCGACCTCCTGCCGTGGTTCAGGGTCGCGGATCCCGAGGCGACGTCGAAAGCGCGGGTCGTTGACCTGTTCCACCATCGCGCTGGCTGGTATGGCGACCATGGGTTCCTTCGTGTTCCTCCGGGTGGATCGATCAGCGAGAAGGTCATGCTCCAGGGGGCTTACATCCAGCAGATCTATCCGTTCGATCAAACCTGGATGTACAACAACACCAGTATCACCTTCGCTACCCATGTGGTGTCGCATGTCGGCGGAAAGCCGATCGAGACCCTGATCGAAGAGCACCTGTTCGCCCCGCTCGGTATGGATGCGTCATCCTTTAATTACGACACCACCCCTCCGGCTGAAAATTACGCGTGGGGTCATCCGCCGATCTACGGGGAAGGCAGCATCAGTGATCTCAAGCCGTACTTCGTTCCGATGATAAGAGAGTCCGCAGCCTCCGGCGCAATGCGGTCTACGGTTACCGACATGCTGAAATACGCCCGCTTTCAGCTGGACGGCAAGGACGCCTCCGGGAACCAGCTGCTGTCCAAAAAAGCACTGGACTATGCCCACGCTCCGGCAGTCGAGGCTGAGACCGGCGACTTTACCGGGCTGACATGGTTCGTCCACGACTACGACGGGGTCATCAGCCCCAGCCACGGGGGGAATTGGCCCGGCACGCGTTCTTTTCTGCAGCTGATCCCGGATCACGACTTTGCCGTGGTGGTTTTGGTCCACAGCGATCGCGGAGTCGAGGCCTACAAAAAAGTTGCGAACGCAATGGTCAAAGCCTTCGCGAAAATCGAGCCCAAGTCTCCGGTCGCAGCGGGCGTTGATCCGTCTGTGCTCGACCCCTTCGTCGGCGTCTTCAAGGGTAATTCCCAAAACATCGAGATCCGGAAAAAGGACGGCAAATATGTGTTTGTCCAGTTTTCCGCATTGACCAAGGGAGCGGATCCCGCGCCCGCCAATGTGGCCAACACGGCCGAGGGCTGGTTCATCATCACCGAAGGCCCGAACGAGGGAGCCCTTGGCGAATTGCTCAAAGATCCGTCTGGCGCACTCAACTACGTGCGATTCAACCACCGGATCTTTATTCGGGGAGAAGGGGCGGTCGGCGAATTCTCGCTCTCCGGATCGGTATTCGACAAATAACCGGGTAGGCAGAGGATATATCAATTCATGCCTGAAAGAAGTGCATGATCTTAAAGGTGTCTCTGGTTTGTGGATTCCGCGCCCGCTAATTTGGTCATCCTCTGTTGTGAGAGGATGAATAATTATTGGTGTTTAAAATCAAAAAACAATGGAGAAAAACATGAAACTATTATTGACGGTAATAACTTCCGTATTATTTGCAGTTCAACCGGCATTTGCTCAGGAAAACGATTTTCAAGATGTTTCTCAGAAGATTGAGAAGCTTTCGGAGAGGCTAGCTGGCCGAATCGGCGTGGCTGCACAGGAAATTGGCTCAGGGGAGCGCATCACAGTAAACGGTGATGAAACGTTTGTGATGGCGAGTACCTATAAGGTTGCAATTGCCGTCGCCTTGCTGGACCGTGTCGATAAAGGTGAGCTTAAGCTTTCCGATTTAATTGATATCTCACAAGAAATGATGGTCGCAGGCGACAATGCGATCGCACAGAACTTTGTTCATCCCGGTATCAAGTTGTCTGTAGCAAATTTGATTGAACCAATGATAACGGAAAGCGACAATACAGCTACGGACATCTGTCTAAAACTAGCGGGAGGTCCGGAAGCAGTAACGAAGATGATGCGAAGTATTGGGATAAAAGATCTACGAGTTGATCGGTATGTTACCGAAATTTTAAGAGACTTCTATGGTTTGCCGGACAAGGCCTACGCATCCGTACTTGCAGAGGCCATTGCCAAAGACCCAACGCTCGCAGCAAAGCAATCTGATCGAAACCTTAAGTTCGAACAAGAAGACCCACGTGACCAAACCTCACCAAATGCCATGCTGGAATTGCTTCTGGCTATCGACAGCGGAAAGGCCTTGAGTAAGAAAAGCCGCGAATTCCTGCTTGGTGTCATGTCCCGCACACGTACAGGAGGAGGAAGGCTAAAAGGCCTTCTGCCAAAAGGAACACCGGTTGCCCACAAAACAGGAACTATTGGCGGTGTCGCTAATGACGTGGGTTTCATAACTCTGCCAGATGGTAGACGTTTTGCGATTGTGGTATTCACCAAGAGCAGTACGACGCCCGAAGCTTATCGGGATCGAGCCATTGCGGAAGTTAGCCGGACTTTATACGACTTTTATTATTTATCGGTACAAGACAAGTGACCTTTGACATGCCTAGCAATTGGTTGCAGCGGATGGCGCTAGCGGGATTTATGCGTGCCGCGGCCAAGATGCTGGCTGGGGAATAGCGAAACAGCAAACAAACAACAAACTTTGGAGGATACGATGAAGAAGCAAACAATCGGCTTTTACCTTGCCTTGGTTACTGTCTTCCTTTTTCTTATGGCGGTGCAGCACGCGGAGGCTTGTTCTCGACTTTTGTATAAAACCGGAAACGGGACGTACATTACTGCACGCAGCATGGACTGGGTCGACCCCGACCTTACCACCGATATATGGGTTTTCCCGCAAGGCATAGAACGGAATGGAGGGGGCAGCGAGAATGCGCTGACATGGACATCGAAATACGGATCCGTCATCTCGTCATTCTATGGTACCGCATCGGCGGATGGCATGAACGAGAAAGGGTTGGTCGGAAACATGCAGTATCTTTCCGAAGCCGATTACGGTGATCCGGCTAAAACCGGAAAGCCGACTATTAGCATTGGAGCTTGGTTGCAGTATTTTCTGGACAACTACGCCACTGTTGAAGAGGCGGTGACAGCCATGCAAGATCCGCCGTTTACGATTGTGTCTAAGCCGGTTGCCAATGGTATCGCCGCTGCCATACACATGGCGATCTCCGATGCGACAGGTGACTCCGCCATTCTTGAGTATCTTGACGGCGAACTGGTGATCCATCACGGGCCACAGTATGTAGTCATGACCAACTCCCCTATCTACTCGGAACAACTTGCCTTGAACGCTTACTGGGATAAAATTGGTGGTGAAAAATTCCTTCCAGGATCGGGCTCTGCAGCTGACCGGTATGTAAGATTAAGCTACTTGCTGAAGACCGTGGAAAATTATGAAGACAGGCATTTGGCGCTGGCCTCCGCATTTTCCCTAATTCGTGGAGTAAGCGTCCCCATCGGCATGGCCAGCCCGGATCGTCCTATGTTCCCAGAGACCCTGTGGCGAACCGTGGCTGATCAAGATACCAAGACCTATTATTTTGATTCGGCGCTCTTCCCCTCTGTATTTTGGATCGATTTGAAAAAAGTCGATTTGAAACCCGGGGCAAAGGTGAAGACCCTTGTGATTTCAAAAGACAACCCGCTCGCCGGAGAAGTCTCCTCCCAACTCAAAGAGGCTGAGCCTTTTGAGTTTTTATAAAGGAGAGTAGTACCCTTAAGGTAGAAAGCCTGTTGAAGTATTTCAAAGGGCTTTCTTTATAAAAGTGAACTTATCTCGCTCTGGCAGTTGAACGGGGTATACCGAAGCTTAAAGTCACTGCATATCGCAAAGACAACTGATGTAACAAATAAAGGAGAATCGAAATGAAGAGATTGAGAGTCCTTTTCGGCTTGTTGGTACTCAGCCTGATGATGGTCATGCCGGCAGTGGCTGCCGATTACGATCTGGTCATCAACAACGGCCGGGTCATGGACCCGGAAACCAAGTATGACGCCGTAGCCAATGTCGGCATCAAGAACGGCAAAATCGCCGTCATCACCAATAAGACGATTAGTGGCAAGGAGACCATCGACGCCAAAGGGCTGGTGGTGGCGCCTGGATTTATCGACGGACATCAGCATTGCATCGAACCTTATGAATACCGTTTGATGCTGCGCGACGGTCGTACGACGATTTTGGACACGGAGATCGGCGCTCACGGTCCAAAGCTTAACGAGTGGTACAAACGGCGTGAAGGAAAGGCACCGTTGAATTTTGGCGTGGCTGTGGCTCATGAATTTGCCCGGGCAGAGGTCCTTGATGGCTTTAAAGACTGGAAATATCTCTACAGTCCCGACGCCGGGCAATCCCGTCTCACAAAGGAGGGTTGGTCAAAGACCCGGCCCACCCTGGAGCAGGGTAACCAGATCCTTGCCCTGATTGACCAAGGCTTACAGCAGGGAGGACTTGGAATCGGCTCTACCGTTGGCTACATGCGCGCGGGGGTATCGGCCCGGGAGATATTCGAACTGCAAAAGCTGGGCGGGCGCTATGGCCGTTTTATCAGCATGCATTTCCGCTATACGCCGGGCGATGATACCGGCGAAACCAATGGTATCCAGGAGATGCTCGCAAATGCGGCGGCATTAGGGACACCGGCCATAGCCGCCCATTTCAATAATCCGGGATACAATATGGTGCACGAGCTTTTGGTGAGGATGCGGGAAAGGGGCTACAACGTCTGGGGCGAAATCTATCCATACGCCGCAGGTTCCACTGCGTTGAATGCCGTGTTTCTCGAACCGGAAGTCTGGGTAAAGGCCCTGGGCAACAAATACGAAGACACGCTTCAGGATGTTGCCACCGGCGAATTCTACACCCAGAAATCGCGTGAGGAAATGCTTAAAAAAGAACCCACACGTCTCGTGATTGTCTACAAAATCCCAGAATCGGCGATTGTTGACTGGATCAAAATGCCCGGCGTTGCTATTGGCAGTGACGGCATGCCATTAATCCCCGACGACAACTTGACATGGGACACTCCATATGAAGATCTTCCCAACACCCACCCGCGTACTTCCGGGGCTTTTGCCAAAGTACTTCGCCTTGCGAGGGAGAACAATATTCCGCTGATGCAGGCCGTCTCCATGACCAGTTATAATTACGCCAGGCCTCTGGGGCTTATGGGCTTAAAGGCCATGCAGGTAAGGGGCCGTATGCAGAAAGGCATGGTGGCCGACATCACTATGTTCGATCCTGAAACTGTTAGGGACAATGCGACCTATGCCAAAGGTACGCTTCCGTCCACAGGGATTCAGCATGTGATTGTTAACGGGACACTTGTCATGAAAGAGCAGAAGCCTCTGAAAGGGGTGAATCCCGGACAGCCAATCCGCTTCGAGCCGGTTGAGAGCCGCTTCGAGCCGCTCACCATTGAGGGCTGGACGAAGACCTATTATGCCTCCCCAGTCGATTTTGGCGGCGGTGTGCCTGGATCACAGCCGAATCAAGGGGGATCGCCCGCCACTCTGCCTCATGTAGACTAAGGCAACCCTTTAACTGCTGTACAGCATGATATAGCCGTTTGCCGGTACTGCCCAAACGCAATGCCGGCAAACGGTTTAGGGATGGATGCCGATATCGTGGTCTTCGATCCCGAAGCCATCAGTGACGTCGGAACCTACCAAACGCCCAACCAACCCGCGATCGGCGTGCAGTCACTGCTGATCAACGGCACCCTCGTCGTTGCCGACGGCAAGCTGGTTACCGATGCCGCTCCTGGTCAGCCCATACGGCGGCCGGTGAAATGACAGTAAAACGGGAGGATGACAACGTAGTTGTTAGAGCTATTACCGAATGGGAATCCGGACAAGAACTTCATCGTGATCATGAAAGACGGGAAGATAACCAAAAGCACAATGAACTGAAAAATGCAGCCGTTTGCAGACGCCTTTGTGGTGATGCCCCCAAAAGGCTCCCATTCCCCACCAGGTGGGCAATTCAAAAAAGGGATGCAAGGTGAGCAAGTATTTATGCGTGGGACTCATTTGTCTGCTGATGCTCGTCGCCATGTGGTTGCTGCCGGCAGCGGCTCAATCGTCAGAAGCGAAAACGAGGTCGGATGCCACCGAAGCGCCTGATCAGGGCAATGGGTCCACACTGGTCGGGCCAAGCAGCGTCCCCGGGCAGATAGATAAAGACCGTAAAGCCAAGGGCGAGGTCGCTGTCTGGCCGGCCATGTACGATGAATATTCTGGCTTTAAGGAGCGGATTGAGAAAGAATTCGGCTTCGGCTTCGACTACAATGTGCTGTTGCAGGCTGCCAGCGACAGTTTGGGCGAGGATACGGCGGCAGGCGGTGTTTTCCGGGCTTATGGGCAGTGGACCCTGCTGGGTAGAGACACCGAAAATACGGGCATGCTGGTTTACAAGGTGGAAAACCGCCACCGCCTGGGAACCGACATCGCTCCCAAAGATTTAGGGTTCGAAACCGGGTACGCCGGGCTGACGAGCGTCCCCTTTTCCGACATCGGCTGGGCCTTGACGAATCTTTATTGGAGCCAGCGGCTCCTAGGTAACCGTCTGGGCTTTGTGGCCGGTGTGGTCGACAGTACCGACTACGTCGATGTCTATGGGTTGGTCAATCCGTGGACCGATTTCAGCAACCTGGCATTTTCGACCGACCCGACGATCCCGGCGCCCGACCAGGGACTGGGAGCCGCGCTGCGTGTGATGGCCATAGAAAATTTCTATATCCTTGGAGGCATTGCCGACGCCAACGGCGACCCTACTGATCCCGGTGACAGCATCAATTCTTTCTTCAGCGTAGCCGAATTCTTCACGCACATCGAAGTCGGCTGGATCGCTTCTTGGGAAAGACGATATACCGACAATATCCATCTTACGGCCTGGCACGTTGATGAGCGCGAGGAGGCGCAGGTCCCATCAGGCTGGGGTGTGGCCTTCTCCTTTAGCCGATTATTTGCGGATAAATGGGAGCCCTTCGTTCGCGCCGGATATGCGCACGACGGCGGCGCGTTGTGGGAACGCTCGATCAGCGTCGGCCTCGGCTACCATACCCGTAAAGAGAGCGATGTGCTGGGTATTGGGATTAACTGGAGCCGGCCCTCATCGGAGACCTTCGGCCCCGGACTGGACGATCAGTACACGGTGGAAATCTTCTATCGGTTTCAGGTTCTGAAAATTTTGACCATCACTCCGGACGTGCAAGTGGTGTTCAACCCCGCGCTCAACCCTGACAAGGACGTGATCGCCATATTCGGACTTCGTGCAAGAATAAGCTTTTGAGCTTTGGCCGGTAACCACACCTCAGAAAGGAGAACATCATGAATCAGATCAAAGATGCAGCCAGGGCCGGTGGTACGAGCATGACCATCTTCGGCGTTATCACGATCATCCTCGGAATGCTTGCCATGCTGGCGCCCGGGCTGACCGGGATGTCGGTCGTGCTTCTCATGGGCGGGTTTGTCCTGTTAGCCGGCATCGTCCGGATCATCTGGGCTTTCCGTGCGGGCAGTCTCGGCAAGGGGCTGCTGATGTTCGCGATCGGCGGGCTAACTTTGCTTTGCGGTATCGCACTTCTAGCCCATCCCCTGTTCGCATCCGGTGTCCTGACGATCATGCTCGCGGTGTACTTCATCGCCGACGGCATCTTCGAAATCGTCGCCTCGGTCCAATTGCATCCGGGGGCCGGATGGGGCTGGATGCTCTTCGGAGGAATTGTATCGATCTGGCTTGGAATCATGATCTGGAGGCAGTTTCCGCTCTCCGGCGTGTGGGCCATCGGCATCCTGCTGGGCATCAAGCTGTTCTTCGTCGGCCTGATCATGGTCACAGGCGGTTCAGCCGTGCGCTCCATGGCAAAAGAGTAGGAGAAGGTGGCGTTTCCGGCGTCGTTTTCCGCCGCCGCTGTAGACTTCATGAAGTAAGGGGCTGTCGACCCGCCGGCGGCCCCCTACTCGACACAGGCGCTTATAGGACCGCATTCCTGTCAGATGGATTCAGGCGGGGTGCTGAACGGGTTGATCACCTCGACATTACCCATGTTCCGGTTTTCCTGGAGGTCTTCGGTCAAAAGGTAGCGGCATTCACTGACCTGAGCGGCGGAGATGATCAGGGCGTCCCACCAGGACAGCTTGAAGCCATCCTGGATGCGCCACGCTCCCTCAACAACACGGGCGTCCACGGGTATTGGGCGCCAGGCAAGGAGTGAACGAACGTCTTCGCGTGCACTCTGTGGGTCCATGCCGGGTTGGAGTTTGCTTGTGACCGTTACGTAGAACTCATTCAGGACCTGAAAGCTCAATCGCCCCGTCTTTTCGCTCCATAGACGTGTCATCCAGCCCATGGCTTTTTTCTGCTTTGTGGGTTCTGACGCATCCCTGCTGTAGACGAGAACATTGGTATCAACGAAGACCCTGTCGGTCATGGAGTCCCTCGCGGTCGGGATAGATATCCCTCTTCTTCTTCAGCACACGGGGCGATTGGGTAAGGTAATTTTGCATGGATGTCTGGTAGTTTCTCTCGTCGAGCATTTTCTCGCGGAGCAATTCGCCTACCAGGCGGGAAAGACTTGTGTCTTCCTCCGCTGCGCGGACGCGCGCCCAACGGGCGACTTCCTCATCAAGTGTAATGGTAACGTTTTTCATGTCAAAATAATAGTGCAACACGAAATTCGTGTCAAGGCACATTTTGGGGTCGTGAAGATCTCAGGGTCGTCAAGAGTTTGCTCGATGCGCACAACCTTTCTGCTCAACGGCCCAGAGTCCTTTGGTAGGATGCTCGTTAACCCGCTACCAAACTCCGAAGCCCTTCGCTTTTTAACTTCCCTGACTGATCAAACCGTATGTTGTCAGGAAACTTGAATTTTCCTTAAAAAGATGTAAGCTTCTTTATAATTTCGAAACCCCGAAGGAATTGTCAAGACTGTGGGCAGGCAACGTCCCCAACATATTCTGATCAGCACCAAGATCAACCGCCCGGCGGTCGATCAGAAATGGGTTAAGCGACCCCGGCTTATGTCCCGATTGAATGAAGGTCGGAAAAGACGGGTGACCCTCATCTCTGCCCCTGCCGGATACGGCAAGACGACCCTGGTGGTGCAATGGCTTGAACAGGTCACTGGGCATGCGGCTTGGCTGTCTCTCGAAAAAAGCGACAGCGATCCGGACCGTTTCCTCAAGTACGTGATCGCTTCCATCCGCACGGTTTTTCCAAAATTCGGCCTCAAAATCGAGTCTTTAATCTCCTCCCCAACATTGCCGCCGCCAGATTATTTGGCCGACACCTTGATTGCCGATCTGGCTGCGCTGAACAAACCGTTGGTGATCGTTCTCGACGACTTTCACACCATTGTTTCCGAAGCCGCACACATGATTCTTACCCGAGTGGTTCAATATCAGCCGGACAACCTGCATATGGTCATCCTAACCCGCATTGACCCGCCATTGCCTATAGGACTCTGGCGGGTCCGGGAGTGGCTCAATGAGGTCCGGGCAGCCGACCTGCGCTTTTCCAGGGACGAAGCGCGGGACTTCTTTAATCTTAACCCGGAGAACGCGCTCTCCGCAGAAACGGTCGACATGCTCCAACGCCGAACCGAGGGATGGGTTGCAGGTCTCCAGCTGGCGCAGCTTTCGCTGACTGATGCTGACAATCCCGATCAGCATGCCGAGAGCTTCTCAGGCAAGGACCGCAAGGTTGTTGACTTTCTTGTAGAAGAGGTTGTCTCGAAGCAGCCGGCCAAAATAAGGGATTTCCTTGCCGTGACGGCAGGGTTTGATCGCTTTTGCGCCCCATTGTGTGATTTTACCATGGGAAGCAAATCCGGCAGTCATACCAGTCGGAAGCTTATTACACTGCTCGAACGCGAAAATCTCTTCCTGGTGCCGCTCGACAGCGAACGAGGTTGGTACCGGTACCACCATCTCTTTCAAAGCCTTCTGGTGCAGCACCTGAAGGACCATCTTTCCCCGGAGCACAAGGTCCGGATTCATCGGCTCGCCGGGGAATGGTTTGCCGGACAGGGGCTGATCGAAGAAGCCCTGAAGTATTTTCTGGCCGCCGGGGATGCGGACAAAGCTGCCAATTTGGTCGAGCTGAACCTGGATGAGACTCTGGACAAGGATCTTTCCCATCGGACCTTAGAGCGATGGCTGGATATGTTTCCGAAGGCGGTCGAGAAGAAACAGCCGGCCCTTTTGGTGGCCCGTGCCTATCGCAAGGCCCACCACTGGGATTTTGACGGTCTGATCCTTCTGATGGATGATGCCGAGACATTGCTGCGTAACCCCGCATGCATCCTTCCCAAATCAAGGCGTCAGACGCTCCTGAACCATATTGATGCTCAACGCACCTTCTACCTGTACTGGCAAGGCGATGCGGAAGGGGCTCTTCGGCACGGCCAGAGAGCCCTGAACAACACGCCAAAGAAATATCGTCACCTGCTTTTCCTGGCAGTCATGTACGCCGGCGCTGCCTATGCCATGACCGGTTTGCGAGACAAAGGGTTGCAATTGCTGTCCGACGCAACATCAAAGGCCCTCTCTGAGGGCAGCGGCTATGCCGGGGCGTATCTGACAGTCCAGGCCGGAATCTTTTTTTATGCCGGGGATCTGGCTGCAGTAAAGCAAACTGCGGAACAGATTCTGGAGCTCTATAAAACAGAAGCGGTGCACGCCTACTGGTTTCTCCACGCTCACTGGTTTCTGGGCTCCGCGGCGTATGAGCGCAACGATCTGGATGCCGCCGCGGCCCACTTCCAGTGCGTCGCGGAGATGCGCTATCGTACGAACCAGCGGCCATATCATGACAGCCTGATCGGACTGGCACTGGTCGCCTTGTCCCAGGGAAACGTGGCGGGGGCCAGGGAATATGCCCTCTCGGCCCGAAGCTTTGCCGTCGAGATGGACGATGCCTATTCTGTGAAGATTTCGGATTTCTTCAAAACCCGGTTTGCCATTGTCTCCGGTGAGATTCCGGCCCAGCCGGTACCGCATGTCCCAACCGTTGAAAGTAACCACCTCTGGCTGGAGACACCTTCTTTGACGTATGTAGAATACCTGCTCAGCAAGGCGAATCCCGATGATTGCCTTACGGGGCTCAAGTATGTCGAAAACGCCCTGAAGGAGGTGCGGCAGCACCACAACACCCGGCAGCTGATCCAGCTGCTGGCCGTGAAAGCTGTGGCTCTTAAAAGCGCGGGCAGACTTGCCGATGCCTTGCAGACCCTGGAAGAGACGCTGCGAATGGCGGAACCCCTCGGGGTTGTGCGGACCTTTGTGGACCGGGGTCCGCTCATGGCCGAGTTGCTGAGGGAGCTGTCGGAAAAGCGGCCGGACAACGGATATACAGGATCCCTGTTGAGTACCTTTGGGTATAAATTATCCCCTGAAACCACGGCCACACCCACCGTGGATCGCCGCCCCCAGGTGGGTCCGCCCGGGCAGAGCCCGGGACCCTATTCCGAGCGAGGGCCTGCGGCCGCAAACCGTGGCTCGACTCGAGGGACCGAACAGCCTGCCCCTGAGTTTTTTGAAAGCGGGCTGAGCAATCGCGAGATAGATGTATTGATCATGCTCAGAGAGCGACTCTCCAACAAGGAGATCGCCGATCGGCTGTTCGTTTCTCCCCAAACGGTCAAGACCCACACTTCCAACATTTACCGCAAACTGAATGTCCCCGGACGCCGTCAGGCAGTCGCCGCCGCGAGGAAACTCGGTCTTTTACCCCAAGACTAACCGAAATTCTTCATTCCTTCTTAGCCATCATTCCGCTATTCCAATCTTCCATTATTCCGGTTAGCGCTTTGCCCCAAGTTAACCTCCCCCATTTTTGCACCTTTTTGGGTGATTTACATGCGTTCCATCATCACCCATATTAAAAGACAATAAAACAGACCTCCCTATTCAGGAAACACTGCGAAAAGGTGCCTATGATCGACCGATCCATTTCAGAATGTTTTCTTATAACTCATCCTGCCGTGTACAGAATCCGCGTTTCCGGTCGAATGGACCCGGAGTGGTCAGGGTACCTCCAGGGGATGAAGGTGTCCGTCTTTGAAGAAGAGGGTCAGGAGACTTTTTCAGAGCTATCAGGCTTGCTTCCCGATCAGGCAGCACTGATGGGGGTGCTGATGCAACTTTATGACCGCCATATTCAACTGCTCAGCGTGGAATGTGTCAGTGCCGTACATAAGAAAACTGGCTTCTGAGGGTAGCCCACTATTTTTGACGAGACCATCGTGCTGATCACTGTGAAAGGCAAGACCTACAAAAACACTCATTAAGAAAAGGAGCTCCGAAATGAAAAATGTCAAGAGATTGGGTTTTATGCTTTTGGTACTGGCGGTGGTGTTGTCCGCCATGACGTTGCCTTCGGCAGCGTATGAAACGGCAAAGTCGTCAGCACTGGCAACGCAACAGAAAGCAGGTGCGATCCTCCTTAAGGATGTCCGCATTTTTGACGGCCAGAACGAGAAGCTCGCGACCGGCATGAGCATGCTCGTCGAGGGCAAAAAGATCGCCAAGATCGGCAAGTCCCTCGAAGCGCCTGACGGCGCGACGGTGATCGACGCGGATGGAAGGGTATTGATGCCCGGGCTCACGGACGCCCATTGGCACGTCATGTTCAACGCGACGCCCATCCCCACCTTGGTGGTAGCCGATATGAGCTACCTCACGTTGATCGGCGCCAAATCCGCACAGGAAGACCTGATGCGTGGCTTCACCACGGTACGCGACGTCGGCGGCAACCCCTTTGGCATCAAGAAGGCCATCGACCAGGGGATGATTCCGGGGCCGCGCATATACCCGTCGGGTCCGATGATCAGCCAGACCTCCGGCCACTCTGATAACCGCCCGCCCACCGAACCGGAGCACGAGACCTATCTGGAGAAGAATTACCTGCTCGCTGTCGCGGATGGCGTTCCCGATGTAATGACAGCGGCGCGGCGGAATCTGCGCATGGGCGCCACGCAGATCAAGATCGCGGTCGGCGGAGGTGTTTCGTCCAACTACGATCCTCTTGACGTGTCTGAATATACGTTTGAAGAGATAAAAGCCGCCGTCGATGTCGCAAAGACCTGGAACACCTACGTGGCCGTGCATGCCAATACAGATGATGCAATACAGATGGCCATCAAAGCCGGCGTCCTCTCGATTGAACATGGCTTTCTTATGAGCGAAGAGACGCTCAAGATGATGGCCGAACACGGTGTCTGGTTCAGCATGGAGCCGCTCCTCAATGATGAAGATGCGATTCAGTTCCCTGCCGGGTCGGACAATCAGAGAAAGTGGATACAGGTCACCGACGGGACGGACAAGGTGATCAAACTCGCCAAGAAATATCACGTCAAAACGGCATTCGGCACCGATGTGCTGTTCGATCCGGAAATGGGAAAGAAGCACGGCAAAATGCTGGCCAAGCTCAAGCGTTGGTATACGCCGTATGAGACGCTGAAGATGGCCACCTACGACAACGCCCAGTTGATAAAAATGTGCGGACCGCGCGACCCCTATCCGGGTGAGATAGGCGTGGTCAAAGAAGGGGCACTGGCCGATCTGATCCTCGTGAACGGCAACCCGCTGGAGAACATCGACCTCGTGGCCGACCCGGACAAGAACTTCGTGATGATCATGAAGGACGGTGTGATCTACAAGAACACCACTAAATAAGGAGGAAACCAAGCCATGAGAATCATCCAATCGATCACTTTTTCCCTGACCACATGGCTGATTGCCGTTTTGGTGTTTTTTGGGTTGGTTTCCCCTTTATCGGCAGCACCGATCTTTCGGGTTGTCTGCAATGACACAGAAAACACGCCTAGAGTTTTGGGTGATGGCCCTTCAATAGATTGGTCGAGACCTGGGATAACCTTGGAGCTCCTAAGAATGGTCGAAAAAGAAGTGGGGATTCAGTTTCAATTCAACCGCATGCCCTGGAAGCGTTGTCTTTACATGGTTGAGAACGGTTTGGCCGATGGAACCTTCCACGCAAGTTACAGCCCGGAAAGAGCGAAATATGGCGTCTACCCGATTCGAGATGGTAAGCTCGATTCAACCAGGTCCATCTGCACAGACACCTATTCACTTTTTGTCAAGAAAGGGTCGGGCGTAACCTGGGACGGCAAAAGACTTGGAAATGTCTCCCGCCCGATCGGCACTGAGCTAGCTTTTGCCATCTCAGGGGACCTGCGCAAGATGGGACATGACGTTGAGGAGGAAGGGAGTGTGATCAACAACCTTGAAAAGCTTCTTGCCGGCAGAATATCGGCCTATGCCGATATGGACACGATTGTTGAAAGCGCGCTCCGCAAATCCGAGCCGAAGTATGCCGCCGTCGAAAAGCTTTCCCCGCCGCTCAGTACAAAGGTTTATTACCTGCTGATTTCAAAAAAGTTCTATGCCGTACATCCGGAAGTGAGTGAACGTATCTGGGATGCTGTTCGTGATGTCCAGAAAACGGACGTTTATCGGGAAATGCTGAAAAAATATGAGAATTGATTCCCCGGATTTGCCGCCATGCGATTACTGAGACCCAAACACTTAAGTGATAAGGTTCTTGGCTACACCATGGTCTTTTACCTGGCCGTGGTCTTTGCGATCACAACCTGGCTGATCGCCGAGACGTACCGGAGCGCGCGGGAAGGAGTATTTCGAGAGTTGAAACTTTACGAAAGCTCATTCAGCAAACCGCTCACCGAAATCCTCTGGTCCATGGACATGGACAAACTGTCCTCGTTAATCCGGGGTATCGAGCAAATTCCGCAGATCATCGGAGCGCGAGTGATTGATCCCAACACGGGGACAGTTTTGATTCAGGTAGGTTGGGTCATTGATTTTGAAGACGGAAGGGCAAAGTACTACGGACCGAATGGCGAGCCGGGAGCGACGGCGGTTCATAAGACGGCAGATGAGATATTTGCGCAGAGTTTCGTGCTTTTCCATGAACCCCAAGGTGAAAGTCAGTCAATCGGTAAAGTGACCTTTTTTTCAGATACGAGCGTCATATTTGACCGCATAAAGTATCGTGTTGCATTGATCGTTGCCGGAGCCGTCGCCCAGATTGTTCTCTTATGGATTTTCTTTTCCTGGATCAGCCGGCGCTTTATCTCCCGTCCACTGACCCGATTAACGCAATCTGTGGAAGCGTTTGACCTGGAAAAGCCGGAAAATCAGGCGGAATCCATCGTCATTGAAGGGGAGGACGAACTGGCCGTTCTCAGCCGGGCATTTTCGGACATGCAGAAGAGGTTGGTTGAATCGGTGCGGTCGCTGCAGCAAAGCCAGGGCGAGCTTCGTCACCTCAATGAGAACCTTGAAAAAATTGTCCTGGAACGTACCGCTGAGCTGAGAAAATTATCCGAAGCCGTAGAACAAAGTCCGGCCTCCGTGGTCATTACCGACAAAAAGGGAACCATTCAGTACATCAATCCAACCTTTTGCGAAATCACCGGATATGCCGCTCAGGAAGCCGTCGGGCAAAGAGCCAGCCTGCTGAAATCCGGTAGACTTCCCGACTCTTTTTACAAAGACCTCTGGCGCACCATTAATGACGGCAGAACCTGGAAAGGTGACTTCATTAACCGGAAGAAAAACGGGGAAGAATTCTGGGAAAGCGCCTCGATTTCACCCATCAAGAATGAAGACGGTGAGATAACCCATTTTGTGGCGGTCAAGCAGGATATCACCCTGCGCAAACAAATGGAAGCCGAGCTGATCAGGGCTAAGCAGGCCGCGGACGAGGCGAATAAAGCGAAGGGCGACTTCCTGGCCAACATGAGTCATGAGATTCGGACGCCCATGAATGCGGTGATCGGCATGGCCCACCTGGCGCTCCAGACGGATTTGACTCCGAAGCAAGAGGATTACCTCAAGAAGATCCAGCGCTCGGCCCATTCCCTTCTGGGGATCATCAACGATATTCTGGATTTCTCTAAGATTGAGGCCGGAAAGCTCCAGATCGAATCCGTGGATTTCAGCCTGGACGAAGTGCTCGACAATGTATCCACGGTTGTGGGGGTGAGAGCCAACGAGAAAGAACTGGAGTTCCTCTTGGATACTGATCGGGACGTCCCCTTGGCGCTGGTGGGTGACCCCCTGAGGCTGGGACAGGTCCTCATCAACCTGTGCAACAACGCGGTGAAGTTCACAGAAAAGGGTGAGATCGTGATATCCACAAAAGTGGTGGAGAAATCTGAAGATTCGGTGGCCCTTCAATTTTGTGTTCGGGACACTGGGGTTGGCCTGACCGAAGAGCAAAAAGGAAAGCTTTTTCAGGCCTTCAGCCAGGCGGACACCTCTACTACAAGAAAATACGGGGGGACCGGTCTCGGCCTGACGATCTCCAGGCGCTTGGTCAACCTGATGGGAGGGGAGATCCGGGTGGAGAGCGAGCCTGGAAAGGGGAGTGAGTTCATCTTCACAGTAAACCTCGGTTTAGCGAGGAGGGTAACCAGGAGGCGTCTGGAACCGACATTGGACCTGCGCGGGATGCGGGTATTGGTGGTGGACGACAATGCGTCTTCGAGAGAGATTCTACAGACCCTGCTCGAAAGCATGAGTTTCGAAGTAGCGGTGGCGGCTTCTGCCGAGGAGGGGGTTGCCGAGCTGGAGAAGGAGGCCCATGGCCGACCCTATAGACTGGTGGTGATGGACTGGAAGATGCCAGGTATGGACGGAATCAAGGCATCCGAGGTGATCAAGAGTCATCCCGGCATACCCGATAAGCCCAAGATTATCATCGCTACGGCCTACGGTCGGGAAGAGGTGATGCAGAGAGCCCAGAAAGTAGGAGTGGACGGTTTCGTCCTTAAGCCGGTGAGCCAGTCAGTTCTTTTTGATGCGATCATGCTCGCCCTTGACAAGGAAATACCGGAGCGGCAGCGTTCGACCGATGGGAGGGCCGGCACGGATGAGGAACTGAAGAAGATCCGCGGAGCAAGCGTGTTGCTGGTGGAGGACAATGAGATCAACCAGCAGGTGGCTCAGGAGATTCTGGAGAATGGAGGATTGGTCGTTCATATCGCCAACAACGGGAAAGAGGCGCTGGAGAGGTTGAAAGCCGAGGCCTATGATGCGGTGCTCATGGATATCCAGATGCCTGTGATGGGAGGATTCGAGGCGACCCGGGAGATCCGCAAGGACGAGCGTTTCAGGGAGTTGCCGATCATCGCCATGACCGCCCACGCCATGGCCGGGGATCGTGAGAGAAGCCTGGAGGCGGGGATGAACGACCATGTGACGAAACCTATTAACCCCGACGAGCTCTTTTCCACGCTGGTGCGATGGATCAAGTCCGGTGAGCGGCAAATGCGGGAAAGCGCACCCGATGAACCGCCTGGGAAGAAACTGGAAGCGAATATCCTTCCCCCCGAGTTGCCCGGGTTCTTGCTGGCGTCCGGTCTGGAGAGGGTGGGCGGCAACAAGAAGCTTTACAGGAAACTCCTAGGCCAGTTCAGAGAGAGCCAGCAAGATGCGGTGGAGAAAATCAAGGCGGCTCTTCACGCTGGAGACGTGGAGACCGCCACCCGGGTTGCTCACACCGTAAGGGGGGTATCCGGAAACCTGGGTGCCGAGGATCTGTATCATGTTTCTGTCGCCTTGGAGAAGGAAATAAAGGAAGGCGAGCGTGACAAGCTGGACGAACGGATAGCAGCGTTTGACTCTCATCTCAAGCTTGTGATGGGAGGAATAAGGGCGCTGGAGGACTCTCGATCCGAGCAGGCCGCTCCCGCGATTCCTCCAGAGGAGAGGCCGATTGACAGAAAGGCAGTAGAGGCCATCTTAAAGGATATAGGACACTTGTTGGAGTCGGATCTGTCGGAGGCCATGAATCGGCTTGAGGCTTTGAGAGGGCACCTGGCTCATTCAGCGGCAGACGAGGAATTCGAGCGCCTCGAGAAGCATGTCGAGGGATTCGATACGGACAGCGCGTTGAAGAGCATAGAGAAGATCGCAGGGGTTCTGGGCATCCCCCTGTAGGGAGGAAGATGGATGGTTGAGGATTTCGGGAAACCCAAAGTGCTGATCGTGGATGACACCCCGGAAAACATCCAGATACTCATGGGCACCCTCAAGGATGAGTATGCCATCGTGGCAGCCGTCAACGGGGAGAAGGCCCTCAAACTGGCTTCTGCGTACCCGCGGCCGGAAATTATTCTTCTGGACATCATGATGCCGGGCATGGACGGCTTCGAAGTCTGCGAGAGATTGAAGGCTGCTGAAGAGACCAGAGAAGTACCGGTCATTTTTCTTTCCTCTCTCGACGACACGGTGAACAAAGTGAAAGGCTTCGCTGTCGGCGCCGTGGATTACATCTCCAAGCCCTTCCAGCCGCAGGAAGTGCTCGTCAGAGTCAACACCCATCTTACCCTCAGCCGGCTGAAGCAGAGCCTGGCGGAGAAGAACATGGAACTCCGGGCTTACAATGAACACCTGGAAGAGCGGGTGAGAGAGCGAACCGCGGAGTTGGCGTCGTTGAATCGAGTGTATGAGCGTTTTGTTCCCAGGGAGTTCATCGACTTGCTGAAAAAAAAGAGCATCCTCGAAATCCAGCTCGGCGACCAGGTGAACCAGAAAATGGTCGTGATGTTTGCCGACATTCGCGGGTGGACGTCGCTGCTTGAGAAGATGACACCTCAGGAAGCCTTCCATTTCATCAACGCTTACCTCAAAAGAGTGAGCCCCGTCATCAAGGAATGCCATGGCTTCATCGACCAGTACTACGGAGACGGCGTGATGGCTCTTTTTCCGGGCGACCCGGATGATGCGGTGAGGGCGGCCGTCTCCATACAGCTTGCCGTTGGCGAGTACAACAGGGAGCGCGCCCGTGACGGCTTTAAACCCATCGGCATCGGTATCGGGCTTCACCTGGCCGATCTCATGCTCGGTATTATCGGGAGCGAGGACAGGATGCAGGGGGCGGTGGTGGCGGATGCGGTGAACCTCGCCGCCCGCATAGAAGGGTTGAACAAAATCTACGGGTCCTCCATTGCACTGAGTGACGAAACCCTCTCGGGGATGAAGGAACCGGACCGATTCAGGCACCGTTTTATCGACAAGGTGCGTGTCAAGGGGAGAGAAGATGCGGTCACCGTCTATGAGGTGTTTGAAGGAGACGCTCAGGCGGTGGTCGAGCTGAAGGAGCGGACCAAGCCCGCGTTTGAGAGCGGTCTGCAGCTCTACTACAGGAAGAGATTCTCCGAAGCAAGCGTTCACTTCAACCAGATGCTGGAGAAGAACTCATCAGACATGGCCGCGAGAAATTATCTCAAGCGATGTGCGAACTACATGGTCAACGGCGTCCCATCCGATTGGACAGGGGTGGAGACGCTTTTTGAGAAATAGGGGGAGATTTTGTTGTCTCTGGACTTGATCGGGAGGTGGGGAGGGAGGCGAGAGAAGGGTCGGTTCTTTTTCGGCCGGCATAAACCGCTGGGTCCGGACCTTTAGCGTTGAGAGCACAATAACTGAATGCTCAAGGGGCTCAACCTCATCAAACCACTTAAGAAATCATCATTGCCAAAGAAGGGTAGTGTGATGGTTCAAAAAGCAATCTGGTTGGTAGTGCTGCTGCTATTTTTCACGAGTATGGACGCGAAGCAGCTAAGGGCCGAGGGGCCGGCGACATCCAACGAAGCGACGGCAGCCTACCCATCCTCAAAAAACGATAAAATATCCCTGGCGGAGGTCGCACCTGAGCTCTATTACCAGTCCGGGCGCTACCCCAAGTTTTATGGTGACGAAAACACCATCCAGGGCAGCCTGCTCCGCGAACCGATAGATAGGGCCTTACTTGAAATCATGGAAACTGATACATGGAACAAATTGGTGGAGCGCTATATTGGCTCCGGAGGCTGAATTAGAAACGAACAACCCCTCAGCAAGCTGCGGGAGGAAACCGCCGGAGCGCACTAGATTTAGAGGAGATGCGCGGGATTGGCTTCTGACAAGGAGGTAAAAACACATGTCGACGCCGGGTGAACTGCTCTTCGAGCAACCCTCGGAGGATACGCTGAAGGTGATTCTTTCCGGGCCCTGGAAACTGGGAAAGGATTTGCCCTCTGCAGATGTGGTTTTGGAGAAGGTCAAGGGCGCGCCGTCGGTTCGCCAGATCGGCATTGACGCCCAGGGGCTGGCCGAGTGGGATACGGGGCTGCTGATTTTCCTGGACGACATCTGGAAATTCTGCGGAGAGCAAAAAATAGGGCTGAAAAGCAAGGGGTTGCCCCAGGGGGTGAAGAATCTGCTGGAACTGGCCGCGGCCGTACCCGAGAAAAAGGACGCCCGCAAGGCGGATGAGCGGGTTTCCTTTCTCGTCCTTGTGGGGAACGAGGTGGCTGGTTTTTCTCGATCCTTCAGCGACCTGCTGGAATTTGTCGGCGACGCGACGGTCGCCTTTCTCAAGCTGCTGCGGGGCAAGGCCCAATACCGTCGGACCGACCTGGGGTTGATCCTTGAGGCCTGCGGCGCCCAGGCCCTCCCCATTGTCACCCTCATCAGCTTTCTGGTGGGGATGATCCTGGCCTTTGTGGGGGCCATTCAGCTGAAAATGTTCGGGGCCGAGATCTATGTGGCCGACCTGGTGGGCATTGCCATGGTGCGACTGATGGCGGCCATTATGACGGGAATCGTCATGGCCGGCCGCACGGGAGGTGCCTTTGCGGCCCAGCTGGGCACCATGCAGGTGAACCAGGAGATCGACGCCCTGAAGACCCTGGGCCTGTCGCCCATGGAATTCCTGGTGCTGCCCCGCATGCTGGCCCTCGCTCTGATGATGCCCCTTCTCGCCCTTTACGCCAATGTCATGGGGGTCATGGGAGGTGCGGTGGTGGCCGTCAGCATGCCCGATATCAGCCTGATCCAGTACTACAACCAGACGACGGGTGCCGTCGGCCTGTGGGACCTGGGAATCGGGCTTTTCAGCAGTGCGGTTTTCGGGGTGATCGTGGCCCTGTCCGGCTGTATGCGGGGCATGCAGTGCGGCCGGAGTGCGTCAGCCGTTGGCGATGCCGCCACTTCCGCGGTCGTCACGGCCATTGTGGGCATCATCGTGGCCACGGCGATCATCACCGTCATTACCAGCGTGTTAGGGGTGTAGAAGAGAGATACAGAGGAATACTGGAATGGTGGAAGGATGGAATAGTGGCGAGAAATGCGAGAAATGCGGGAAACGCGCGAAAGGCTGGGAACCCATGAACTTATCAACCCGTGCTCCGGTAGCCCAATGTTCACAGAATGAAGGGGGCAATAGTGAACAACAGCCGTGAAAAGGAGTCAGCACGAGAAATGCCTCAAGGAGAACCGCACATCATCGTGAAAGATCTGACCATGGCCTACGGCGACTTTGTGGTCATGCACGATTTGACTTTCACCGTCAACCAGGGAGATGTCTTCATTATCATGGGTGGGAGCGGATGCGGAAAAAGCACCATGATGACCATCCTGATCGGACTCAAGGTTCCGGCCAAGGGCCGGGTCCTCTATGGGGATGTCGACTTCTGGGAATCCGATCAGGAGACGCGTGACAGGATCATCCGCCGGTCCGGCGTCATGTACCAGAGCGGGGCCCTGTGGAGTTCCATGACCCTGGCGGAGAATGTGGCCCTGCCCCTCGAGACATACACGGCGCTGAGTCCCCGCCAGATTCGGGACGTGGTTAAAATGAAACTGGCACTGGTAGGACTGGCGGGATTTGAAGAGTTTTATCCCTCGGAAATCAGCGGTGGGATGCAAAAAAGGGCCGGAATTGCCCGGGCCATGGCCCTGGATCCGGAGGTCCTCTTTTTTGACGAACCTTCGGCCGGATTGGACCCGGTGAGTGCGCGCAGGCTCGATGATCTCATCCTTCAGCTTCAGGAGAGTCTGGGGACGACCATGGTGGTGGTCACCCACGAGCTGGCCAGCATTTTTACTATCGGGAACAACTCCGTGTTTCTGGATGCCTCAAAGCGGACCATGACGGCCACAGGCGATCCTAAGAAGCTCCTGGCGGAAACAAAAGATCCCACACTTCGCCAGTTCCTGACCCGTGGAGAAAAATCATAAGCCCATCATTTCAGAGAGGAAGGGGTAACCATGGCTAAACAAGCAAACAGGAAGCTGATCGGCGGTTTCGTTCTCGTTGCCGTAGCCATCATGGCGGCGAGTGTCGTCATTTTCGGCTCGGGGAAGTTTTTCAAGAAGAAACAGCAATACGTGCTCTACTTTGATGGATCCGTCAAGGGGTTGAATGTGGGTGCGCCCGTGCTGTTCAAGGGGGTCCAGGTCGGGTCGGTGACGAATGTGGTCATCCGCTCCTACCCGGAAGAGATCAAGAGCACGATCCCGGTCTTCATCGAGGTTTACCCTGAACGATTCGAAATTATCGGGGACAGGGAAAAGATAATGACTATGAGGGAAAGGGCGCAGGAACTCATTGCGAGGGGCTTGAGGGCCCAGCTTACGAGCGTGAGCTTGATCACCGGCCAGCTCGCCATCGAACTTGATTACCATCCCGGCACGCCGGTTGTCCTGAGAAAGACGGACATCGACAAGGACTATGTCGAGATCCCGACCATCCCATCCACCCTGGCACGACTCGGTAAAGAGCTCGAAAAACTTGACCTCAAGGAAATCGAAGCCCGCATCAATTCAATCCTGGCCAGCATTGATGGTCTCCTGAAGAACCAGGAGATCGGAGCCAGCCTGCGCGAGTTACGGGGCCTCCTGCAGGATGCGCGCGGCCTGGTGGCAAACGTGAACGGCAAGGTGGATCCTTTGGCGGAAAACCTGAACCGCACGATCAATGACGCCCGGGGGTTGGTGAATAACGTGGATCAGCAGGTGAAGCCCCTGGCCGGCAAAGCGACATCTACCCTGGATGATATCAGCACGCTGGCCCGGGACGTGGATGCCCGGATGGATCCCCTTTCAAAGCAGTTGAGCGGCACACTGAAATCGGTCGAATCGGCTTTCAAGAGTATCGATAGCCTCGTGGGCAAGGACTCACCTACCCGGGCCGAACTGGACAGCACCCTTCAGGCACTCTCCGGGGCCTCCCGTTCCCTGAGGATCCTGGCCGAGTACCTGGAACAGCATCCCGAATCCCTGATCAAGGGAAAGGGTTATTAGACCTTTTAAGGAAGGAGATTCCTATGCATCAGAGACACCAATGGATTCCGGGATTGATTATCGCCGCCGCCCTTGTTGCCGGGGCCGGTTGTGCCACAACACCATCCCCGACCTTCTATCAACTGGAAGAACCCGCCAGGTTTCAGTTGAGCGGTATCGAGCGCGGCCTTGCCATCGGCGTGGGGCCTATCAATGTGGCAGCCTACCTGGACCGGCCTCATATCGTCACCTGGAAGACGGAGCACCAACTCGAGCTGTCGGAATTCAACCGTTGGGCCGAGCCTCTGAAAGACAGTATCCTGCGGGTCATTGCTGTCAATTTGTCCAACATGTTGGAGACGACCAGGGTCTACGGGATTCCCCGCAAGAGCAAGGGCATACCCCTTGAATTCAGGGTGGAGATTGACATCCCCCGTTTTGACGGCAGGCTGGGCGGCGACGCGTTGCTGTTGGCACGGTGGACCCTGTACGGCCGCGACGAGAACGCCCTGGTGACCAAGGTGTCGATCATCCGGGAGCCGTCGGGCGGGGAAGGCTACGACAAGCTGATTGCGGCACAGAACCGCGCTCTGCAGACACTGAGCCGGGAAATCGTCGACGCCGTCCAATCACACAAGTGATTGGGCTGCCGAGGGCCCCCTGAAGATATTTCTTGGCCCGATCATGATACTGGTAAACCGGTAACCGCGCAAACAGGTACTCCAACCGATGGCTGGATGCGCTTCGGAGAGATCGTGTCGATCTGGCTCGGCATCATTATCTGGCGGAAGTCTATGAGGCCAGGGGTGAGAAGAAAAAGGCCGCAGAATACTACCGCAAGGCGGCTGCATTTGCATAAAAACATCCAGGGTTCGATCAGGAACTTATTGATCGCTACCTCTCGCAGGCAAAGCTCTTAGAATCCCAGGAATGAGAAAACAATGAGAGAGAATAAGAAGAATCATAAGGAAGATAAACCCGCAACATAACCAATTACGCCACATAACGACACGCTGTCGATAGGTTCATTCCTGTTCGATGAGATCGAAACGTTTTTCGGATATTCTTTAGACCAAGTCTCAGCTTCTTGACAACATAATCTTTGGAACCTGGATAAACCAGCAAATCGGGGCGCCTTTGGCGTCATGCGTCTAATAGGATTTCTGCAAACTCCACTTCGCTAAGCGTTCTACTCTGCCGATCTCCGCGGTGAAGTCCTTGATCATACGGCGACTTCGTAGTCCTTCTTGACGACCCGACCGTCTTCCACCGGGGAGCAGGTCCACAAGCCGTTGTCTTCGAGCTCGAGCACCAGGTCGTACCACTCCGGGTGACCGTCGCTTTCTTCAAAGGTGACGTAGCTGATGGAGCGCTCCTTGAGCAGAGTCAACACCCAGCCGATTTGTTCCGGCGTGAGCGCCGTGCTCGGCTTGTCGAGGAATGCAAAGCGCGGATGGGCAACGAGGAGACGGGCCACCACCAGGAGTTGCTGTTCCGACAACGTGAGATTGCTCTCCCAGGTCTGAGGGGTGTCCATGCCGCCGAAACGTTTCAGGATGGAATCGATCCCGAGGGTGTGGAGCGCTTCCAGAATGCGCATCTCCGGCAACGGGTTATTTTCCGGGTCGCGTTCGTCAGGGTGAGCTTCTTCCGCCCAGGGGCGCATGAAGAGCTCACGAAGGGTGCCAGGAGGGAGATAGGGTCGCTCGGTCAAGAACAGGATCTGCTCCAGCCTGGGCCGGATGATCTGTCCCTCGCTAACCTCCCACAAGCCGGCGGTGGCTCGAAAAAGCGCCATCCTGGTCGTGTCGTCCTTGCCCCACACCAGAACATTCCTGCCGTGGGGGATTTCGAGCGACAGCTTGCGGATGACGGCACGGCTGCTCCGGAGACCCCGAAGCGTCAACCCCTTGTAGACCACCTGGCTCTCGTCTTTGGGAACGGCGCTTGCGCGGCCCTCATCAGCCCTTGCCCGATCGCTGACCTCCATCAGGGAAGTCAGTCGTGCGAGGACGGCGGTAAAAGATGAAATGGACTGGAACTGGGTGACGATGAGCGAAAAGGCCCCCAGCAGGTGACCGAAGGCAATGGCCGACTGGGTGATCACGCCGAACTGCACCTTTCCGCTGATGAACAGGGGGGCGATGATCAGGGCCGGGATGATCTGGATCATCCAGTTGTAGCCTGTTGCGCAGGAGTTGACCTTGAGGTTGGTCCCGATGATCCGGCGCAAATTCTCGGTCAGGTCTCCGAGGTTTCGTGTGAGGATTCTAATCAGGCGCGCTTCCCGTCGAACCAGCGCTATGGACTCCGCGTTTTCACGCAGATGGATCAGGGAGGCCCGGAACTTGGCTTCCTTGTCCAGTTGGTCAAAGTTCAGGCGCACCAAGGGGTGACCGACGCGATAAATCAGGAACGTGCCGCCGGCGGCATAAAAAACGGCGACGATGAACAATCGAGGGCTGATGGACCACAACACGCTCGAAAAGGCGATCACCGTGAAGCTGGCGTTGAGGAGCATGAGCACGAAAGATATGGTGGTGCCTGTGCACGCACGGATGTCCTCCGCAATGCGCTGATCGGGATTTTCAACCTCCCCGTCCAATTTTAAACGATAATAGACCCGCCTGTCTGCATAGCCGAGAATGGCCTTCTGGGTGGCCCACTCCCGCCACATCAGCCCCAGGCGCTCTTCGGTGAAGCGGTAGATGCTGGCGATGAGCGTGGAGGCCGCAAACACGCCGATGTAAAAGACCGCTTGTAAGATGAACTCGGCCTGGTTTCGATTCTCGATGGCGGTCATGAAATCGCGGCCCACGTAGCTGTTCAGGACGTTCAGGCCGTTGATGCCGAACAAAAAGGCGATGAGGAGTGCCCCAAGCCATTTGGCCTTCAGGCCGACCTGTCTGGAGGTGAAGAACGCCTTCACACAACGGAGGAAGCGGTCCCACGTCTCCCTGTTGATTTGAATCTTCTTTTTTCGCATGGATATCTCCGGAACAACATCAAGGTCAAGAGAACCGTTGCGGAAGAGCCGGCCGGGCCTTTGTTCGGCATCCAAACCCGGGGGGCCCATCGTGGGGAGGAAAGTCGGCTTTCTTCTAAGACGTCTCGTGAGCACCCAATAACGACTCCCCGACGTTGCGCGTGACACCTCGCACGGAGGGACGTTTACGAGGCCGTCTTCTCTGGACGGTGAAGCGAATTATGCCTCAAATTTATTAAAATATCAAGGGATTAAGTGTTTCCCTTCCACTTGGGGTAAGGGAGCTACCTTAAACGGCAAGCGCATCATGAGCAAATTACCGTTCGCCCTGAGGCCTGTCCTGAGCCTGTCGAAGGGTATAGAAGGGCGAACGGGTCTTTTTACTGAGATTGCTTCGTCGCTATGCTCCTCGCAATGACAGATTACTTACTGCGCTTGTACTAGAACGTCACCACGACTTCGGCAGGGCATTCCGTGCAGACGAAGCTGCCGGCTTCGAAATCCCCGATGTCCCGGCCGTTCACCTGGACGCGCAGGATGGGTCGCGGCAAGGGGGGTTTGACCACGATGCCGCCCGGCGGCAAGCTCAGATCACCGCTGATCCCTATGACCAGGGTCTGCGGACCATCCAGGTGCAGCCCATAGGAAACCTTCCCGAAATAGGTGGGGAGACGCTCGACTTTCACCTCGAAGCCATCCGACAGCCAGTCCTCAGCCACTCCTGCGGCAATGACCAGGGCTTGGTCGGCCCGGCGCTCATAGGCGAACATGGTGCAGACCGCAAGGATGTACTCCGCACTGATCCAGGTGTGGGGCAGGTCGCCCATAAAGCTGGGACCGGAAGGATCGCGCCATGAAATCTCAGGCCACTGGTTCCAGGCCGGGATCCGCCGGTCGGCGAGCATGAACTCCAGCAGTTCCAGGGCCTCGCGGCGCCTGTCCAGCTTCACCAGGGCTCCGATGTTGCGGATCTCGTAAGCCGTGTAGTTATTTGAAACCGCCTCACCGGCGGCGCGCTTGCGGAATCCTTCAAAGTACTTGTCATAGGTGTTGGCGGTCTGGGCCGGGGGCAGAAGATGGATTTCATCCAGCAGGCCGATGGCAATGGCGGTGGACGTGGGATCGAAATCAACCAGCTCCACGGAACCGGGCACGAAATCAATTCCATGCCGGGTGATGGTCGCTGCGAGGGAGGCACGCACCTGCCCGGATAAGGAATCCCACAAGGCGGCGAGACGGGCCGCTTCTTTCTCATGGCCCAGCACCTTGGCCATGAACGCCGCATCTCTCAACCCACGGACGGCCCAGAAGTCGTCCCAGTAGGAGTGGACCGGATGGGCCATGTAGCCTTCGTGGCTCATGGATTCGGGCAGAAGACCGTAAAGGAGCCGCTTCTCGGGGGTTTGGTATTCCGCCGTGAGACGCTTGCTGCGCAGGCCTTCCATAAAGGCCAGCGCCTTGGCCGCGGCCGGCTGCATTTTCTCCAGAAACGCTTTGTCGCCGGTGAACCGGTAGTGCTCCACGACGGCGAAAACGAATTCGCCGTAAGCGTCGAATTCAGGCAGCCACTCCGGGCCCTCTTCCCCAGCGCAATCCGGGATGTTCCCGTCATCCGTCTGGTAGCTCGCATACCATTGAATGAAATCCCTCATGGCTTCGGAATCCCCCACACGGAGTAACGCCGCACCCATGATGGCTCCGTCCCTTATCCAGGCGCGTGAATAGCGGCGCGGTCCGGGATGCAAGGCCGGCCCTTCGCGGTTGATCAGGATGTGGGCCGCGCATGTCTTGAAGGTGTCCACGACGCTTTGCGCCCGGGCCGGGAGGCGGATTTCAACGGCCCCGAGCCTCGCTTCCCAATTCAGGATTGATTGTTCCATCGCTTCAGGGCCCGAGATCCTCTCAAAGGAAAGGTCCTGCGAGCTTTGCGCCCGGGTCTTCGATGTGCCGAAAGGGATCGCCAGAAAGACGTCTCTTCCCGATCCCGGCGCCAGGTCCAGATCAAAACAAAAAGCCGCCGACGCGTAGCCGAATTCGTCTTTCACTTCGGTCCATGGGGGCAACTCGCCGTGAGCCAGGTACTTCATGATTCCGCCTGCGGCAAAGGGGGCGACCCCGAATTCGGCCTTTGCGCCCAGGGGAATGACCGCCTTGTTCCCATTCACACGAACCGCTCCGCGGTGCAAGGACATTTCGCGGATCGGACTGACGCCACCGAAGGACTGCCAGTGCTGCCAGGTCGGGGTCACCTGAAAGGGCCGGAGGGCGGTGAAAAGGCGAAACGATTGATGATCTTGCGCCTTGTTTTCGATGCGGTAACGAAGATAAAGGACCGGTGGTTCTCCGTGCGCAAAGGCCGTGGCCTTCATGGTGAATGTCTCCGTATGCCACTGAGAAGAGGGAAGGGGCAGGTACCCCTTTGTCAATTCCTGGCTCGGGTCGGCATCCGCCCAGGTGAACAGGCGGCCGCGTGCATAAAGAAAAGGCTCGATGGAAAAGGATCCCTTGTCCACTTCCACCATGCCCTCCTCGTTCATGAGGGCCTGGGTTTCTCCCTGGCCTGTGCCCACGGTCGTCCAATAGGTCTGCCTGCCCAGAAAATATTTTGGATACAGTCCGGGCTCCTCCTCCCTTGCGATATTTTGAAAAAAGTGGTGAATGGTGCGGGAAAAGTCGTAGGGCCTGACCTCAATGTGTCGAATGGAGAACCCCCGGCCTTCGACACTCCGCGTGAGGTTGAGGCGGATGCAGCGGCAGACGGTTTGGGGGAGGTAGAGGAAGCTGCGCTCGGTGTCCGCCTGGCTTGTGGCATAGGCGGTGCGCCATGTATTGCCGTCAACCGACACTTCGAGGTCGAACTGCCGGGCCTGAAAATCCTTGTCCCACAGGATGACCAGCCCCCCGAATTCCCGCTCCTTCTGAAAATCAATGAGAAGCCACTGGGGCTCGACCGAGCTTTTGCTGCGCCAGCTCGAAGCATTGGAGGGGGTCAGGGCGTTTTGCGGCTCGTGGCCCGGAAGGGAACTGGAGGCGCGAACCACGGGGGTCAGGCGATAGGTGTCGTCCCGGAACCACAGCTCGTCGATCCAAACCGTGCCGCTGCCTCCCGGACCTGCGGCAATGACCAGTTCGACGGCCGCCACGCGGCCGGGAGGCCCCCCCCCCAGGGGGCCCCAGGCAAAGTCGATCTCACGGTCCCGGATCCGGATGAGTCGCCATGCTTCCGGGAAGTCAAAGGCTTCCACCCGATACCTCCAGACGTTCTCGTTGGTCCCGTCCACAAGCTTGAACTCGAAGGCGTTACGGGGAGCGAGACCCCGAACATGGAATCCAAAGGTGTAGCTCTCCGGGATTTCAAGGGATATGAGCTTGCGGGCCACGACGAAACCGCCGCCCCCGCAAAAATCAAAATCCAGGCGCATGGCCTTGCCCTGCAGCCCTTGGTCCTGGGAGATGTTGAGCCGGGCCTGTCCCGAAGTGACGGCGGTCCAGCCCGAGAGGTCTTCAAAGTCATCCAAAATAGTTCTGCTCATTGTCTTGCCCTTTCGGCCGCAGCAGATTCTCTTAACCTGGCCCATGGGGAGGTGGCACGCGGCACAAGAGCCCCGAAGGGGCGATCTATGAAATCCGCGTTAGCGGATTTCATGAAGCGTTCACGCGCTGATATTGCCATGCGCCGTCCGCCTTCAGCTCCAGCAGCCCGTGGTAGCGTTCCGCGTTCACGGTCCCTTCCTCATCTTCGAAGATGATGTAGCTGATGGAGCGCTCGCCGAGCATGCCCAACACCCGGTCAACCTGCGCCGGGCTCAGGGTGGTGGTGGGTCTGTCCAGGAACGCAAAGCGCGGGGCGGCAAGAATAAGGCGTGCCAGAACCAGGAGCTGCTGATGATCCAGGGTCAGGGTATTTTCCCAGTGATGCCGTTTGTCCAGACCTCCAAATCTGACCACGAGCGATTCGATGTTGAGGGCTTGAAGTGTTTCCATGATAGATTGCTCGGGAAACTGGAGATTTGCAAGCCAGCTTTCCTTTGGACGGTCTTCTTCGGGCCATGGCCGCATGAGCAGTTCCCGGAGGGTGCCGGGAGGCAGGTAGGGCACCTCGGTCAGGAGCAGGATCTGGTCCAGCGCGGGGCGGACGATGCGCCCCTCACCCGCCTCCCAAAGTCCGACCGTAGAATAAAACAAAGCGGCTCTGGCCGTTTCGTCCGGTCCCCGAACCAAAACATGGGTGCCATGGGGAATCTCAAGGAAAAGGTCCTTGATCAGTACACGGCCGCTGCGGGGCGACCGCAGGCTCAGCCCGGAGTATACCACTTTGTTGTCGTCGCGCGAAAAAACAATAGGCAAGGAGCTTTCCTCTGATTTCGCGCTTTCCCTGCCCTGCACCAGGGCGGCCAGCCTGGCTACGACGGCCGTGTAGGAGGAGATGGATTGAAACTGGTTTACGATAATGGAAAAGGCCCCGAGCAGGTGGGAGAAGGCAATGGCCGACTGGGTGATGACGCCGAACTCCACCTTTCCTTCAATGAACATGGGAGCAATGATCAGGGCCGGGATGATCTGGATCATCCAGTTGTAGCCGGTGCTGAAGAAATTCACGTTACGGTTGACCGCGATGATGCGGCGAAGGTTTGCCACCAGGCCGTCAAGGTTTTTCAGGCTCAGCTCTATGAGCCCTCCTTCCCGCCGCGAGGCGGCCAGCGACTCTGCATTTCCTCTCAGGTAAATGAGGGAAGCCCGCAGATTGGCCTCCTTGTCCAGTTGATCGTAGTTCAACCGGACCAGGGACCGGCCGAAGGTGTAGGTCAGGAAAGTTCCTGTTGCAGCGTAGGCGATGGAAACGAGGAACAGGAGAGGGCTGATCGACCACATGACTCCTGAGAAAGCGAGCACCGTCAAGCTGGCGTTGAGCAGGATAAGCATAAAGGAAAGGGTGCTGACACTGAAGGTGCGGATGTCATCGGCGATGCGCTGGTCGGGATTTCCGATTTCCCCTTTCATTTTGAGCCGGTAGTAGACCCGGTCATTCGCGTAATAGATGATGCTTTGACGGGTCGCCCATTCCCGCCACAGCAGCCCGAGGCGTTCCTCGGTGAAACGGTAGATGACGGCAACGAGGGTGGAGGCCGCGAACACGCCGATCCAGGCCAGCGCCATCCGGATGAACTCGGCAAACTTGCGGTTTTCGATGGCCGTCATGAAGTCGCGGCTTACGTAGCTGTTGAGAACGTTCAAGGCATTGATCCCCAGGAGGAACAAGATAAGGGCCGCGAACATCCATTTTGCTTTTCTGCCCACCTGTACGGAGGTGGCGAACAGCCTCAAGTTGAGGACAAAACTGTCCCAGGTTCGCCGGTTGAAGGGCAGCCGCTCTGTTTTCACATGAGATCTCCTTGACCGCTTCGACGTGACCAACGCGATCGGGGATATTACACCAATGTCCGGGTGCGCTAGAAGAAAAATCTAGGAAATCCACGGAGCAGATTTCCTACCCGGCCGGTATCGCTCGATAGCTTGATCGGATGAAAAGGGCTGGGGCCTTTTCTGAGGTGACTGGCGGAAGGGCGCCGTCTTTTCACCACTTATCTATGGGGGAAGCCCCTGGCCCCGAGCGAAGGCGAGGGGAACAGCGGGAGGGGACAGAACTCAATTATCTATTTATCCTCTAGGTGGACATTTTCGGCATACCACTTTTTCTACCTTTGGAATGACTTAAACTCGATTCAGTAGGCTGACAACAGAGTGAAACCTATAAAGCAGTTTGGCGACTAAAATAAAAAACATATTGACAAACAAATATGTCTTCAATTATATTGCAAAAAAAATCGACATAAATGTTGAATCCAGATTCGCATGCGTGAAACCGAGGGCACGGAAAACATTGACCCCGTTGAGCCGTGGCTCATTCACTGGAATCAGCCTACTTTCGGCCTTGCGCCAATCACGGGTCTGGCCGGAACAAAGGGGGGCTGTGGGTGTGATCGCGAATAGCCCTACTGCAAAAGCCGGGGCAACGGACTCTCAGGATTTTTAATACGATGGAGCGCTTCTGTGAGTTATGCGGAGTGCTCCACATAACGCTCATATTCCTGGCGGACGTTCCATGTCTTGTGACGGGACAGGAAGCGGAAGCCATGGGCACGCTTCGAGTGAGATTGCGGCCTGCATGTAGTCATGAAGGAGCGAGTGCCCGCTACACCCTCATCATCGGGAAGTGTTACCGCGTAGCCGGTGCGTTTAGGTATGTCAACAACTGATTGTGTTATCGAATGGCTTGGCCTTCGGCGGAATTCGGCTCGATCCCGATTAAGGGAGGTGTCGCAGCCAGTTTCAGACCGAGCATTGAATCAAGGCGTACACTGGACAGTCAGTTGTCCAAAATTGAAGAAGAAATGCGACTCTAAAGTTCATCTTTCCGCACTGACGAAGCCTTTACCGGCGATCTATAGGAGATGGTCATGACGAGATTGACTCTTACACGGATTGAAGACTTACGTCCGGTTCAGGAAGAACGTTTTGCACATCAAATGGACATGGTGTTCCAAGCACACCCATACTATAAAGATTTATTCAAAAAGATGGGCTTAACAAGGGGTGATGTTCAGAACTTTGATGATCTTCTGAAACTGCCTCTGACCTATAAAGAAGACTACATTGCTCAACCAGAGGCCTTTAGGCTGCAAATTGAGAAAATCCCTGGGTCAACCCAAGAGGAGCAGACCCTGTGGGATATCATCTTTACTGCTGGGTCAACCGCCTCTCCCACACCTTTTTACGACACATCCTATGATCACTATGCAAGGATATCTCAACTTAAACGGACGGCCGATATTGCAGGCATCACCTCCGATGATACGGTAATGAATCTGTTCCCGCTGACTTCTGTCCCCCACCAAGCTTTTCTAAGCGTTCTTTACGGTACGCAGTCAGTGGGAGCCAAACTCCTCTCAGGTTTCGGAGGGAGCTTTGACGCCGGATTCGATTTGATCCGCCGATCCAGCGAAGCCCTAGAGATCATACAAAAACATCGAGTCACTGTGCTGTGGGGTATCGGTTTTTTCTTGCGTAGGCTGATTATGTCCGCACAGGATATGGCTTGTGACTTCAGTTCCGTAAGACTGGTGATGCCCATGGGCGAGGGATGCCCTGCGGGAATGCGCGATGACATTCGTTCTAGGATGGAGCAATTAGGGGCAAAGGACGTCAAAGTGTTGAGCGGGTATGGATTCACAGAAATGCACGGACCAAGCATGGAGTGCAAGGAACTGAAGGGATTTCACGTGCCAAAACCAGCCCGCTATTTTTTCGAGTTTCTAGATCCCACCACGCTTGAACGGGTCCCCGAAGGTGAACCGGGGCTGGTTGTGATGACGCATCTAGATCGCCGCGGAACCTGCCTACTGAGGTATGTCGTTGGAGATATTTGCAGCATGAGTAATGAAATGTGCCCAAATTGCGGGAGATGGGAGCCTCGCTTCCTCATGATTCCTTACCGCACAGGTGGAATCATCAAGATCAAGGGGACGTTGGTGACCGTATCTGCCCTCTATGACATTCTCAGCAAGATTAGAGGAATCGAGGAATATGAGATCATTGCAACACAAAGTGACCCATTCGATCCTTTTTCTGAGGACGCACTGCTGTTTCGCATCGCATGTGAGGAGGAAATGAAATCGGAGTTGGCAAGCAAAGTGCCAGAAGATGTAAAGAGAATAGCAGAAGTCACACCCCAAATTGAATTCGTGCCCGTAGATTACTACGCAAGCACCCTCAAGGATTATAAGTTCAAGCGATTCAGAGACGAAAGAAAGAGAGAAAGAAACTACGTAACCTGACTCGAAAATGGCTCCGATGGCTAAAGTCAGTGTTTTAGCCATCGGGCATTGCGTTACCTAATCTTGAAAGATAAACAGCGTAAATACAAAACAAATTTCAGCAAGCGGGACACTTAGGAGATCCGTGTTCTAGTCTCTGCTCATAAAATGGACAATTAGTTCGTCAGGCGGACAATGATATTTAGGATGTGAAAAGACTCCAGAACCTTTAAATGAGTCGTCAAAATTAATGCGTGAATAGTCGAGAAAAAGCTAAAAAGGAAATGGCCCCAAGGCAAAACAAGCGAACTAATATTCTAAGCGAGCTTAGAGATAGGATAGTCGATGGATATTATCCCCAAGGGTTCAAACTGGTGGAGCGTGAGTTAATGGAGGAATTTCAAGCGAGCCGTTCCATGCTTCGAGAAATGATGCTCGAGTTGGAAAAGCAAGGTTTAGTGCAGAAAAAACCAAATCATGGGGCAATGGTTCGACGGATTGATAATGAATCTCTTTTGGAAATCATGGAGATACGTGAAGTGCTGGAGGGTCTTTGTGTGCGGTTAGCTACACAGAAATCAACACCGCAATACTGGCAGGATTTGCAGCACGCCTTCGGGGAAGAAGCAGACAAAATGGTTAAGAATTTTGAGTTTGATAAATACCTCAATTTGGTTGCAGATTTCCGTGAGCGCATGGTAAAAGCTTCAGGTAACACGGAACTAGCGAAATTGATTCATTCATTTTTCGCCAAGATAACCATTGTGCAACGCCGGATTGCTATTCTGCCCGGGCGCATGGAAGAGGCAATCAAAGAGCATCGAGAAGTTTTGCAGGCCATTATATCTGGCGATCCGGCGAAAGCTGAAGAAGCGAAGAGAACAAACCTCCGAAATGCTAGGCAATGCCTCATGAAGTATAAAAACTGGATTTTATGACGACAGGGCTTTTCCCCTTGCAAACCGAATTTGTTAAATAGGTGGAGATCTGCCGAGGGCCTTCTTATCTCCTAAGAAATCTTGGAGGAAGATGAAGATACCTCATTGATATTATTGGGGAGGGTTGTTTCATCAGAGGCACTACACCTACAAGTAAGGAGGAGGAAATGAAAAAGATTTTTACCGCAATGATCGCTTTTCTGATTGGATGCCCGATAGTGTTCTGTTTCAACGGCATGGCTGGTGCTCAAGGAAAGACCCTAAGGCTAGCTCTCGACCAACCCATAATGCAGTTTGATCCGGCTCTATCAACCCGCCACCTTGCTACGCTGGTGTATAGAATGATCTACGACCATCTCATTGATTACAAGCCCGGTGCATGGCCTGAATTCGAGAACAAACTGGCTGAAAAATACGAGATCTCATCTGACTCCTTGACCTATACATTTTATCTGAAAAAGGGTGTTAAATGGCAAAAAGACTATGGCGAACTCACATCAGAAGATGTGAAATTCTCGGTGGAACGGATCATGGATCCCAAAACCAAGGCCCCCTTAAGCAGTTCCTTTGCTTCGGTAATAGATAAGATCGAGACCCCGGATATGTACACAGTGAAGTTTTACCTTACGAAGCCTGACCCGGCCTTCCTGGCCAAGCTCGCACCTTGGCGAATAGGGCCGATAGTCTGCAAAAAAGCCGTAGAAAAGTTTGGTAAAGACTACGGCCAGAGACCTGAACACACAGTCGGATGTGGTCCTTTCGAGCTTGTTAGTTATCTACCAAAGCAGAAGATAATCCTTGAAAGGTTCAAAGGATATTATGGTACTAGGCCAAAAACAGATAGGATTGAGATGTTTGTGATAGGGGAACCGGATATCGCCATTCTTTCCCTCCAGAAGGGTGAATTGGATATGTTCTCCCTTCAAGTACCGGAAAGCATACCGATTGTCCGCAAGGATCCGAACCTCAGAGTTTACAGTGCCCCTACGGCCACAACCAAAGGTTTTGTCGTCTTCAACACCGAGCATCCGATTTTGAAGGATGTCCGAGTACGGCAAGCCATGGTTCATGCCCTTGACCGGGATCTGATAGTCAAGGAGGTTGGTGGGGAACTTGGGGAAAAAGCCTGTGGTATTTTGGCCCCCTATGCCTACTGGGGCGCTCTGGAGTGTGATCAACTCCCGAAATATCCCTACGACCCTAAGAAAGCAAGGGAGTTGCTGGCAGAAGCGGGATATCCCAAAGGCTTCAAGATACAATATGTTGAAGTGAATCTGAAAAAGCACAAGGAACTGGCTCCTGTATTACAAGCTTATTGGAGAGAGGTAGGCATCGAGACGGAGATAACCCTGGTTCCAATGAGTGAGTGGTTTACTTATCTTACCCAGGCTAAAGCCCCGATCCTAAAATATAGCTTAGGAACAAGGCCCTCTGAACCGAGTATTTTCCTTTACTCCTGCTTTCATTCCTCTTCCTCAAAGCCTGGTCTAAATACGTCGCTATATAAAGGTGCTGACGGGCTCCTTGACAGAGCCTTGGCGACTACTAGCGACGATGAGAGGAAAGCCCTCTACGCCCAAATTCAGAGAAAAATCATCCAGGATTGTGTGATTATCCCCATATTCTTCGAAACCCAGATCTTGGTCACCAACAAAAACGTGGATCTGGGGAGGGGTGTCAAGGACAATATCATGAACTCCCCCTATTGGTCCTTTTACTGGCTGGAGGAGGTCGACATTAGATAATATACTATAGGCTCACTCAGGAAGTGAGCAAGTCACCCTCATTCCTGCAGTGAGCTTACCTCCGCCTCACCCCTAAAGAACAACAAGGTGATCGCATGTTCAAGTTTCTGCTCAGCAGATTGGTTCAGGTGCCTATTACCCTATTGGGTCTTGTGACGATTATTTTTATCATTCTGCGGATCATGCCTGGAGACCCGGTGAATGCCTATCTGCGTGATATGGCAACCCCCGAAGCCGTAGCTGAAATGAGGGTGCATTTTGGCCTCGATAAACCTCTCTACGCACAATTCGCACAGACCTTAGTGGGGCTCTTTTCCGGTGACTTAGGCCGATCTTTTGTCTCAGGACGCCCGGTGACGGAAGAATTACTGGCCGTGCTACCCCACACTTTGGCCTTGGCCGCAGCCGCATTATTAATGTCTAGTGTTTTGGGTATAATCGCTGGCATTGTGGCCGCCTTGCGAATTAACCGACTAACGGACTATCTGGTCATGACTTTTTCCACGTTAGGCGTCTCAATCCCTGTTTTCTGGCTTGGCTTGATATTGATACTGGGCTTTGCGTACAAATTGGACCTGTTCCCGGTAGCAGGCGTAACAGCCCAGCCTTCCCTGATTGGACAATTGCACGCCCTTGTTCTGCCGGCCACATCCTTGGGCCTGCTATTTATGGCTGTTGTCGCGCGCATGACGCGGGCAAGCATGGCCGAAGTACTGGAGTTGGACTTTATTAGGGCAGTCCGGGCCAAAGGGGCATCGGAAGGGCTGATTATCATAAAGCATGCCTTACGAAATGCCATGATTCCCATCGTAACGGTTATCGCCATTAACAGTGGCCTCCTGATAGCCGGGGCTGTCCTGACCGAAACAGTCTTTGCCAGGCCTGGGGTTGGGAAGCTCTTGGTCGAAGCCGTGATGTCAGCGGACTTCCCGCTTGTGCAGAGCATTGTCCTTTTCATCGGCCTCGTTTACATCCTCGCTAATTTGATCGTCGACATTCTCTATGCTTATCTGGATCCTCGAATTAAGATCTGGAGGTAAGGAATGAAGCATAGCGCATCATCACACTCACGTCTGACCTTAACCGAGGGGGTCCACAGCAAACAAAGGAATAAACTGCTCCTGATACGGCGAAACCCAAGGATATTAATCGGCCTTTTTGTGATCCTCGGGTTTTTGTCATGTGCCGTATTTGCGCCCTGGATTTCTCCTTACGATCCTTTTAAGATGGATTTACTAAACAAGTACAGCCAACCTTCAAAAGAGCATTTGATAGGGACCGATTATATCGGCCGGGATATCCTTAGCCGCTTGATCTGGGGAACCAGGGTCTCGCTTTATACGAGCGTACTAGCGATTAGCTGCGCTGCAGCCTTTGGCATTCTGCTGGGCGTCACAGCCGGTTTTTTTGGAGGCAAACTCGACATAATCATCAGTCGATTTATAGACATAATGCTTGCTTTACCAGCATTTATAATGGCTATAGTCCTTATGGGGATATTAGGACGAGGGTTGCTAAACATGATCATTGCCATTGGACTGGGGATGCTCCCCCGACTCGCCCGCGTGGTTAGGGGGTCAACTTTAAGAGCCAAAGAGAACGAGTTTGTCGAGGCTGCGAGGAGTTTTGGTTATGGTGACTGGCGGATCATCTTTAGGCACATTATTCCTCACTCCTTGAATCCTGTAGTTGTCTATGCCACTCTGTTATTAGGCTCAGCCGTTATGATTGAGGCTGGCTTGAGTTTCCTGGGCTTAGGTGTTCCTCCCCCAACCCCAACGTGGGGGCAGATGGTCTCGGAAGGGATGGATGTGATGCGGGATCTACCCTGGATTTCCACTACAGCGGGCCTTTTTATTGTGATTCTTGTTCTGGGATTTAATTTATTGGGAGACGGCTTGAGGGATCATCTGGACCCCAGGCTGGGGGGGAGGGTGCAAGGATAATGACCTCAAAATCTCTCATTTCTGTTGAAAGGCTTCAAGTGCATTTCTCGACGACCCGGGGCCTGCTTAGGGCGGTTAATAATGTGAGCTTTGAAGTTAACAGAGGGGAGGCATACGGGATTGTTGGCGAATCTGGTTCCGGAAAAAGCGTCACCGCGCTGAGCATTCTCCGGATTCTTCCCCCCACCTCTAGGATAGGGTTCGGGGAAATCCTATTCAACGGGCGCAACCTTCTGTCCCTGAGCGACAAAGAGATGCGGGCGATCAGGGGAAGAGAAATATCCATGATCTTTCAAGACCCGCAGAGCAGTTTTGATCCGATCTTCACTATTTCAAATCAGATTGGTGAGGCGGTTAGTATCCACAGGAAGTTGGTCACCAAAGAGAGGGACAAGCATATTACCATGCTGCTTAGGAGCGTGGGTATCCCGGAGCCGGAAATCAGAAAGAACCATTACCCTCACCAGTTCAGCGGTGGCATGAAACAGCGGGCGATGTCGGCCATGGCCCTGTCCAACAGTCCCGAACTGATAATAGCCGACGAACCGACAACGTCGTTAGACGTCACTATCCAAGCTCAGATCATAGAATTGTTCAGGAATCTTATAAAAGAACTGGGCGTCTCGATTCTCCTGATCACCCATGACATGGGTCTTATTGCGGAACTCTGTGACAGTGTGTCGGTTATGTATGCTGGGTATATCGTAGAAACCGCCGATGTTTATAGCCTGTTCAGAAATCCCAGGCATCCATACACGAGGGCTCTGATCGACTCAATCCCCCGACTGGATCTGGACAAGGATAAGTTAGTCTCCATACCGGGGCGTGTGCCCGATCCCTTGAACATACCGCATTTCTGCGTATTTCAGCCGCGATGCAACTTCTCTACGGACATCTGTTTAGGCGGCATGCCGGAGCTTTTACAGGTGAGAGAGGGTACCAAAGTCGCCTGCTATCGTGCTCAGAGGGGGGATCTGTGACTGCCACAAACCTGGTTGAAGTCAAACAACTCAAAAAGCACTTTGCCATCGGCGGCAGATCGATGAACCCTTTCAAAAAGGACGTCGTTCGCGCTGTCGATGGTGTTGATCTTGTAATTAAGGAAGGCAGTACACTCGGTCTGGTTGGAGAATCAGGCTGCGGCAAGACTACTCTCGGACGTTGCATCTTAAGGCTTATCGAACCGGAATCTGGCGAAATTTTCTTTGATTCATGTGACATTATCCAGTTGGATAAGAAGAGCATGCGGCGTCTCCGGAAAAATATGCAGATCGTGTTTCAAGATCCTTTTTCGTCCCTTGACCCGAGGATGAAGGTCGGCGCCATAATTAGCCAGGCTTTCAACGTCTTTGGGGTTCCGGGTGGTGGGAACAAGAAAGACCGGGTGTCGTGGCTTTTAGAGTCGGTTGGATTGGAAGCGGATAGTGTCAACCGGTTCCCACACGAGTTCAGCGGGGGGCAGCGGCAGCGGATCGCAATTGCCCGTGCACTGGCTCTTAATCCCCAATTCATCGTGGCCGATGAACCAGTCTCTGCACTGGATGTCTCGGTAAGAGCTCAAATTCTGAACTTGATGAACGAGCTTAAGAATAGTTTTCGGTTAACCTATCTCTATATCTCCCATGATCTTAGTACCGTCAAATTTATCAGCGATAGAGTGGCAGTTATGTATCTTGGCAAGGTACTGGAAACTGGTCCAGTCAAAATGGTTTTTGAAAAACCCAAACACCCCTATACTGAGACCCTCATTGCGGCGGTGCCCATACCAAATCCGGCATTAAGATTTAATCGTAAGGCAGTTAAAGGCGAGCCGCCAAGCCCAATATCTCCTCCGTCGGGGTGCCGCTTTCACCCACGGTGCCCGAGAAAAACTGATGTTTGCTCGGAGTTAGAACCTCGGGTGATTGAAGTGGAACCCGGACATCAGGTATGCTGCCACCTGTTCACTACATGATCTTATCATTACAAGTTCTTAGAATCTTTTTGATTTGCATTTAGACTCATCAAGATAATCTTAGTGCCGTCGGCGATGGATGGGGGATAACATGAGACCACGCTTTTCTTTGGAAGACTGCTTCTGGGCCTCATAAGCTTCAGAAATATGACTGACCGTTGTTTTAGCTGGCTGAACTAATTGTTGACACTCATTTCATGTGTGATCCTCTGAATAAAATATTTTGTCATAGAATTGCGAACCTACAGCATCGCGGGAACGGATAGAAATATTTTTGTGGTAATCACTTTTCTTGCTGGTAGCGAGAATTTTGAAAAATAAGGTTGGATCCAGGTGCAAGAACTTAAAAGGCCCTTCTTCTAAGGAGGCGAAAAGTGGCGTACGAAATATTGCAAAAAGCTTGTGAAATTAAGGAATACTTAATACAAACAAGGAGACATATCCATCAGAATCCAGAGCTAGGCTTTAAGGAATTCAAAACAACTTCCTTTGTCAAGCGAGAATTGGAGAGGATGGGGATTGAAGTTGTTCCTCTCAACGTTGAAACTGGTGTCCTGGGAATCCTAAGAGGAGAGAAGAAAGGGTTGGGCGCAGTTACAGCAGTGAGGGCGGATATTGATGCTCTTCCAGTTGTTGAACAGACAAGGCTATCCTATGCTTCCCGGAACGAAGGAGTGATGCACGCGTGCGGCCATGATGGCCATACGGCAGTGCTGTTGGGAGTCGGAAGACTTTTGAGTTCAATGCGGGAGAAGTTCTGCGGTAGTGTCAAACTTGTTTTTCAACCCGCCGAAGAAATCTTAGGTGGCGCGAAGAACATGATTGAATCAGGGGTCCTAGAAAATCCTAAAGTAGACGCAATAATTGCTTTGCATGGGTGGCCTTGGCTTGAGAATGGCAAGATAGGTATATTTGAGGGCCCATATTTGGCGTCTGCCGATAAATTCAAAGTGAAAATAATCGGCAGTGGCGGAGGGCACGGAGCATATCCTCATACGTGTGCTGATCCTGTTTTGGCATCCGCGCATGCAGTTGTAGCATTACAAAGCATTGTGAGCAGAGAAATCGATGCATTGGACAAGGTAGTCATTTCGGTTTGTACTCTGAATGGCGGAAAGGCGTTTAATATTATACCGGAAGAGGTTCGCTTAAGCGGGACTGTCAGGTGTCTCAATGAAAATATACGAAAGACGATTGAAGGGAGGATAGATCGCATAATAAAAGGAATTGCAGCTACCTTTGGGTGCAAATACGAATTGGAGTATTGCTATAAAGTTCCGATGCTGGTCAATGACCCGGAAGTGATCGAACTACTTATTAGGGCAGCAAATGATGTTCTGGGAGAAGGGCATGTAGTGCAGTTGGATCGACCAGTGATGGGTTCAGAAGACTTCTCCATATTCATTAATAATGTAACTCATGGCGCGTTCTTTAGACTCGGTCTTACCAATCCTGGAGAAGAACCGATGATACCACACAATGCCCACTACAATTTTAATGATGAAGCTCTTCCAATCGGAGTGGCCGTTCTAACCCAATTCGTTTTATTGAAAAACCAGTAGTTTCATGGGTAGGTTTGCAATAGGTTTATTATTGATGTAACGTCAAAACCGTTTTCGAAAAAATGCTGAATAAGCCTGTATACATTCGCAGCGTCTTTCGCGATAAAAGACCAGCCCGGGAGCCTTGGTCGCCATCGGCGGACAAGGAACGGAAGAAAAGGCACCAGTTTTTTCGGCGTATGGTCTTCATTATTTGAAAATTTCTACACGGCTTCAATGGTTGAAGGCGGTTTGGTCGTAACATTGTAGGTGACGCTGACCACGCCGGGAACTTCCGAGGTGATTCGGCCTGCAAGCTTTTGGAGCAGGTCGAAAGCAAGGGGGGTGGGAGAAGCGGTGACGGCGTCTTGGCTGTCCCAGCAGCGGACCTCGATCTGGAACCCGTATTCCCGCTTTCCGTTTCTCATGCCCGTGACGCGGTCCTCGTGCAATATGGCCATGTACTGAAACGCGTTGACTCCGGCCAGGACTTGTTCAACCACCACCGTGGCTTTTCTCACCAGCGCAATCCGTTCCGGAGTGGCTTCCCCGATCACCCTCGCAACCAGGGCAGGGCCTGGAAAAGGGGGTCGGTTGTACATCTTTTCAGGCATGGCCAGGGCTTTTCCCACGGCACGAACCCCCGGTTTTCGGAGTTGAATGAGCGGTTCAATGACCTTGTATCCGTAGGCTTTTTCCGTGTCGATGCCGAGCTGGGCCAGGATGTTGTGCTGTCGTTTAATTCCGGCCACGGTCTCTTCCACATCCGTGTAAATCGTTCCCTGGAGGAGATAGGGCGCCCCGCTTTCTTTGACCAGGCGGCCGAACACGGTCCTGTAAAAGGTGTCGGTAATCGCCTGCCGCTTTTCTTCAGGGTCCGTCTTTCCCTTAAGGGCGGAAAAAAACTCCTTTTGAGCATCCACCAGGATGACCGGAACGCCCAGGTTTTTCATGGCGGAGACCACGGACTGCGGCTCGCCCTCGCGCATGAGACCATTGTCGATAAAGTAAGTCAAAAGCCGGGGTCCGAGGGCCCGGTGGGCCAGCATGGTCGTCACCGAGGAATCCACACCGCCGGACAGAGCGTTCACCGCTTTGGAATCTCCCACCTCGGAACTGATCACACGGCACTGCTCTTCGATAAAAGCCTGCGGTTTCAGATCGCCTATTTTGATTTCCTGGATGGTCATGGGTTCACCTCCTAATGTGTGGGTTTGCGGTCTACCTCTATATGCAAAAGAACGGAGAGTCAAGGGTGGTGATGCGTTCGTAAAAAGCCCCTCTCCGTCATTGCGAGGCGCGAAGTGCCTCAGGACGACTCGCTCGGGGCCGAACGGCTTTGCTGAGTTTACCCTGAGCCTGTCGAAGGGCTCGCAATGACCAAGTCGCGGTTTTCGGACTTTTTACCGGGAAAATCCTTCCTGGCCCCCCTTTTTCAAAGGGGGGAACGTGCTCCTCTCCTTTTTGTCCTCCCCCTTTATTAAAGGGGGATCGAGGGGGATTTTCATGGGCGGGGGCGGCCAACGCGTCGGCCATGAGCGTTTACGAAGCCGTCAAAGGTTATTCCGAGAGCTTGAGAAGCATGCCGGTTCTCTTGGCTCTTCTGAGGGCCGCCTTCACAAAAATGAGCTCCAAAATCAGGTAGATCATGACCATGAGGGATCCTTTGGCGAGAACGTGGGGAAAAGTCGGCTCGAATCCGTAGAATTGCCGGAAGTATTCCAGGAAATAGGTGAGCGGGATGAGCTCTGAAAGAAACACGACCCACTGAGGCAAAATAGAGACCGGATAGTAGATGCCGCAGACAAGAAGCATGAGGCTGACCAGGGACCACGCGGCCACTTCGGCGCGAAGGCCGAAGGTGAAGACAAGGATGCAGACGAAAAGCCCCACCATGGCTGCGCTCAGAAACAAGCCGAGAAGGAACAGGAAAAGGGCCAGGGCGCCCGGTGCAGTAAAGTCAAAAGCGAAGATCAGGTAGCTGGCTCCCATAAGAATAAGGAAAACGGAGCCTCCCCGGATGACGCCCACGATCAATGAGCCGGCGAGCAGGTGACGGAGCCCTACCGGAGCGATCAGGCTGTGTTTCACCGCCTTGCTCCACACGTCGTAAAGCAAGGCGTAGGACACGTCGAGCTGGCATACCTGGACAACGCTCATGGAGACAACGCCCACCAGGATAAACGCCTTCATGGGGGGCTCGAGTTCGGCGAACTCCGCGAGGAGCCCCACGGAAAGGAATGCGACAAGAGGCCAGAACAGGATCTCGAACAGGGTGAAAACGTTGCGCCTGGTCATGATCAGGTTCTTGAAAACAAAGGCTCTCGTCTTCGTCATCTCATTTTGCAAAAGCGACAAAAACATCTTCCAGATCGGACTCCTGAATGCGAAGGTCGTGAATGGTGATCCCTTTGCTCGTGAGAAAATCGAGAATGTGGGGCAGACGCTCATGGTGATCATCCACCAGGATGCGGCAGGACGAGTTTTCGTACTGGACACTGTAGACGCCCTTCATCACCTCAAGGGAAGACATAGGCAGATCACCACGGAAGGAGATGGTGATCGTGTCGCACAGGCCCAACTCCTGTTTCAGCTCCCGCGGTTTTCCTGCAGCCCTGATCCTGCCCTCCTTGATGAAGGCCACTCGCTCGCTGAGCGTTTCGGCTTCTCTCATGTTGTGGGTGGTCATGAGGATGGTGGTCCCCTGTTCCTTGTGGAGACGCTGAATGGTCTCCCGGATTCGGCGGGCCACGTCAGGATCGAGACCGACCGTGGGCTCGTCGAGCAGGAGTAACTCGGGATCATTCACGAGCGCTTTGGCGAGCGAGAGCTTTTGCTTGGTCCCGGTGGAGAGTTCTTCGAACCGGACCCTGGCAAAGTCACGGAGGTCGAAGAGATCGAGGAGTTGGGCCACCTTTTGCCTTCTCTGTTTTCCCGGAACCCCGTAGAGCATGGCATAGTACTCGACGTTTTCCTGAACGGTCATGCTCCACAGGAAATTGGCATGACCGGATGAAAGATTCATGCGCCGGGTGATTTCTGAACCGTCCCTTCGGATATCCTTGCCCAACACGCGAACCTCTCCCTTTTCCGGCGTGATCAGGTTGGAAAGAACGGAAAGAAACGTCGTCTTTCCTGCGCCGTTAGGACCGAGGAGACACCAGAACGAGCCCTGGGGAACAGCGAGATCCACGCCCTTCAGGGCTTCTTTTCTGCGCTTCCGAATCCAGCCTGAGACAAAGGTTTTTCGCAGGCCTTGGACTTCAATGGCAAACTTCAAGCTTCATCCCTCTGAACAAGTATTTTGGTCGCAGAACCGGAGCGCACCGAGAGAGAATAAGCGCCCCCTCACCCTTACCCTGAAACCCTGAAAAATCCCCCCTCGCCCCCCTTTGTTAAAGGGGGGTTGGGGGGGATTTCTGAATAAGGATCGTATAATCTCAAGAATAAGCCCGTCTGAAAATCCTGTCAACGAGGGATTCCGGACCTTCTCAATGGGGTGAGATTGTGCTAAGAAAGATTATTGAACAAAAACAAAAAGGAAATCACAGTGCTTGATCAAGAAGGGATTACGGGACAAGTCGTTCGCAACTGCACCATATCCGATGCGCGGTATGCCGGGTACTACTCGATCTGCGGTCTGGCTCTTCGACTGCGGGACCTCTACAAGTGGGAGAAGAACGTTGAGCCTTGGCAGGAGGAAGAGCCGGCGGTGATGCTGGACTGGATCGGCCGCAAGGAGGAAGAGTGGGAAACCTTGATGGAAGAAGAGTTCCGCCCGGTCACGGTCCAGGGTGCTTCATACGATCCTTTTGATGCCAAAGGCATCAACCTCTTACTCGAATCTTCGGGGCTTTTTTACGGCGCCGGGTATTTGCACAGTCTGAAACCGTCCTTTTTTCTTGCGAGACTTGATGAGAAGAGAAAGGTGGATGGCTCCCACATCTATTTCCTCGGCAAAGAGCTTGCTCGGGATCTCCTGATTGTCCCCGCCCTCTCGCAAGACGACGATGTGATCATCAGGACGGATGCGGCAAGACTCTTCCTCTGGAACCAGATTTTTTTCACGAGGAAATCGGCGCGGCAAGCCCTGGCCTTTGCCCTCGGAACCTACGGGGTGAAAGACGACGATTACGAAAACTTGAAAAAACACTTTAACCGCATCGCTTCGGAAGAGACAGGGGTGTACCTTTACCACGAACTCGGGGAAATCAGGGAAACCATGTTTGATCGGGAAGTTTGGCGGAACCTCGTGGCCACGTATCCGCACACACCCGTTGAACTCCTTGCCCGGGCCGTGAAAGATCTGCTCGCCGACACAAACAGATTTGGAAACCTGAGCTTCATCGTTCAGGAGAAGAGGAAGGCATCTCTGGGGTTTCACGTGGCCTTTCTCGACGGTGTAAGGAAAGAGCTTTTCCCCGAGCTCATCGCCGCTTTCAGGACATTCTCGGAATCAGGAGACTGGCGTCCTGTTCAGGACGCCATCACCGTGGGGTATGACCGGGGACAAGAGATCGCCCGGAAAATGATCGCCTTCTACCGGGAGGGAAAAGAGAAAGACGACATGGACTGGGTGAAAAGAGAAATATGGTGGAAGCTGCTTGTGCCCCTGGGAATTGTCAAGGAAGTTCCGCCACCTGACGACCGGAACGGGTGAGAAAACAATCGAAGTTAACCCTGCTCGGCTTTCTGGTAGCCTACCAATTCGTTCAGCCCGCCCCGCCGAAAGAGATCACAATCGCCACGGGGGATGTCACAGGTGCCTGCTATGCCTATGGGCAGCGGTACCGCGAAATCCTTTTTCGACATGGCATCACCCTGCAAGTGCGGAGTACGAAAGGATCCGTGGAAAACCTCGAGCTTTTGCGTCAGGGCGAAGGCGTGGACATCGCCCATGTGCGCAAAGCGATCAAGGCGGTTCAGGCGTCTTTTCCGTCCTCGTGAAACGTGTGTTCCGAAGTCAAAATTCCTCGCCCAAGGGTGGACACGGGCGTTGAAGCGCATTATATTGTGGCGCCTTTTTAGGGTCTGCATGACCCGTCAACCTGTGAAGACGGAAATCAGGAGATCGATCAGTGAAAAAGCGGTTTTTCGCGGTGCTGTTTGCCTCTTGCGCTTTGTCCATTGGCCTCTATCTTTCCCATGCTTCGGAAAGAGATGTTCCTGAAAAGAAGGTGACGATCCTTTTCACCCAGGCCCTCGAAGGGTGCCTCGAACCGTGCGGGTGAGGCGGAAACCCCATGGGGGGCATAGCTCGGCGAGCTAGCAAAATAAACAGCATCCGGCGTTCTGAAGGGTCGGTCATCGTCGTCGACGCAGGCGGCTTCTCGCCGCCCTTCGACGAACAGGCCGTGTTGAAGTTCGACACCCTGCTCACATCCTTCCTGCAGATGGGATACGATGCGCTTTCCGTGGCGGAACCGGAAATGCGCATGCACACCGCATCAGGGGATGCCTGTCAGAAGTTGCGCGCTTTAAGGATTCCCCTGGCCACCCTCAATGTGAAGAACAAAGGCAGAAGAGCCGCGGAGAAACCCGTGATCATCGACCGGGGAGGGGTCAAGGTGGCCTTCATCGCCCTGCTTGTCCAGGAAGAGCACTCCCGGAACAACTGGACGGTCATGGACCCGGAGACACTGGTGGACGATGCGATAGGGTATGCCAGGGAAAACGCGGATTTTGTGGTGGCCATGCTCTGGGGCAAAACCGACAGGGTCCGGAGTTTCGTGGAGCGGCACAGAGGAATGGACGTGGTGATCCCTGGGGCCGAGACGGGCGAGTTTTTCGAGCCTGTCCGGATCAATGAGAGCATGCTTTTCTCGGTGGGAAGCCAGGGGAAATTCCTGGGCAGGATAGACGCGTCTTTCAGGGCAGGCAGGTGGCGGTTTGAAGCCCGTCCGGAAGTTCTCGGAAAGAACGTGCCGGAAGACCCTTTGCTCTCCGCTACGTACGCAAGTTACCAGGAGAGAGTGACGGCCATGGCGCAGGATCGAGAAGAAAAAATGGTCAGACTGCTGAGAGACAAGTTTCCCCCCAGGCCCCTTGCAAAGAGCTGCCTGGGCTGCCATGAGGAAATCCACGACAAGTGGGAGAAAACGAGTCATGCCGGCGCCATCCTTTCCCTTCTGAAAAAGAATGAGCACCGCAACCCGGAGTGTCTGCCCTGTCACGTGGTCGGATATCTTCGGGGAGGCTTTATTTCTCTGGACAGGACCGAGGAATATGCGGGTGTACAGTGCGTTTCCTGCCACGGAGACATGGATGGCCACGGGGATTACCACTCCGGGCTCATTAAAGAGGAAAAAACCCCGCCTCCCGAGATGACGGAGGGTGTCTGTCTCCGGTGTCACACTCCCAAGCACGATCACGATTTCGTTTATGAGCGGGACAAAAAGCTTGTCCATTGATCGGCAAAATGAAAAAGACTATCTGGTGAGGGCCATCACCAGGGACGCGAATATCCGGGGTCTTGCCTTGATGGGAGCGCTTCTCAAGACCGGGCAGCGCGTTGCACTGTGCTTCGAAGGCAGCGGCCCTCTCAGGGATGAGGCTGCTCCAGTAGGAAGAAAGGCCGGGATTTGAGTGCAGTTCACCAACCCTGGTTCTCATGGCCAGGTCAGAGACAATTGGCTATGCCTGTGGGAGTGAGAAGGCTCTAAATTCGAAGCACCTGCCTGCGCGTAGCCGCTTCGGCGAAGGCAGGCGAAATTCGAAATACGAAACAATACATAATGACAAAAATTCCAATGACCCAAGCAATGAGCGTATCTGGTACCGCGATTCTCGTTTTGTTTTTGTCATTAGGATATTTGGTATTCGAATTTGTTTCGTATTTCGACCTGCCCGCCGTACAAGACTTTGGGAGGCGGGTATTCGGATTTCGGATTTTGGCGAGGCTACCCCGGCAAATCATGCCCTCTGGGCTTAGACCAAAGCTGGGCCTTCTGGACCCGGCTTTTTGAAAATCTGAACTCAGGGCTTGCCAAAGGGATTCAAATCGTAGGATAATAATCATTCCAAAGAGTTGCGGAAACAGGAGACGGGGTTTTGTCCGACGAAAGACGCGAGAAGTCAAGAATCTATGTGACATGGCCGGTCACGGTGATCACGGATCAAGGCACGATCGAGGGAGAATCCGTGAATATCACACCCTCCGGGGTGTTTGTTCGCAGCAAAGGAGTGTTGAAAGAAAACGAGACGTATCAGATCCTCATCAAACTGCCCAACAAGAAGCAGGTGCTGCTGAAGGGCAAACTGGTTTGGTCCAACCTGAACGGGGAGGAACGATCTGACGCTTTTGCGGACATGGGCTTTTCTTTTGTCAGGGTCGAGGAGCAGGATCAGAAGCTCCTCAGAGCCATGATTTCCCTCTACGGGGAGGGCGGGAAAAGGGCCGGGGAGCGATGAAGTCGTGAAAAAAATCTTGTCGGCAATGGCCTTGCTCTTTTTCTTGAGCTTTCCTGCGGATGCCGAGGAGAAGTATTCCATATCCGGGACCGCCTCCTTCGATGAGGCGGAGAGGATCATGATTTCACTGTACACCCATGAGGAATTCCAGAATTACACGCGGAAACCTCTGCCTCCCGAGCCTTTCACCCTGGTGATCGAGCCGAGCATTCAGGAAAAAAGAGCGGGCAAGGCTCCTTTCAGGTTTGAAGGCATTCCTCGAGGGACCTATGCCCTCCTGGCTTTCCGGGATCAAGCCAAACCAGGGACCCATCGACGGTCCGTTAGACCCGCCTCGTCTTACCTCATGATGACGTTCTCGGGTCGCTGGGATGACGTGAAGTTCGAAGTGAACAGGAATATTGCGAACCTCGAGATAAGGTTTGAAGGGAAGGGGGAATCAAAACCGTGAAATACTACGTCTACTTCGACCGGTACAGGCACCCTAGAGAAGCCGTCAGCGAGAAAGAGCTTGCCGAAAAGTACGGCAATGATCCTGATGCGTTCCTCAGAGCCTCGTGCGGCGTCGCATCCAATCCTCAGATCGAGGAGGCTATCGGTCACGTCGGCGTCATGAGATTTGCCGGCGAAAAGGAACTCAGGGACTATTTCGAGCGTATCGGCGAAGAGATCGTCGGCTTCTATGAGTGTGAGGGAGAGAGCCGGCCTTACAATTTTTAAATGAACAAGCTGTGGAGAATTACACCCCCAGAGATCAAGTTCCCCATCACGAAATCATCCGGCCCCAGGGTCGGCCTTTCATCTCACAAGCCCGTTTTCCAGGAAACACATTTGCTTCGATTTCATCCCCAAGGTCGCTTGCCCCAGGAATTGCCGATCTCTCGAATTTCTGTTAAAAGAAACCTTAAGCCACACAGGTCGAGGACGAGGTACGGGAGGGTAAATAAATCAACCTGAAGAAAGGAGAAAGGCTATGAGTGCAAAGAAAATCCTGATGATCGTGGGCGACTATGTGGAAGATTACGAGGTCATGGTGCCTTTTCAAGCGCTCCTCATGGTGGGCCACGCGGTTCATGCGGTGTGCCCGGGAAAAAAGGCCGGCGAACAGGTACGCACGGCAGTCCATGACTTTGAAGGAGATCAGACCTACAGCGAAAAGCGGGGGCACAATTTTACTTTGAATGCCACGTTCGATGACATCAAAGCAGAGGACTATGACGCCCTTGTCATCCCAGGGGGAAGGGCGCCCGAATACATCCGGCTCAATGAAAAGGTGCTGAAGGCGGTCAGGCACTTTGCAGAAAAGAACAAACCCATCGCCGCCATTTGCCACGGCGCCCAGGTGCTTGCCGCAGCCGGCGTGATCAAGGGAAAGGCCTGCACAGCCTACCCGGCGGTTGGTCCTGACGTGAAAAACGCAGGCGGCAACTGGGTGGAAATCCCTGTGGATAAAGCCCATGTGGACGGGAACCTGGTGACGGCGCCTGCCTGGCCTGCGCACCCGGAATGGCTGGCCAAGTTTCTGAAGGTTCTGGGGACGAAGATCGAACCCTGATAAAACCTCTGTCTTCTCCGTGAACCCTACTGAGAGACAAGCAGCAGGCATAGGAATGGCCGGCAAAAGAAGTGGGAATATCTCTTCCGAAATCCTCGAATTCCGGGACAAGGTGATCGTCCTGGACACGGATTCCGCCTTGATCTACATTGGAAAAGTCGTAGACGTGACCCGGCACTTCGTTGTTCTCGCAGAGGCGGATGTGCACGACCGCCGGGAAAGCTCCAGCATGAGCGAAAAATACCTCCTGGACTGCAAGAGGTTCGGCATCAGGAGCAATCGCAAAACCGTTCATGTCCGTCTCGACAGGGTGGTCAGCTTTTCTCTTCTGGAAAATGTCATCGATTACTGACGGCGACAAGGGAACCCTGAAGGAGCAAGCTTTTGCCCGCCTCGGGCGGGCCTGGTTGCGACATTTCAATCATCAAGCCGGAAACCTCGGAGCCTTTATCCATGCCGAAAGTGATGCTCCGATTTTATGAAGAACTGAACGACTACTTGCCTCCAGACAGGCACAAGAGGGATTTCGAGGTTTCCTTTGATGGCAGGAGCACCGTGGGTGAGATGCTGGCTCAGCAAGGGATTCCTGAAGGCGAGGTGGATCTTGTTCTGGTGAACGGGCATGCCGTCGATTTTGAGCGTGTGCTTCGGGATGGCGACCGCGTGAGCGTCTATCCTGTTTTCGAGCGGTTTGACGTGAGGGGTGTAACCAAGCTGCGCCAGAAGCCGCTGAGAAACCTGAAATTCGTGGCGGACAAAAGCCTGGGGAAAGCGGCGGAGCGGTTGAAGGCCCTGGGGTTCGATGTTTGCTGCGCGGACCCTGAAGAAGGGATGGAGATATCCCGGAAGGAAAAAAGAATCCTTCTGACCACAAGGAAAGAAGTCACGAAATCGGGTGAGGTGACCCATGTCCTCTTCGTCGCGGCCGGTGACGTGGAACATCAAATCCGAGGAATCCTGGAAGATCTGAATATGCATACGGATGGAGCAGCCCCGGGATAGAATAGGATAAACGGGTGGAAAGGGTTAAGACATGGACCGAAGCCGGAAAGGCGAAAAAAACATGACCGCTGCTGAAATCGAGGAGTCTGTCAAAAATTTCATCAACGTCTCTCCTGAGAATACCCTCCAAAACAGGGCGGGTGAGAGGGCCTTTACAGATCCTCTCCTCGGCTATTCCAGGGGGGATGATCCTCTATACGAGGCATACAAGGAGTACGTGGGGTCTTTTCACTGGACCCCCGGTGAGATTTTTGCGCGCGCCTTTCAGGACAAAGAGGTGAAGCCCGAAGACCTGACGGTGATCGCCTGGATCCTGCCTCAAACCGCTCTGACGAAAGAAGACAATCGAAAAGAGCGCTTCTATCCCTCAGAACGCTGGGCCAGGGCGCGCATTTTCGGAGAGGAAGTCAACGTGAAGCTCAGGAAGCACGTGGTCACCGTGCTCGGAAAAAGAGGCGTGAGAGCCGTGGCTCCGGTCCTGTCTCCTGAGTGGGAGAGGAAGAACTCGGATCGCTACGTCTTTGCCTCCACCTGGTCCGAAAGGCACGCAGCGTATGCCTCCGGCCTGGGAACATTCGGGCTCTGCGACGGTCTGATTACACCGGTGGGCAAAGCGGTCCGCGTGGGGTCCGTGGTGGCGCAAATCCGGCTTCCTCCTAGGGAGAGGCCATACAGGGACCACCACGGGTACTGCTTATTCTACACCCATGGAGCCTGCGGAAAATGCATCCGCCGCTGTCCTGTCGGCGCCATCTCGGAGCAGGGGCACGACAAGAACAAGTGCCGGGACCACATCAGGCCCGTGACCCAAGCGTATGTGAAATCTCATTTCGGATTCGAAGGCTACGGCTGCGGCCTTTGCCAGACCGGGGTCCCTTGTGAGTCCAAGATTCCCACAGCAGAGGATATCGAGGGATAGAGATCTCTCGACCTGAATCGCCGGGTTGGCGATTCAGGGCGGAACTCCGTGATCTCTGTGAGAGACAATTCTTTCAATGCTCACGGACCAGGAGGGTCTGTCCGGGATAGATCGTGCTGCCGGGTGTCAGGTTGTTGACCCGCAGGAATTCGGCAAGATTCATCCGGTGCCGTCGCGCGACCAGATAAGGACTGTCTCCCTTTTTCACACGATAGGCCCTGGCATACTGGGGTGACGGAGATCTCGTTCCTTCAGGCACCCTAAGCACCTGCCCCACCATGAGCCGGGAACTTCTCAGGCCGTTGAGAGATCGGATGGCATGGGTGGTGGTTCCGTGTCGTCTGGCGATCTTCCAGAGGGAATCACCTCCTTTGACCACGTATGTATTGAGCCGGCCTTCGAGCTTTGCCGACTGTTGCGCAGGTCTTTCCGGTGCAGATGCCACGGCGTGCCTGGAAGGTATCTTCAGCTTCCAACCGACTTTGATGTAGTCGCTTCTCCTCAGGCCGTTGGCGGACATAATGGCACGGACCGAGGTCTTGTATCGACAGGCTAATTCCGACAAGGAATCCCCCCTGCGAACCCGGTGCACGGAGTAAGAGGGGACAGGAGGGCGCCATGCCGGGATGTCGTCAAGGTTGGCGAGGAGAACCTCTCCTTTCCCCCTCGGAACCTTCAGGGCATAGGCGGACTTGGGGGTTGAGTTGTGGCGGAGCTCGGGGTTCAGCTCCTTCAAGATGTCATAATCCACATCGAGCCGATCGGCCATGGTCTTCAGGTGCACCTGTTTGTTGATGGTGACCTCTTCGGTCTCGAACGGTTCTTCAACAGGGGGCAGTTCCAGCCCATATGCGCCGGGGTCTTTGAGAATGTGCAGCACGGCAAGGAACCGGGGGACATAGGAGGCGGTCTCCCGGGGAAGGCGCTCGTAAAGGTCCCAGAAGTTGTCGAGGTAATTGACCCTTTGTTCACGGATGCGGCTCAGGACGGCCCATTCACCGCAATTGTAAGCGGCAAGGACGGTGGTCCAGTCTCCGAATATCCGGTGTAACTCCGTGAGGTAGGCGATGGCGGCGAGGGTCGACTTCTCCGGGTCCATCCTTTCGTCGATCCACGAATCTCTCTTCAAACCGTATTTGTATCCTGTTGAAGCGATGAATTGCCACAGGCCGAGAGCCCTCGCCCTGGACAGGGCTCGAACCTTGAAGCCGCTTTCGATGAGGGGAAGCCAGGAGAGCTCTTCCGGCAAACCTGCCTCGTTGAAGGCTTTCACGATGGCAGGCCGGTATTTTCCTGAACGGCGAAAGGAGGCGAGAAGGAAATCCCTTTCCCTGCCCTGGAAAGAAGAGATGGCTCTTCGCACGTGGTCGTTCATCACCAGGGGAATGGCGTTGTAGGACCCCTGGGCCGTCGTGAGCCTGGAGGCATACGCTTCAATGATGCGTTTCGATATGGTGAATCGGAGGTCCTCTTTTTGCTGAAGGAGTTCCGGATCGTCTTCGGTGTCCACTTCGAGAATGAGTGCATAGGCCGTATCGAGCGCGTCGATGGCCCCTTCCAGGTCGCCGTGCTCCCAGAGTTCGTTGGAGGTTTGGCAATACTCCAGGGCTGAATCGAGGATCCTTTGATGGTCAACCTCCGAAGCAGGGCAGGGCGGAGTTTCCCGGTCTTCAGCGATCTCGAAGTCTTCTTCCTCTGAAAGGGGAGGGAGTTGGACCGGCGAGAGATGGACGATGTCAGGCGGCTCGATCGGCTTGCCTGCCGGTTCCTGCGGAGGGTTTGTTTTTTCAATAGGCTTGCGGTCCGCGACAGAGGCGCATCCCAAAAAGCAGAGCATCAACCCCATGATGAACACCCGGTCGGCCCGGGATGGCTCCATATCCCCACCTCCATTTTTTCATGGTTTACTCGCAACGGCAATCAACGCATTATAGAAAAGGCGGCAGGGACGGTCAACCAAAAAGTTATCAAATGATTACGTACAATTTAGGGGTCGTCCATTAAAATATAACTCCTTTCGCCTTTGCATGCTGGGTCCCTTCGGATAGCCGGCAGGGAACTTATTTTTTTATGGATGCCCCCAAGAGCTCTTATTGTTCATGATTTCGGTCTATTTCTTTCGCTTATCGCGAACGTAAACGGCCTTTGAATTGGTATTGCCTATTTGCCTTTCTTCCATGTCAAAGAGCCTTGTCGCGGACACCAGCTCACCCAGCTTCCCGTAACCGTAATTACGCGGGTCGAAATCCGGTGACTGTTTTGCGATATTGCTGCCGACCGGCGCAAGATGAGCCCACCCGCTCTCATCCGAGGACGCTTCTACGGCATTACGCAACAGGCTCACCAGCTTTGCATCTTGTTTCAGTTCGCTGCTCGATTTTTTGAGAATCTGTTTGCTTTCATCGACCTTCGCGCGAAGGACTTCCGTGTAAATGAACTTGTCGCAAGCTGAAACAAAAGATGAGGGCGTCTTCTGCTCTCCGAAACCATAGACCAACAGCCCCGACTCCCTAATTCTTGACGCAAGCTTGGTAAAATCGCTATCACTGGATACAATGCAGAACCCATCAAAGTTGCCGGTGTATAACAAATCCATGGCGTCAATAATCATGGCGCTATCCGTGGCGTTTTTCCCCTTGGTATAGGCAAATTGCTGCATGGGCTGAATCGAATACTGCAACAGGACGTCCTTCCATCCCTTCAGCCCCGGCCCCGTCCAGTCACCATAGATTCTCTTGACGCTGGCTGTCCCGTAATTCGCTATCTCTGCCAACAGGCCGTCGACAATGCTTGGTTGAGCGTTTTCCGCGTCGATGAGAACCGCTAACTTGTAATTGTGTTCCATGTCCATATCCCCTTTATTGGTTACGGATTATGCTGCGCATGGGGGGCAGCCAAGAGCAGAACGGAGCGTGGTTGCCGGCTGTCCCGGTTGACGCGATTGTCAGGCATTCCTGTCAATCAACGATAAAGAGCTTGGCCCCGACCGATGTAAATGAGCGATGCGGCTCGGCCTGGTCAGCGACTTGATAGCTCATGCCTGGCTTTAGAATGAATTTGCGCCCATCCTCGAGCTCCGTGTGCAATTCTCCCTCCAGGCACAGCAGGATATGCCCCTTTGCACACCAGTGGTCCGCCAGGTACCCGGGTGTGTACTCGACCATTCGCACGCGGATATCGCCGAAATTCCGGGTCCGCCAGTAAGCCATTCCGGTGTCACCCTTGTGCTCGGTCGCTTCGACGGTTGCCCAATCGGTGGTCCCGAAAGGGATCTCGACCATCTTCATCGCATGTCCTCCAAATTGGCACAGCCGGGCCGGACCGTCAGAAACTCCCCATTTCTCTTTGCCGGACGGCTGAATCGGTTTTATTTGCGTTCTTACGGACGTCCTGGTTGACCCCGTCCCGACGACATCACGGCCTGGGGTACGAACTCGATAAGCTGACCACGATGCTTTTTCTTGGGCTGACGCTTGCTCATTGCCTTCGTATCGACCGGACTGCCAGAAAGAGGAGCAGGTTCGACAGGAGAAAACAGAGGATCAGATACCCGGCGTTGCTCGTGAAAACGTAGACCAGGCCGCCGATCATGAGACCCAATCCCAGGACCATGAAGGTCATCCGGAAGGCTCGCATGTCGTCCTCTTGAGTATCTTTGGGCGCCCCTTTCTTCAAGAGGGGTTTCAACAGAAATAAGGGTCTCTTGATGCCGGCTACAACCAGGATCAGGCCTATTAACGCGACCGCAAATCCGAGTACCTGAGTGAATCTTTGGTCTGTCTCGAATAAGATCGCAAGGCCCCAGAAAATGACCAGCAAGAGAACAACGACAAGCAGTGTGCTAAGACTCCAATAAGCAACTTTCCAGAGGGTGCGTGGTCCTTCGATATTGCTCATAGCTATTTCTCTCGGTTTAGTGGCGTGAGTGCCCGGGACCCTGCTACAAAGTTAACTAACTGCGGACAAGAGCACAGTGAATACGTCTTCCGGTTTTTTGCCTGTTGCCCTAAAATATAAGGAGTCCGGACATAAATCAATTTGGTCGCCCCAGACAAGTTCTCCGAATGAACCGATCCGAACTTGTTCGAAAAAATGACGGTCGCGCCAGGAAGAAAAAACCCCTTCTCCGACCAAGTCGGAAAGATCCACGACCCCACAGAGTCCATCGTCAAAGACCAATTCCAGCCGATAACCCGGCAATACCTTGAACTTGGTGATTTTGACCATTTCTTTTTCCCCCTTGGCTGCTTATTATGCCTCGGCTTAGGCTCTTATGGAAGATCGCAAATTCAATCGGCTGCCAACGTCGAAATCAGCCGCGCGGGTTTCGCTTCGACTGAATTGAGGGTCGGGCGGTCCTCACTTGCACTGTTACCTGCCGAGGACTGCATTGATGCCGGCCAGGACAAGGTCAGTCTTTGCGCGAGAGAGCTTGCCGACTCGCTCTGTGAGCAACGACTTGTTGAGAGCAACTACCTGTGAAACGTTTGCAACAGAATCCTTGGGCAGGCCGGTAAGGCGAGATTGGAGAACCACGTTCCCTGGAGCTTCTGCCCATTTCATGTTGCTCGTGAGCGGGACACACGAAGCCGTCGCGATTCTGCTTCGGTTGAAGGAGTCGCCTTGGACAACAATGACTGGACGACGAAATCCCGGTCCTGAGCCGGTCGGGTCCGGAAGATCAGCCCACCAGATTTCTCCCTGGAAGATCACCATTCAACTCGCGCCAGTGCTATCGCAGAAGCCAAAGTGACAAACTTATCTTCCGTTTGTCCGATTTGCTCCACGGCGCGGTTCAGCGCATCCGTCACATCATCGGGTGAATGTCGAGCTACGTATTCACGTAAAGCCTCACAATAGATCTGGCTTCGCGATTTGCGTGCCTTTCGCGCTAGCCGTTCCGCCTTCTCAAATACGTCTTTTGGCAGTGATATCGCTGTCTTCATACCCGAAGTATAACTTCGCCCTCTCTGGGTGTCAAGTTCGATTTTTTCTGTTCACCCAGCCTTCGAGTTCAGGAGCAGGCGGAGGGCGAAGCCCAGAGCGAACCGGCATGCGCACCTTGCCGCCGCCGCGGGCTTGGCCATTGGCGGGGTCCAAGCCACTTGACTGATAGTCAGAGATTATCAAGCAATACACTTCCCTTGGCCCAGGCCGGGGGACATCACAACAAGTCAGTTATTGTCCTTTGACCGTTTCACCTTTTGGCCTCGAAAAATGGATTATAGGCCCTTTTCAGGGGGTCCACTGAGCCCTTTTCGTTCCCATAGCAAAGGCTTGCTGTGGCCCGACCCAATGCTCAGTGCTATCCATTGCCCCAGCTATTGTATGGTCCGGCGTCGGGCGAGTGAAGCCATAGGATGAACGACCCACCGTAACCGGCGCCAGGATACCTCCTGCCAATCCGCCGCACTGAATCGACGTAGGGCTCCCCTGAGAGAATCGCATCTGCTATCGCCACGGTCAGTACGGTGTCGTCCGTGAAATGGCATCGGGGATCGAATAGGGCGAAGTCCTTAGTTTTTATCTGCCGGTGCTCGTACACCGATCCGATAATGTCACCAGCGATTGCTCCGATCATGGTCTCCGTCTCCTCAGTCGAACGAAACGTCCGGTCCGGATTGGGCCCGACCCCCAACAACCCTCAAGGATTCCTTTCAGATTTTCGCCCTCTTCCTTCATGTGCTTTCGGACTGATGAAAGGTTCGCCTCAAGTTTGCGTTTGGCAAGCGCTTTGGCTATCCGTCCGATCCGGAGATGCACCTCGGCAGTGAAGATGCAACCGTCTCCGCTGGGTTTTATCTCGAACCTGTTCTTGGGGAAAAAGATTCTAAGGAATCGAGACAGGGGGACATATTCGATCTCCCTGTCTGGTACTATCTTAGAAACACGAAACTTCAGCTTATGCAATTTGCCGTGCAGGTACTCTTCAGCGTAGGCAATGGATCCCTCTTCCCCGGGATTTCCTTTTACCCAGCGAAACGTCACATGATCAGCAGGATGCCAGGAACGATAGCTTGCATCATCGACAATCTGCAGAAAGAAATGGAAAACCTTCTGTGGAGTTGCCATAATTTCCACTGAATCTGCCAAAACGATGTCTTCCAGCAGTTTCATGTTTGCCTCTCACCGAACCTGTAATTAAGCGGTTTTCGGGAATGTACCATCTGGCAGTGCGGTTTGTAAAATGATATTGCCATACGGTCCCGGTAGTGGAGAAAAGGATTGCCGGTTAGCAATGCGGCACCGGCAGCATGGACTTATATTATGATCTTTATTGTTGCGGGATCTCCTCCTGCATTCTATACCCCGAATCGATACGTGACGCACAACCACGGCACCATCGATTCATGCTATTTACCCAAAACAGCCTTGGGCGAAAATGGGAAAATGGCTGGAGGATCAGAATTATCAAATGTCTTGGCCACTTGGGCGAAACACGGAGGTGGAAAGCTTTACCCAAAACCGCCCAAGGCTGTTTTGGGTAATCGAGAAGGTTCTGTCTCAGGAAAGGGCGCGCCCCCCTTCCGTGCAAGAGGGGAGCAATCCGACCTTCGCCATCATCTCTCGCAGCTCAGGGTCTGAATGATCGGCAATGGTTTTCACCGAATATCCCGTCATATCGCTCAGCGCTGCCGCCTCTTTGAGGCATCGCACCGTATTAAACTTGTCACCTCGATGGAAGTAGGCGTGTGCTGCAAGACACAACAGGGTTCCGCGCATCTCGTTGGAGAGCATTTTCTTTTCTTGCTCCAGAATGGTTTCTGGATCAACCAAGCCATCTTCGGCCCAACCAATGGCGTCCGGCAGAAGGCCGTCTTTGGTGCCCAGTACGAATAATAAATTGGGATCAACACCCCGTGCCTTTAGAGCCCGCAATGCATTCTTGATTCGCTGGTAGTGTGCCTCAATGGGACAGAACTGCATAAGTCTGTCCCAGGCTTCAACCGAGGGATTTGCCGTGAACGCTTCCAGGGATTCTTCCCACCCTTCGGGCGCTCTGCTGAGCGTATCGACCAAAGCTTGAATGGCATTGCGGTCCGGGCAATCCGGTTGATCGAGCACCATGCGGCCAACTGCACCCAGGGCGATCTTGTCGCCCGAGTCATGTAAGAAGCGCACGAGGCGCAGCGGAGACCCAGGTCGTGTCGAAAAAAGCATTAGCGTGAGCATCGTGCGCAACTCCTCGCCGTCACCTTCCGAGGCAAAGCGCAACTCCGCGGAGAGGCGCTCCCAACGCCCACGCTCTGTGGCAAGATCGCCGGGCTTGGCGTGAAGTTTTGGCGGGATTCTATCCAGAGCCTTTTGCGTGGTGGCAGCCAACCGGTTGAGGGTTTCCTTCGTCAGACCGAAAAGCTCCTCCCAGGGAAGTTCGCCTGCCGGGCATTCAAGCCATCGTTCGATGAATGCTTTCCCGTCTTTCACCACACCTACGATCTCACCGCGCTCGATCCCGCGGATCATCACGTGGTTCAGCGCCCCCGGCGTATCTATTCGTGATTGTCTTGGCATGCAAACCAACTATCATCGTCAAACCAACTTCACAAGCAAAATATGAAAAGGTGAAGAACGCGCCCTGTCCACATAATTGTGCGAAAGGTTAAGAAACGCCTCCCGGCAGCTCGTGATTCGATTGCAGTTCACAATTTTCGTGAAGCGCCGGCGCACTGCAGTCATGTCGAGAGGTTCCGTCATGTCTTCCCCATCCTAACGTGGCCATCGCCGGCGGGAATGGAGCGGAGCGGAATTCCCGTCCGAGTGCATGGCATTGTTCTGTGCCGATCTACACCCTATTGGCGATGACTGCAAATTCGCTCAATTTTCGATCATATGGGGTTCCCGCGACGTCGGAATAAAGCCCCTTAACGGAGAAGCCAGCCTCTACAAACTCCCTTTCAAGATCCTCGGGTGCAAAATATTGTAGCCAGTTGTACACCTTTCTGGTTCGGTTTGACTCGATAATAGTGTACTTGTCCAGCGAAACCTTTTCTTCATCGTATTTGAATGTATTTAGAAAGCCATAGTACTTGTTTGGCGACCAGAATCCGTTGAGCTGGGTTACCTCATATGTCGCGACCTCTTCCTTCTGTTCAAATGCCGATAGGGAATACACATCAAGAAGGACCGAACCATTCGGTTTTAAAATCCTGTGGAATTTGTTTAGAATCCCTTTTCTTTGTGTTGGGCTGAGGGCGCAGAAATCGCACATAATCATCAGCACAAGGTCGAATCGGTCCTCGGTTTCAAAGTCTAGATAGTTCTGCTTCACGTAGTTGATGTTCAACTGCTCGCGGACTGCGACCCCCTTTGCGTATTCGATGGACCTCCCCGCGAAATCAATGCCAGTCACATTCGCTCCGCGTTTCGCCAAACGTGTTGAATACAATCCAGGGCCACAGCCAAAATCAGCTATCTTGGTATCCCTGCCGATGTTGAACTCAGATGCGATCCATTCCACAGATCGATTGATGAATTCCGCGTTTCGCGAAGAAACATCTATGGTCTCGTTCAGGTGAAACGAGAGCATCTGCTTTGACATATGTTCATCGGTCCATAGATCGCTGGCGGTGTAAAATTGGAACGGTTCGGGCCGTTCGGTGATTCTCTCTAACTCTTCAAACATGTTCTCTCTCATTACCGGTAATGCACAGCACGCGTCTAATCAGCAGCTCGGCTTTTTGCGTCGGCTGAATTAGCCTTGTTGGGCGTTGGGCCGTTATCAATGCCCTGTTCTAGAGGTTCCACAAAATGTTTACTTCCTTTCGGGTAGTTACAACTTTACGCAGTTCCGGTCCCGAGGCTGCTTTAAAAATCTCACCTGATGCATGCTGGGGATAGGTGCTGGCCATAAGCTGGGTGTCGGACTGAACTGGTCCACCGGACATCACAACAAAGCGAGGTTTAAAGTAGTTGCAAACTTCTCTGCAGTAGCCACTCTCTCGGCTGTTGTGAGAGGCGATGAGAACATCCACCCTCTTTAGCAATTCTTGCGAAATGCGGGAAGTCCGTAAGAAACTAACTGCGTCACCGCCACAGTTGGAGGTTATTTATGAATTTATGGACGTCCCTTCGTCCCCTTACTGGGAATAACATGATGCAGCGTCCCCGGCGTATCTAATTGTGATGGTCTTGGCATGCAATACAAGTATCAAAGTCAAACCAACTTCGCAAGCACAATGTAAAAATGGGAAGATGTCCCCCATCCCCCCACAGCGCCTTGTTGGCGCTGCGATCTTTCATTTGATAGGCCCCAACCGGCCAAACCAAGCCCCAGCAAGGTAGAGAAAACCCACCATGAGAGAGACCAGAGAGGATACTAGACCCGCGGGTGGAACTTCATCAGTCGATCTAACCAATCCCGATGTAACGAGAAGAATAGGCACCACCATCAGCCCCCGCAACAAGAAAATGGAACCTGCTCCGAATAAGACCCACTTTTGCATCGGGAGGGAGCGCAGAACGCCACCACCTGCCAGCGCGTACACTCCACACGCAACGAGTAGCACGGCCACGCCAAGCCCCGCTACGAGCAGCAGTTCAGATTTGGCAGTCAGTTCTTTCGGTGCACCAAAGCACAGACTCCAGGAAGGGGAGAAGCTAATCACGGCCTGAAAAGCCGCCAGGAGCAGCGTACATGCGCCTGCCAGCTTGAGAAGTATTCTTGTCATGGCATTCCTCACATCACCCGGCAGAAACATACTTCCTCGTTTCCATATATTACTTTCATCTACCATCCGCCAACGGAGAGCTAAGCGGGAGGCCAGCTTTATTGCCGATCCGCTTCAGCGCCGGGTTCGGCATTCTATGTCTCGTATTTCAGAGGATTTTCTGTTCTATCTCGCTCTATGTATTCCCGATAGTCAGAGTAGATCTTCCTGATCAGTTCCTCCAATGTCGACGTGCCGACAAAGGCCTGACCATGTTTCCTCTCCTTTTCTACCCTCTGAGCTTCTACCTGGTTTTCAAACCCTTCTTCGTCAAAGGGTCCGAAGTTTTCTTCTAAGTCCCGTCTTACCTCTTCCCACGGAATCCCCTCAACGTCACCGGATTCCATTTCTTTGAGCCTTTCATCAAGGACAGATGCCATCGGGTCCTCTTTCCTTTCATATCCAGGCTCTGGAATATTGTCAAAATCAAGGATTGGCAGCCCAAACGCCTCCGCCATCATTACCCATGAATGTCGTAGCTCCTCTATGTTTCCCCCAAAGGGCGTTGCAGGGTCCTGGGTGATTGCTCCGACATGTCCGTTATTGTCGTAATACGCTTCATGTATGGCATAGGTGTATCTTTCCCTTTCGTCCTTGTCTGTGGTGCCAGCACCAACATTCTTCTTCCGGACTACTCTATAGTTCCACATGTTTCACCTCGAACACCGTGGGCACGGGTTGCTTGCTTTACTTAATCCCGAATGCTCAGCTTGGGAGGTGCGAATGGAGCGAAGCGGAATGAGCATCCTTCCTCCGCAGTAGCTCTGCTACGGAGGGTGGAAAAGCCGGGGTCCAGAGGAGTCGAAAACATTGGATTCCGGCTTTCGCCGGAATGACGTGCCGGGCTTCCGCGTCAGGGTATGGAGGCTTAAGTTAACAGCATTGAGCCCGACCCCACCAGCGAGTTATTCTCAACAGCATAGAAAACGAATTAAATTATTAAAGAGCGTCCCTCTACTTATTACCGACACAACCAACACCTGTAAGAAAAAGTCTCATTGTGTGCGCGTAGTAGAGAAAAACTCTTGTCGGCCAATTCCCTTATCTGTGCCGGTAAAGCCCGGTAGCATTCCCAAAAACGCTGTGTCGTCCGATGGATCACAGTTCCCTCAATTTACCGCGGCTCTTCTCATCCATTGCTTCCTTGACAAGAAAGTCCAATTTCCCTGACTGGGCGTCAGCTTCGATCTGTTTGTCCCATTCGTCCCAGTCACGTTCGAGGAACCAGTCTCTGAACTTGCGGTACTCATTTACAGGCAAGGAGACAACCGCATTCTTTATTTCTTCGATTCTAGTCACTAGCTCACCTCCATATGCAATAATGCAATATGATCTGTCGCTAACAAGTGATTCTGAAGTTTCTTAGTAGCTCGACGGCTCGGAGGAGTTACCGCAGGATCGACGGGGTGAGAATTGAGGTCGTGGTCGTGCCGGCTGTGGTCCCCGAGGTTTCAGATCCCGGGTAAGTCATTTAAAGGTAAGAATATTCTCTTGACAGAGCCATTGCAACAATAAAATTTGATCATCCTGTATATCATGTTGTCTGTGTTATTTTATAGAAAGTCGAGATCCACCATGCTGACCGTTCCGCCAGAATTGCAGGCACAGTTTGAGGGGCATTTGGCGAAGACGTTGATTCCGAACGGACTGCACGGCACTTATAGGAAATGGCTCCGCTACTACCTGGACTTCTGCCAAAAATATCGGTTCCGCCGTACGCACAAGGAGAGCCTGCCACAGTTCATTCAGAAATTGCAGGACAAGAGGCAAACGAATGCTCAACAGGAGCAGGCCGCGAATGCGATAAAGCTTTATTACGACACTCTCCCGGCAGAGAAACTCTCCAAGCCAGACAGCGACGTGAGAACGACTATGATCTATACCCACACGATCAACAGCCGGACCTTGAAAGAGGCGAAAAGCCCCGTCGACTTCTGATAGGCGGTGCTGATCATGGTTTCACGGGGGTGCCGGCATTGATGTTGGGAAAATCCCTCCTAACCTCCCTTTTTCAAAGGGAGGAATTCGGGTTGTCGGAAGTTCTTTAGGAAGGAGAAAGGGTGGGGTATCGGGAGATTGCCACGCTTGCCCGCCTCGCACCGCCGCCGTAGCGGCTATGGCGCGCAGGAGGCCGGAGGGGCGCGTTGCACCTCGCAATGACGGTGGAGGGCGAAGGGGAGGGGTGTCAGGAGATTGCCACGGCGCGTTGCGCCTCGCAATGACGAGGTGAGGGAGTTGCTCCCTGCTCCGCGCTCCCTGCTCCGTGCTTTACGCTCTCAGCTTCTTGTAGAAGTCGAGGGTCTTCCTGGCCACGGTCTTCCATGTGAAATGGGTCTCAATTCTCTTGCGGGCCGCTGCAGCCATGCTCTTCAGGTCATCGGGAGAAGCGAGAAGCTCGTTGACCGCACGGGCCAGGCCTTCGGCATAACGGTCCGGGTCTTCGGGCTCTGGGTTGTCCTTGCTCAAAGGCTCGAAGGGCACAAGGCGCCCCGTTACCCGGTCTTCAACGACTTCGGGAATGCCTCCCACGGCGGAAGCAACAACCGGGGTCCCGCAGGCCATGGCCTCGAGGTTGATGATTCCGAAGGGTTCGTAGATGGAAGGGCAGACAAAGACAGCCGCGTGGCTGTATAGGGCGATCAGGGCATCTCTCGGCACCGTCTCCGAGATCCAGATGATCCGGTTCGTGGTATGATTGCGCACCAGGGAAACGCTTGCTGCTATTTCCTCCATGTACTCCGCCGTGTCAGGGACGCTCGCGCACATCACCACCTGAAGGCTCGGCTCAAAATGCCTGGCCGCCTCTAGAAAGTGGCCGATCCCTTTCTGCCTGGTGAGACGCGAAACCATGAGCACATAGGGCCTGGCCGCATCGATGTCGTAACTTCTGAGCACATCAAGATTCCTGACAGGCCGATACTGGTTCTCGTCGATGCCGTTGTGGATGACCTCTATGCGCTCCAAAGGCACACCGTAGATGCGGTGAACGTCGTCTTTCATCGCTCCGGAGACGGCGATGACGCCGTCGGCCTCGCGGTAGGCCGTTCGTTCGAGCCACGATGAAGCATCGTAGCCTGTCCCCAGTTGCTCTCTTTTCCAGGGACGGTGCGCTTCGAGGGAGTGGGTCGTTAGAACCAGGGGAGCATTCAGCATCTGCTTGAGCAAACATCCGGCAAGGTGGGTGTACCACGTGTGGCAGTGAATGATGTCCGCCCTTTCCAGGGTTGCGATCATGGCGACATCCCTTGCGAGCGTGTCGACGAGCCCGATAAGACGATCGTCATGGGCCGAGACGCCCGAGCAGGGTTCAAGACCGACCACTTCCCTGCGGCCGGAGAATTCACGCTGGTCGCCGAAGCATAGAATCCGGATCTTGCCGTCGATCAGTTTCTCGAGTTCCCGCGACAGGTATTCGACATGAACGCCGGCCCCTCCGTAGTTGTATGGGGGGTACTCCTTTGTCAGGATTGCGATATCCAAAGTCAGTCTCCTCGTGTCCCATCGCAGGCTGGAGCCTGCTCCTACAAAAAAGAAAAATCGCAAATCAAAAATCGCAAATTCCATATGGGTTTCGTTACACTCAACCCATCCTACAGGACGCGGCATTCGGGGATGGGTTTTGCGAAAGCTCAACCCATCCTACGGGACTACCGGGGATTGCGAGCAATGTCGATGGAGAGTGTACAATTTCCGGATCGCTTCTACAAGAGAGGGTGAGTGAGAAAATTTCGGGCCAGGGTTTACGAGCAAGGATTTCTGTGCTATGGTGCAGTGAATCCCCCATTTTGACCCCTGGATTTGAGGTAAAGCCCGGTGTTACACAAACGCATCCCGGGCTATCTGCGATCACGATCCTCCTTTTAGGATAACGGTCCTGACGGCGCAACAAAGCGAGACGGAAAGGTTTGCAGCATGGAGATGAAGGAAGGAAGAAAAAGAGTCATTATCGAAGGGGTGAGCCCCGAGATTGACGGGGGTGTTTTCCCTTGCAAGAAAACCGTGGGAGAGAGGGTGGTGGTGGAAGCGGATATCTTCACCGACGGTCATGACCTGCTTTCCTGCGTTTTGCTTTTCCGGAAAGAGAAGGATCGCGATTGGGACGCGGTACCCATGGAGCCCCTTGTCAATGATCGCTGGCGAGGATCGTTCCGGGTCAGCGAAACGGGCCGATACCTCTACACGCTCAAGGCATGGGTAGACCGCTTCAGGACGTGGCGCCGCGACCTGAAGAAGAAGGTCGACGCGGGGCAAGAGGTTTCCGTGGATCTGCAGGCAGGGGTGCAGCTTGTCGAAGAGGCCGTGCCGAGGGCCAAGGGCGCCGTGGCCAAGGCCTTGAAGCAGCGGGTCGCTCAAATCACAGGGGCGCAGGACCTGGAGGACAAGATCGTGCCGGTCCTGGATGATGACCTGGCGGAGTTGATGAGCCTCCATGGGGAGCGAAGCTTCATCACGGCCTATGAAAAAGAGTTGATGGTGGTGGTGGAAAGAGAAAAGGCCCGTTTCAGCACGTGGTATGAAATGTTTCCCCGCTCGTGCTCCGGCAAACAGGGCAGGCACGGGACCTTCGCGGACTGCGAGAAGATCCTGCCTTATGTCGCTTCCATGGGCTTCGATGTCCTTTACTTTCCTCCCGTCCATCCCATCGGGGTGTCACACCGCAAAGGAAAAAACAATTCGCCTGCGGCCGAGCCCGGCGAGCCGGGAAGCCCATGGGCCATCGGTTCGGAAGCCGGGGGGCACAAGGCCGTTCACCCGGAGCTGGGGACCCTTGACGACTTTCAAAGGCTCATGAAAAAGGCCCGGGACCTGGGGATGGAGATCGCCCTGGATCTGGCGTTTCAGTGCAGCCCGGACCATCCCTACGTGAAAGAGCACCCGGAGTGGTTTCGCTGGAGACCTGACGGGACCCTGCAGTACGCGGAGAATCCGCCCAAGAAATACGAAGACATCTACCCCCTCAATTTCGAAACCGACCAGTGGCAGGGCCTCTTCATGGAACTGAAGAGCGTGGCCCTGTTTTGGATCGAACAGGGCATCCGCATTTTCCGGGTGGACAATCCCCACACCAAGCCGTTCCTGTTCTGGGAATGGCTGATCGGCGCGATCAAGCAGGATTTCCCGGAGGTGATTTTCCTGGCCGAAGCCTTTACGCGACCCAAAGTGATGAACCGGCTCGCCAAGCTGGGGTTCACCCAGTCCTACACCTATTTTGCATGGAGAAACACCAAACGGGAGATCACCCAGTACTTCCAGGAATTGACCCGGACCGGGGTGGAAGATTTTTTCAGACCGAACCTCTGGCCGAACACGCCCGATATTTTGACCGAATATCTTCAGACCGGCGGAAGAACGGCCTTCATGATCAGGCTGGTGCTGGCCGCGACGCTGGGTGCGAGCTACGGGATCTATGGCCCCGCCTTTGAGTTGTGCGTGAGAGAATCCAGAGAGTTCGGCAGTGAGGAATATCTCGATTCCGAGAAATATGAGATCAGGACGTGGAACCTCGAGGATCCTTCAAGCCTGAGGGATTTTATTGCCAGGGTGAATCGTATCCGGAAAGAAAACCCGGCCCTTCAGAGCAACGAAACGATCCGATTCCACGAATCCGACAGCGATCAGATTCTCTGCTTCTCCAAGCACACGGAAGACTTCTCCAACGTGATCTTCGTGGTGATCAACCTCGATCCTCATTACGCCCACGGAAGCTGGGTGCATTTTCCGGTGGAGGAGATGGGGCTCGAAACCCGCCAGGGGTTTCAGGTCCACGATCTCTTGAGCGACGTCCGCTTTTTGTGGCACGGGCAGAGAAACTACCTGGAGATCGATCCCCGCGTCAGCCCGGCTTTTGTATTCCGCGTGCGGCGGCGCCTGCGCACGGAACGTGACTTTGATTATTTTATGTAGGGAAGAACATGATTCACCACAGAGGCACAGAGGACACTGAGGGGGGAGTTATTTTTTCGTCTCTCGGGAGATACCGAGAGACGAAAAGAAACCCTCAACGCAAATTCATGGCGGACGCTTGGGATCAGCGGGGGAATTTGTCGCAGAAGGTCGCCATGCAGAGTCTTCAGGACATAATCCTTTCGTTTGTTCCGGTCGACCGACCGGGACAAACGAAAGCTTTTCTCCGTGTCCTCTGTGTCTCTGTGGTGATACCATTCTGTAGAGGTGTGATGATCCATGGCTAAAAAACAAAAGGCGGACCCGGAGTTCCAACCCCAGCCCTTGTGGTACAAGGATGCAGTCATCTACCAGGTCCACGTCAAGGCCTTTTGCGACAGTGACGGAGACGGAGTAGGAGACTTCAAGGGGCTGACCGGCAAGCTCGACTACCTCCAGGATCTCGGGGTCACGGCGATCTGGCTCCTGCCTTTCTGTCCTTCCCCTCTCAAGGATGACGGATACGACATTGCAGACTACACGGGCATCCACCCGGCTTACGGCACCCTCAAGGACTTCAAGGCCTTTCTCCGTGAGGCTCACCGCCGGGGCCTCAACGTGATCACGGAACTCGTGGTCAACCACACTTCGGACCAGCACCCGTGGTTCCAGAGGGCACGGCGGGCCAGGCCCGGGAGCGCCTGGCGCGACTTCTATGTGTGGAGCGACACCCCCGATCGCTACCAGGAGACCCGCATCATCTTCCAGGATTTCGAGGGGTCGAACTGGTCCTGGGACCCGGTGGCCAAGGCATACTACTGGCACCGGTTTTATTCCCACCAGCCCGACCTGAACTACGACAACCCTCATGTTCAGAATGCGGTCTTGAGGTTCCTCGATCACTGGTTGAGTGCGGGGGTAGACGGACTGCGCCTGGATGCCGTGCCCTACCTCTACGAGCGGGAAGGGACGAACTGCGAAAACCTCGCCGAGACCCACGGGTTTCTCAAGAAAATGAGAGCCCACGTAGACGGCAAATTTGAAAACCGCATGCTCCTGGGTGAAGCCAATCAGTGGCCGGAAGATGCATCCGCCTATTTCGGGACGGGTGACGAGTGCCACGTGGCATTTCACTTCCCCCTGATGCCCAGGATGTTCATGGCCATCCGCATGGAGGACCGTTTTCCCATCGTGGACATCCTGGAGCAGACCCCGGCCATTCCGGACACCTGTCAATGGGCCATTTTCCTGCGCAATCATGACGAACTCACCCTGGAGATGGTCACCGACGAGGAGCGGGACTACATGTACCGGGTCTATGCCCAGGACCCGCAGGCCAGGATCAACCTCGGCATCAGACGGCGCCTGGCACCACTGCTGGGAAACAACCGCAGGAGAATCGAACTCATGAGCAGCCTTCTGTGCTCCATGCCCGGCACGCCGGTGCTCTACTACGGGGATGAAATCGGCATGGGAGACAACGTCTACCTCGGGGACCGCAACGGTGTGCGCACACCCATGCAGTGGAGTGCAGACAGGAACGCAGGGTTTTCCCGCGCCAATCCCCAGAAGCTCTACCTTCCCGTCATCACCGATCCGGAGTACCACTACGAGACCATCAACGTGGAAGCCCAGCAGAGCAACCGCCAATCCCTGCTCTGGTGGATGAAACGTCTCATCGCCTTGAGAAAGCGGTTCAAGGCCTTTTCCAGAGGAAGCATCGAGTTTCTCGATCCTGAGAACTACAAGATCCTGGCCTTTGTGAGGCGTTGCGACGAGGAAAGCATTCTCGTGTTAGCCAATCTCTCCCGCTTTGTGCAGTACGTGGAATTGGATCTTTCCCCTTACCTGGGACGCAGACCCGTGGAGCTTTTCGGACGGACGGATTTCCCGATCATCGGCAATCGCCTCTATCCGCTTTCGCTCGGGCCCCATGGCTTTTATTGGTTTGCCCTAAAGCCGGAAGAGGAAGGGCGGATCGACCTGGCCTCAGGGAAGGCGGACCTTCCCGTGGTTCCGGTATGGAAGGAAGGGAATCCCCCCTTTGACGAGAAATCCCGGAAAAGGGTGGAAGACGTTCTGCCCGCTTATCTTCAGAGAAGCCGGTGGTTCAGGGGAAAAGCCCGGCCCGTGAAAACAGCCTTTTTCAGCGAGTTTCTTCCCATGCACGGCAACTCATCAAGGCCGCTGAACATGGCTCTCGTCCAGGTGGATTATGCGGACGGTGACGGGGAAACGTATCTTCTCCCGCTCATCAAGCTGGAGGGAGAGAAGGCGGAAAGGGTCATCCACGACTCTCCCAACGCGGTGATTGCGCGGCTGAAAGAGAAGGAAGAGGGGCGGGAAACGATCCTGTGCGACGCCATGGTGGACAAGGAAAGCTGCGAGGAGTTGCTCGAATTCGTGGCCCGAGGGCGGCACACCAAGGCGGTGGAAGGCCAGGTCGCGGGCATGACCACCAGGGCGTTTCGCCGTCATGGGGAAGAATCGCTGGAGCCCTCGCTCATGAAGGCCGAGCAAACCAATACGTCCGTGGTCTTCGGCAGGCAATACATCCTCAAGCTTGTTCGCCGCGTGGAAGAGGGGACCAATCCTGATTTGGAGATCGGGAAGTTCCTGACAGAGCGAGGCTGTGCTTTCACTCCGGCCGTGGCAGGGGCTGTCGAGTACCGCAAACCAAGAGGAGAACCTTTGACCCTGGCCATCCTTCAGGGATATATCCCTAACCAGGGAGATGCGTGGTCCTACACCCTCGACGTGCTCAAGCACTATTTTGAGAGAGCCGCGGTGGAGCGCGCCAGGATCGAGGAACTCCCGATGCCGGGAACCCTGCTGCCCGAGTCGCCGGAAGAGGAGATCCCCGGTTCCATCTACGATTTGATCGGACCCTACCTGGAGTCGGTCAGGCTTCTCGGGCAGCGCACCGGAAGTCTCCACGCGCTGCTCGCTTCGGAAAAAGAAAACCCCCGGTTCACCCCCGAGACCTTCTCGACCCTGTATCAAAGAGCCCTCTACCAGTCCATGCGAACCCTCGCAGCGAGGGTGTTCCTGCTCCTGCGGAGAAGAATCAACGGCGTGCCGGAGGGGCTTGCACAGGAAGCCCGCCGGGTCCTGGGCATGGAAAAGACCGTGCTCGATCGCTTCAGGGTCGTGACACAGAGAAAGATCACGGGCCAGAGGATCCGCTGCCACGGCGATTTCCACCTGGGCCAGGTCCTTTACACGGGAAAAGACTTTGTGATCATCGATTTCGAAGGAGAACCCGCTCGGCCCATTTCCGAGAGGAGAATCAAACGCTCACCCCTGAGAGACGTGGCCGGCATGCTTCGCTCCTTTCACTATGCGGCTTACTCGGCGCTCTTTGATCAGGAAACTCACGGGATCATCAATCCCGATGACCTGCCGTACCTGGACTTCTGCGCGAACCTGTGGCATGGGTGGGTGAGCAGAGTGTACGTGAAAGCCTATCTGGAGGAGGCGTCCCAGGCGGGATTCCTGCCGAAGACAAAGGAGGAACTGGCCCTGCTCCTGGATGTCTATCTCCTGGAAAAGGTGGTCTACGAACTCGGCTATGAACTGAACAATCGCCCGGAGTGGCTTCGGATTCCCATTCGGGGCATCCTGCAGATGGTGGGGGAATGAGTTTCAAAGAAAAAAGGATAAAGGATAAAGGGCAAAGGAAGAAAGTGTTGTGAAACGGCCTGTGCCGTCATTGCGAGGCGCAAAGCGCCGTGCCTGCGCGCTGAAGCGCTTCGGCGCGCAAGCGTGGCAATCTCCTGAGCAGACGGGCCATTAGGGGATTGCTTCGTCGCTACCGCTCCTCGCAATGACGCCCTTTTTGTAAACCGTTACTTTGGCCTGAGAGCCGCGCCCGCGGGCAGGGATAGATCGCAAGCGGGAGCTTGCTCCTACATCGCCGGTCGTGGGCGGGAGGGAATAAATCCCTCCCCTCCATTGGGCAAGGGGCCAGGACGAAGGGGCGGAGGCGGACGGCCCCGCGGGGGAGCCGCGAATTCGCAAGCGGGCCCGCCCGAGGCGGGTAAAAGCTTGCTCCTACATTGCCGTTGTTAGACGGGAGGAGACGAAATCCACCCGGGAAAGGAGATTGCATCTTATGTCCGATGTACGTTACGACTTTTCATTGCTCACCGATGACGACCTTTACCTGTTCAACGAAGGAAGTCACTTCGAGCTTTACGAAAAATTGGGGAGCCATCTTGTCCGTCACGACGGGCAGGACGGAACCTACTTTGCAGTATGGGCGCCCGATGCGGAGAAGGTTGCCGTCATGGGCGAGTTCAACGGATGGGACAAAGGCAGCCATTTCCTCGGGTCCAGAGGCCAATCCGGAATCTGGGAAGGGTTCATTCCCGGGGTTGGAAAGGGAATGACGTACAAGTACCACATTTATTCCAGATGGGGAGGGTACCGGGTTGACAAAATGGATCCTTACTCGATCTACAACGAGGTCCCCCCTTTGACCGGCTCCGTGGTTTGGGACCTGGCCTATGCATGGAACGACCGGGATTGGATGGCCCAGAGGGGAGAACGCAACCGAACGGGTGCCCCCATGTCCATCTATGAAGTCCACATCGGCTCCTGGAAGCGGATTCAGGAACAAGGCAACCGTCCCCTCACCTACCGGGAGATGGGTCCGATTCTGGCGGAATACGTCAAGAGCCTGGGATTTACCCACGTGGAATTCCTGCCGGTCATGGAACACCCCTTTTACGGATCATGGGGATATCAGTCCCTCGGGTACTTCGCACCCACGAGCCGGTACGGGACCCCCCAGGATTTCATGGCTCTCATCGATTGCCTGCATCAGCAGGGGATCGGCGTGATTCTCGACTGGGTGCCCTCTCATTTTCCAAAGGATGAGCACGGGCTGGGGTTCTTTGACGGCACCCACCTCTATGAGCACTCGGATCCCCGCCAGGGAATCCACCCGGACTGGGACAGTCTCATTTTCAACTACGGTCGCGACGAAATAAGGGGTTTCCTTCTGAGCAGCGCCCTTTTCTGGCTCGGGAAGTACCATGCGGACGGGCTGAGGGTGGATGCCGTGGCATCCATGCTCTACCTGGACTACGGCCGGAAAGAGGGCGAGTGGATTCCCAACCGGTACGGCGGAAAAGAAAACCTGGAAGCGATCAGTTTCCTGCGCCGTTTCAACCAGGAAGTGTACAGGAAGTTTCCCGATGTGCAGACCATCGCCGAGGAATCCACGTCCTATCCCATGGTGTCCCGGCCCACCTATCTCGGGGGACTGGGCTTCGGCATGAAATGGGATATGGGGTGGATGCATGACACGCTGGCGTACATGTCCAGGGACCCGATCCACCGGAAGTTTCACCACGAGAAGCTGACCTTCAGAATGCTTTACGCCTATCACGAGAACTTCGTGCTCCCCCTGTCCCACGATGAAGTCGTGTACGGCAAGGGTTCGCTCATCCGGAAAATGCCCGGCGACGACTGGCAGAAATTCGCGAACCTGAGGGCCCTGCTGGGTTACATGTATGCCCAGTCCGGGAAAAAGCTGCTTTTCATGGGAGGGGAGTTCGGCCAGTGGAGCGAGTGGTATCACGAGGCGGGCCTGGACTGGGACCTTCTCGGCCTCCCTCTTCACGAGGGTCTTCGAAGGTGGGTGGAGGATTTGAACCGAACCTACCGGGGTGAAAAGGCGCTCTATGAGCGCGATTTCGAGTCCGGAGGGTTTCAGTGGGTCGACTGCAACGACTCTCAGCAGAGCACCATCAGTCTCATGCGCAAGGGCAACCACGAGGATGACACCATCCTTGTGGCCTGCAACTTCACCCCGCTTCCCCGACACAATTACAGGGTAGGTGCTCCGAGGGGAGGCTTCTGGCGGGAAATTCTCAACAGCGATGCCACGAACTACGGGGGAAGCGGCCAGGGGAACATGGGCGGGATCGAGGCTGCGCCCCTGCCGTTTCACGGCTTCCTTTATTCGCTGAACCTGACCCTGCCGCCTCTCGGGGCGGTTTATTTCAAAAGAGGGTAGGCGGGTCCATGGATCACGATTTTACCCTCGGGGCTGCCTACCTCGGAGACGGGCGCTGTGCCTTCTGCCTCTGGGCTCCCTTTTCCCAAAGGGTAGAGGTGCATGTCCTTTCACCCGTGGAGCAGGTTTCGCGCCTCGACCGCGACGAGAAGGGATATCACCGCGGAGTCCTCGTGGACGTTCAACCGGGGAGCCGCTATGTCTATCGCCTGGAGGGCGGGAAGGAGCGTCCTGATCCTGCATCGCGATTTCAGCCCCAAGGCGTCCACGGACCTTCCGAGGTCCGGCTCTCCGGGTTTGCCTGGGAGGATTCGGCGTGGACCGGGCTTCCTCTCGAGGATTACATCCTCTACGAAGTCCACGTGGGCACCTTCACCGCAGAGGGAACCTTCGAGGCGATGGTTTCCCACCTGGATGAGCTGAAAGACCTGGGCGTCACGGCTTTGGAGCTCATGCCCGTGGCCCAGTTCCCGGGAGACAGGAACTGGGGATACGACGGCGTCTATCCCTTTGCGGTGCAGAATTCCTACGGAGGACCCGGGGGCCTCAAAAAGCTGGTCAACGCCTGCCACCGCAAGGATCTCGCCGTGGTCCTGGACGTGGTGTACAACCATCTCGGCCCCGAGGGGAACACCCTTTGGGATTACGGCCCCTACTTCACGGATCGCTACAAAACGCCCTGGGGTTCGGCCGTGAACCTGGACGGGCCTGAAAGCGATCCGGTCCGGCGCTACTTCATCGAGAACGCCCTTTGCTGGATCAAAGAATTTCACGTGGATGCCCTTCGGCTCGATGCGGTTCACGCGATGTTCGATTTTTCGGCGTTTCCTTTTCTGGAAGAGCTCGCGCAACGGGTGCACCAGGAGAGGTCCCGCATGGGCCGCCGGGCCTATTTGATCGCCGAGAGCAGCCTGAACGACACGCGCCTCATCAGAACTCCGGAGCAGGGCGGCTTCGGCCTGGACGCCCAGTGGAACGATGACTTTCATCACAGCCTGCGCACCGTCCTCACCGGAGAGAGATCCGGCTACTACCAGGACTTCGGGACCCTTCATCACCTGGGAAAAGCTTTCCGGGAAGGGTTCGCCTATTCGGGAGAGCATTCGTCATTTCGCCGCCGCCGGCACGGGCGTTCCTCGAAGGACATGCCGGCTGAACGGTTCGTGGTGTTCAGCCAGAATCACGACCAGGTGGGAAACCGCATGATGGGGGAACGCCTGAGCCTCCTGGTCTCTTTCGAGGCGCTCAAGCTTTGCGCGGGTTGCGTGCTCCTGTCCCCCTTTGTCCCGCTCCTTTTCATGGGCGAGGAATACGGTGAAAAAGCGCCTTTCCCCTATTTCGTGAGCCATTTGGATCCGGGACTCATCGAGTCTGTCAGGAAGGGCCGCAAGGAGGAGTTCGCGGCATTCCAATGGGAGGGCGAGCCTCCCGACCCTCAGAGCGAGGAGACGTTCACGAGCGCAAAGCTCGATCGATCTCTCAAGAAGGAAAGAGAGAACGGAACGCTTTTCCAATTCTACAAAGCGCTCATGGGCCTTCGAAGGGAAAACCAGGCCCTGTCCCGGCTGAGCAAAGAATCGATGGACGTTGTCACCATGGAGAGAGAAAAGATCCTGCTCGTGAGAAGGTGGACGGGGCTCGAAGAGTGGGCCATGGTCTTCCACTTCGGCAAAAAGAGAGCGTCCCATGCGGTTCCCCTGCCGGAAGGCCGGTGGATCAGAAATCTGGATTCAGCCGATGTCCCATGGCTCGGCCCGGGATCCCTCGTCAAAGAGAAGATCGACTCGAGCAAGGAACTCCATCTGGAACTGCAGCCCGAATCCTTCCTGATTTTGAAAAAAGAAAAGGAGAACTGACACCCTTGGAAAAGTATATCTGCGTTCACGGCCACTTCTATCAGCCGCCCCGCGAGAACCCCTGGCTTGAAATCGTGGAACTTCAGGATTCCGCCCACCCCTACCACGACTGGAACGAGCGGATCACGGCGGAGTGTTACGCGACGAACTTGACGTCGCGAATCCTGGACGAACAAAACCGTATCACCCAGGTGGTGAACAACTACTCGAACATCAGCTTCAACGTGGGTCCCACGCTGCTCGCCTGGATGGAGAAACATGCACCGGATATCTACGGGGGGATTCTCGATGCGGACAAGCAGAGCGGGAAGCACTTCTCAGGCCATGGTTCGGCCCTGGCCCAGGCCTACAACCACATGATCCTTCCTCTGGCCAACCGCCGCGACAAGGTGACCCAGGTCGTCTGGGGAATCCGCGATTTCGAACACCGTTTCGGCCGGCATCCCGAAGGCCTGTGGCTTCCAGAAACCGCGGTGGACCTGGAAACGCTGGAAGTCCTGGCCGAGCACGACATCCGTTTTACCCTCCTCGCACCGAGGCAGGCCAAAAAGATTCGACGGATCGGGGAAGAACTCTGGGTCGACGTCGGCGGCGAGAGAATCGACCCTACCATGCCCTATGTGCAATCGCTCCCTTCAGGCCGGAAGATCACCCTATTCTTCTATGATGGGCCGGTTTCCAAAGCCGTGGCTTTCGAAGGTCTGCTGAACCGCGGGGAATTTCTTGCCGACCGTCTTCTGGGCGCTTTTTCCGACTCCCGCGACCGGCCGCAGATCGTTCACATCGCAACGGACGGGGAGAGCTACGGGCATCATCACCGTTACGGCGACATGGCTTTGGCCTATGCCCTCCACACCATCGATTCGCAGGGACTCGCCAGGCTGACCAACTACGGCGAATACCTTGAAAAACACCCTCCCACCCACGAAGTGGAAATTTTCGAAAACTCCTCCTGGAGCTGTGTCCACGGCATTGAACGGTGGCGATCCGACTGCGGGTGCCGTTCAGGAGGGCACGGGGGGTGGAACCAGGGCTGGCGCGCTCCTCTGAGGGAAGCCCTGGACTGGCTCCGTGACACCCTGGCTCCGGCTTTCGAGGACAAGGCCAGGGGGCTCCTGAAAGATCCGTGGCAGGCACGGGATGCGTATATCCGCATCGTCCTTGACCGATCGGAGGAGAGCATGGAGGGCTTCTTCAACGCTCAATCCACCCACCCGTTGAACCGGGACGAGAAGGTTGCGGCTCTCAAGCTTCTCGAGATGCAGCGTCATCTCATGCTCATGTACACGAGCTGCGGATGGTTCTTTGACGAGGTGTCGGGTCTCGAAACGGTTCAGGTGATCCAATATGCGGGACGGGCCCTTCAGCTCGGCGAACAGATTTTCGGGAACGACGTGGAAGCGCGATTCCTGGAACTCCTGGAGAAAGCGAAAAGCAACATCCGCGAGCACGGGGATGGAAAGCGCATTTTTGAGAAATTCGTCAAGCCCGCCAGCGTGGACCTTGCGAAGGTGGGCGCCCACTACGCCATGAGTTCGCTTTTCGAAGAGTACGAAGAGAGAGCGGGCATATCCTGCTTCATGGCCGATCAGGAAGCGTATGAACGGGCCGATGCAGGCAAAGTCAAGGTGGCTGTGGGCCGGGTCAGGGTCACTTCCGAGATTACCCGGGAAGAGATGAGGCTCTGCTTCGGCGTCCTTCACTGGGGCGATCACAGCCTGAGCGGGTGCGTCAGGGAGTGCTCGGACAGCGAACCCGACGAAGCCACCGTGAAAGAGGTTTTGGATACCTTCGGCCGTGCCGCATTCCCGGAAACCCTTCGGCTCCTGGAAAAGCACTTCGGCACGTCCATGTATTCCCTGAGAAGCCTTTTCAGGGATGAACAGAGAAAGATCCTGGACATCATTCTGGAATCCACCCTGGCGGATGCGGTCTCCGCCTATCGACAGATTTACGAGAACAACGCACCCCTTCTGCGCTTCTTGAATGATCTCAACATTCCCGCACCCGGCGCAATTCTGAGGGCTGCCGAACATGCGCTCAATGCGAGCATGCGAAAGGCCTTTGAAGAGGAACCCTTGAAACGGGAGACCATCGAGACGCTTTTGAATTCCGCGGCCCTGGAGGGGGTCTCCCTGGATGCCGCGGGTCTCGAGATGGCCGCCAGGCGAAGGACGGAGCGCGCGGCCGAAGCCCTCACCGATCGGCCGGAGAGCTTCGCGCTCCTCCAGGCGCTCGATTCGGCGGTGAGCCTGGTACAGCGGCTTCCCTTTGACATGAATCTTCGCAAGGTGCAGAACGTTTTTTACACCCTTCTTCAACAGGTTTTCCCCGGCATTCAGGAGCGAGCCAAGAAGGAAAAGAAGGCACGGAGCTGGATGAAGGTGTTCAGGGCTCTGGGCGAAAAACTGCGGGTGAGGGTGGAGTAGATGCGCATACCCCTTGCCACATACCGGGTACAACTCCACAAGGGCTTTGGGTTCAGGGCTCTCAGGGAGGTGATCCCCTATCTCTCGGATCTCGGCATATCCGATGTGTATGCCTCTCCGATTTTCAAGGCAAGAAAAGGCAGTCTTCACGGCTACGATGTGGTCAGTCCCGGAGAACTCAACCCGGAGCTCGGCGAACCTTCGGATTTTGAAAATCTTGTCACGGATCTGAAGAGCAGGGGCATGGGCTGGCTCCAGGACATCGTGCCCAACCACATGGCTTTCGACGCAGAAAATACCATGCTCTGGGACGTGCTCGAGAACGGAAACCGATCGCCCTATTTCGAACACTTCGATGTGTGGTGGGATCATCCCTACACGGGCATCAAAGGGCGGCTCCTGGCTCCCTTCCTCGGAAAGTTCTATGGGGAATCCCTGGAACAGGGGGAGATTCGCATCCTCTACGACGAAAAGGGGTTCAGGATCGGTTACTATGATCTGTCCTTTCCGTTGAAGATAGAATCCTACGCCGCAGTTCTGACCCATGGACTGGAAGGCCTGAAGAAAAAGCTGGGAAGAAATCATCCCGACTTCATCAAGCTCCTGGGTATCCTTTATGTTTTGAAAACCCTGTCCTCTCAAGAGAGCCAGGATGAAGGCTACGAACAGATCGCGTTCATCAAGAACACCTTGTGGGAGATCTACACCGGTTGTGAACCGATGCATGCGTTCATCGATGAGAATCTGAGCACATTCAACGGCGAGACAGATCCCGGCGAGAGACTGAAACGGCTCGGCCCGCTTCTCTCGGAGCAGTTGTTCCGGCTCAGCTTCTGGAAAGTTGCAGCAGAGGAGATCAATTATCGACGGTTCTTCAGCATCAACGGCCTCATCTCGTTGAGGGCCGAAAGGGAGGACGTGTTTCGCCGAACCCACGGGTTCCTTTTCAAGCTCGCCCGGGAAGGAAAGATCACGGGCCTTCGCGTGGATCACATCGACGGCCTTTACGACCCCAAGGCCTATCTCGATCGGCTCAGAGAAGAGGGGCGGGGAATGTACACGGTGGTAGAGAAGATCCTCGGCCCCGGGGAAGCGCTTCCCCTTGAGTGGCCTGTTGAGGGGACCACGGGCTATGATTTCCTGAACCAGGTCAACGGCATCTTCTGCATGGGTGAAAACGAGCGGCCATTCTCCAAGGCGTATACCTCCTTTACAGGTCTCAGGGATGGCTTCGATGATCTGGTTGCGCAAAAAAAGGCCTTGATCCTGGAAAGACACATGACCGGGGACATCGACAATCTCGCTCTCCAGTTGAAAGACCTCTCGATCGAGGACCGCTATGGGAGCGACATCACGCTGCACGGGCTGAAGAGAGCCCTCACGGAGGTGATGGCTGTCTTTCCCGTGTACCGGACCTATGTGCGAGGTGAGGAGGTCAGGAAGGAAGATCGAGCCTATATTGCGAGGGCCGTCGAGAGGGCAAAGAAGCAGAATCCCGGCCTCGGCCATGAGCTCGATTTCGTTGAACGGTTTCTTCTCCTCCAGTACCAGAGGGAGCTTTCGGAAAAAGAAAAAGCCCTGAGGACGGCTTTCGTGATGCGATTCCAGCAGTTCACAGGGCCCCTCATGGCCAAAGGATTCGAAGACACGGCCCTGTATGTCTATAACCGGCTTCTTTCCCTCAACGACGTGGGCGGGAGCCCGGAGCGCTTCGGGCTTTCCGCGGATGAGTTTCACGGTTACAATCTGAAGCGGCGGAAAGACTGGCCCCACGCACTCAGCGCGACGGCCACCCACGACACCAAGCGGGGCGAGGACGTGCGGGCGAGAATCAATGCCCTTTCCGAAATCCCGGATGCATGGGAGAAGCAGATCCGGGTGTGGGGCAGGATCAACAGAGAGCGCAAGAAGAGACTGAGGGGCCTTGATGTCCCTGACAGAAATGACGAGTACTTCCTGTACCAGACGCTCGTAGGCGCATGGCCCTTTGAAGAAAGGAAATTGACAGAATTCAGGAAAAGGATCAGGGACTACGTCATCAAGGCTGTTCGGGAGGCCAAAGTGCACACGGCGTGGCTGAAACCGGACGAGGATTACGAAAAGGCTTACCTGTCTTTCCTGGATGACATCCTGGCGCCGGGAAACCCCTTCCTGGAGGCGTTCCTTCCTTTTCAGAGGAAAGTGGCCCACTGCGCGGTTTACACCAGCCTTTCCCAGACGCTCATCAAGATCACGGCTCCGGGGGTCCCCGATTTCTATCAGGGGAGCGATCTGTGGGACCTGAACCTGGTGGATCCGGACAACCGCCGGCCCGTGGATTACGAAAAGAGGCGGGCCAACCTCGATGACATCAAGGGCAGGGCTGAAAAGGACGCCTTGCGGTTGATCAAGGAGCTCCTTTCAACCAAGGAGGACGGGAGGATCAAACTCTACCTGATCCACAAGGCGTTGAAGACCCGAGGAGAAAGGGCCGCGCTGTTCCGGGAAGGGGACTATGTTCCCCTCGACACGGTCGGACCCCTGCAAGAACACGTCATCGCCTATGCCAGGCGGCACGAGGAAGCATGGGCACTCACCGTGGCCCCCCGATTCTTCTTTGCCCTGGCAGGGGAAGGGAACCATCCGCTCGGCGAAGACACATGGAAGGATACGGTCTTGCTTTTGCCGGAGGAGGCCCCGGGCAGGTGGTCGAACGCGCTGACCGGCGACATGATGGAAGGCCGCGGAAGCCTTCCTGTCGCGGAGATCCTGAGAGCGTTTCCGGTGGCGCTGCTGCTGAGCAAGGATAATTGTTGTCCGACATAGGTGAGAACGATTGCAGGATGGGGTCACCACAGAGGCACAGAGAACACGGAGAGGATTCATTTTTTCGTCTCTCGGGAGATACCGAGAGACGAAAAGAGCCCCTTAAGTCAACTCCATGGCTACATGACAAGTCGGTGGACTTTGCGATGAGAAGGACAATTTTTTGCCGGAGGTGGAGGAGTCCCTTGTCCTTTCGCGGTACCTCCCGCGAAAGGACAAGAGTTGTCTTCTCTGTGTCCTCCGTGCCTCTGTGGTGATCATTCCCATACGGAGATGCGGGAAGAAAAATTATCGAGGTGAGAGCATGGGCGAGGTGTTTCAGTTTCGATCCAGTGCATCGTTGGAAATGCTCACGGGAAGGAAGGCCTACACGCTGACCGCGTTACTGCACCTCATCCACACGTGTACGGAGTCCTCCATCTTCTACCACACCTTCTCGGCCTTCCTGAAAATGCGGGAGGTGCATGTGCCCTACAACAGCGATTTCGCCCTGTGGGTGTACAGGCAACTCGGAGAAAAGGCTCTTGCCGAGAGAATGATGGCTGTGGACTTCGGGGAGTACAACACGGTGGAAAGTCTCAGGAGACGGCTTGAGGGAATCATTGAAAGCCACGAGGCTTTCAGGCCGGGTGCCTTTGCGAAAAAGGCGGACGAGCCCTTCTACCTTTACGATGTTCAGAGGTTTGTGTACCTCACGGACAAGTTCGCCTATGACTTGAAATCGTTCCGGGAGGTTCTTCCCACGATCAGCCTGTACTCCCTTTATTACCATTTCATCGAGTCGCGGATCGAGACGAAGCTGCAAACCGATGATTTTTCCAACTGGATCGAGAAGGGCCTCGGGCTTTCCGGCCTGGCGCGAAAAATCAGGAGCATCGACATCAGTGCCTACGACCTGGAAGGATTGCGAGGCCGGATGATCCGGCTGATCGACGATCATCTCCGAGACCGGGAGAAAGGGGTCGAGAAGAAAAAGTCACCTTAGTGATTGCGCATGACATTGCTGTCCAAGATAAAGTATGATTGTTCCGAGCTTATTTGATATCATTACGCTTTTCGCACAATCATGGCGCTTCGAAAAACTAGGTTCACCACAGAGGCACTGAGGTCACAGAGGGGAGTATTCAGTTTTCCTCTATCGGGAGATACCGATAGAGGAAA
>Ga0209163_1000192_pt1 | contig 148329 bp, 117 predicted proteins | sample MTBAKSrepl2MetaG_FD_187457 | JGI IMG/M metagenome (GOLD analysis project Ga0209163, IMG submission 187457) | Enrichment culture microbial communities om Arthur Kill intertidal strait, New Jersey, USA, that are MTBE-degrading - MTBE-AKS2 (Arthur... | ecosystem: Environmental > Aquatic > Marine...
TCGCTTTCAAGCCCCCCTGCGTCCAAGGTCAGACCGAGAGTGCGCCATCGTTGTGCCACGCCCTCTTGCGTGCTTCATAACTAACTGAAATGGAAGAGGTTTCAAATTCAAGCTGTAGAAGATGGGTTTGGGCGCGCAAAGAAAAGGGACAGACACTGCTCCACCCACACCGAGACAGTCACAAAACAACCCCCCTGCACCAACGACAATGTGGCGGAAATCTACAAACACGACAGCATCACCAAAGAGCAAAACATGTCCCCAGAGCAACGGCTCGAATATCACACGGCCAACAGCCGTCCCCTGATGGATGGTCTCCATGCCTGGCTCAACGCCCAACTGGTCGAGCATACAGTGGAACCGAAATCGAGTCTGGGCGATGCCATCAAATACATGCTCAAGCGCTGGCACAAGCTGACCGGTTTCTCACGGATCCCCGGCGCACCACCCGACAACAACATCTGCGAAAGGGCCCTGAAAAAAACCATCTGCCATCGCAAGAACTCACTCTTCTTCAAGACCGAGAGGGGTGCAGCCGCCGGCGATATGTTCCACAGCCTCATCCATACCTGCGAGTTGTCAGGCGTCAATCCCCACGATTACCTCACGGCCCTGCTGAACCACTCAGCTTCCGTTCGGACCAGGTCCCGGGAATGGATGCCGTGGAATTATCAAGATACCATCTCCCGTCTGCCTGCCCGCCGCCTCGCATCTGCAGCACCCTGTGAAGGCTTCCAGTTCGGGGAGTTGCGGCATCGGGACTGTGCCGAACCCTGTGATCAGGTGCCTCGAAGGTGCCGTCTCCGGCGGCCAAGGTGGAGGTGCGTCCCTTCTTGGGGCTACACAGGACTACCGGAAGGACACGGCCCGGCACAATACAAAAGGCAGGGCTGTTACCCGCCCTGCCTTCTCTGAACCGCTTGAAAACAATCTTGATCCCGCTGAAAAAAACCCGATCTGCGGCGTTGCTTCAATTTTCCAGTCACTGCGGCGTACGCTAAGTACGCCTCATTCCTGGAAAATTTCGCGCCTTGCATCTCGGTTTTTTTGAGCGGGATCAAATTTTGAGGTTTTTGCAGTGCGATCAATCTTTAATTCATAAGCCTTTTGCGTCCAAGTCCGGCAAGCCCCAAAAGCCCGGAACCCACGAGGACCATGGTGGCGGGCTCAGGGACCGGCTGGGATCCGATCGGGTCATCGGGATCAAAAAACGAAGTGCCGCTTGCATCCACAATCCATTCATCATGTCCGTTGTCTGTATTAAAAAGGGTCGAGGTGAATGTCAAGGAGTCGCTTCCCAACAGGCCAAGCCCGTCAAAGAGGGACACTGGGATGTAAAGCTCCAGATCGCCCCCTGCACCCTGGGGGGTAAAGGTAGACGAAATCAACCCGCTGGTGGGGTTCAGGGTAATCGGCTCATTCAAATCCCACACGGTGGAGCCAGAAACCGCGATCACGATGTCATCAATAGTGATCTCCGGTTCATTGTCGCTTCCTGCTACTTGTACAGTTTCCTGCGAGTCAAAGATGAACCCAAAGTACAGGATGGAACCGATACTGAACAACGGGATGTCAGAAAACGCGATGGTGCCGGACAATTCTCCATCGACTGTCTGTGACACAATATCCCGATAGGCGAAACTACTCGGATCGAATATGCTATCAGTGATCAAAGCACCGTCGTTCAGAGATTCGTTGAAGTCACTCCCATCATAGATTACTAAGGCTGACGCAGGACTTACCCCCAGCATGAACAGACATAAAAAAAACGTTAACAGAACATATTTCTTCATTTTCGATTCCCTTTCCTGGTCTCAAGGAAACATCCTTGCTCACTTTTCACCAGTTCCATATGAATAACTCATACACAGATGCACTCTCCCAGACACAGACGCTGTGAGCATCTGGGAAAAGACAACCATGGCCCAATCCACACCATGAGTTGCCGGCATTGATACCGGTATCGCAGAATCCGTGCCAAAAAACACCATTAAAATAGAGTGATTTCTGCCGATCTCGATGGAACTTTTAGAAAAGCTTCCAGAAAAAGAGAAACGTTTTCCCCCTAAAAGGAAAAAAATTTCCCCAAGGGAGACGCGCGGATGTTTCCTCATGATCCGCGCCAACCATCGGCAGTGCCGCCAAGCACCAGCGGCCTCAAGCCGCCCCGTGCGTCGTCCCGGACAGGGAACCGCAAACCTCCATCCGCCGCGCCTTCATCGCGCGTTCACTGCGTTCAGTCGATGCGCGGAGTCCAGCAAAGAAAACCTTTCCCCGGCATGGACGCACCCGCCCTCTCTTCGGGCGGGCAGCGGAATCCGGGTTCTCAAGAAGGTCTTCTAAAACCGCTCGTTCTCCAGGATCAGGGCAGAGAGGGACACCATGCCCACGAGCTCCCCCCGGTCCTCCACCGGCGCCCTCCGGACGCCGACCCTGTGGAGGAGACGGGCCACGTACCGTATGTCCATGCCCGCCGGCACCGTGATGACGGGTTTCGTCATGATCTCGTAGACGTTCACCTCGCCGGAAGAGCGGCCGGGTATGACCACCCCCTCGATGATGTCCTGGGTGGTGACGATCCCCCACGCATCATCGGGATGACGTTTCTTGACGATGAGCGCCGAGACACACCCGGCCCGCATCACGGCCCCAGCCTCCTTGGCCGTAGCCATGCCGTCGATGGAAACCACGCCCGGGCGCATCACGTCCCTGGCCCTCACGATATCAACCTTGGCTGAAACCATGTCCATGCTTTCTTCCCCCTCCCGCCGCAGCGGCCACAAGAATTTCTCCGCGCAGCGTCTAAAAATACTGCTCCCGCACCTCCTGCCTGAAACGTTCCATCTGACTCTCCAGGCCCATCACCTGCTCAACCGGCACAACGAAGGCGATGCCAGTGCCCGGCATCTCGAACTCGCAGGCGGCATACACCGCGTCCAGGATGTTCTGGACGATGTGTTCCTCGACCAGGAACAGGATGATATCCGTCCGTGCCTCCAGCGTGAGGCCGAAAAACGTCTTCGCCTCCTGCATACCCGTACCCCGGGCCGGAATGATGGTGGCGCCCGTTGCCCCGGCCGCCTTGGCCACGTCCACGGCCTTGTCCGTCAGATCAGTCTTCACCGACACAAAGATGATTTTGAACCGCATGGTCGTTCTCCTTACGATGTCCTTCTCTTGCGCCCGGCAAACCAGTGGGCGAACTGGGCGTAGCCCATGACTGTTATGATCGGGAACAGGCTGGCAAAGGCGATGAGGCCGAAACCGTCCAGTGCAGGGTTGCGCCCGGGGACTGTGGCCGACAGCCCGAGTCCCAAGGCCGCCACCAGGGGAACCGTCACCGTGGACGTGGTGACCCCGCCCGAATCGTAGGCCAGGGGAATGATGTGCCTGGGGGTGAACATGGTCTGCACCACCACTATCACGTATCCGGCCAGGATGTAGAGATACAGGGGTGTCCCGGTGACGATGCGGAAGGTCCCGAGACTGATACCCGCGGCAACGCCTATGGCCACGGTGATGCGCAACCCCCACTGGCTGATGGTCCCGGCGGACACCTCGTTCGCCTTGTACGCGACGGCTATGAGGGAGGGCTCGGCGACGGTGGTGGCGAAGCCGGTCATGGCGGCAAAAAGATAGATCCACCCGTAGGACTTCCAGTCGGAAACGGCCTCCACCCCCCCGGAACCGGCTATGAAAGCCGGATCCGAAAGCTGCGCAGCCATGATCTTGCCCAGGGGGAAGAGGGCCTTCTCAAGGCCGGCGAGAAACAAGGTCAGGCCGAGCACCACGTACACCCCCCCCACGATCAGGCGGGGAAGGTGGGCGATGGGCTGGCGAAGGACCAGTACCTGGAACCCGGTGATCAAAAGCACGATGGGCAGCACGTCCCTGCAGGTGGAAAGCAGTGTCCCGGCGATGTCTGGGAGAAATGCCATGGCAGGACCCCTTGTCCGTCAGCCGAAAATGATCAGCCCGTAGCCCATGACGAAGATCATTGGGAGCAGGGAGGCGAAGGCGATGAGTCCGAAGCCGTCGAGCAGGGGGCTGCGACCCCTGATGGTGGAGGCCAGCCCCACCCCCAGGGCCGCCACCAGGGGTACGGTCACGGTGGAAGTGGTCACCCCGCCGGCGTCATAAGCGATGCCCACGATCTCCTCCGGAGCGACCATGGTCATCAGCATCACGATGGCGTAGCCCCCGATAATGAGGTAATGGACCGGCCAGCCCCACAGGATCCGCAGCACCCCCACCAGGATGGCCAATCCCACGGACAAGGCCACGGAGAGCCGGAGCCACAGGGCGTACCGTCCGATGGAGGCATCCGAAGGATCGATGAGGTTCGCCTGGGCGGCTGTCACTGCCGCCTCCCGGGCCACGGCTATGAGCGCCGGTTCCGCCACTGTGGTGGAAAAGCCCACTGCAAAGGAAAAGGCCAGCAGCCAGAAGAGGCTTCCCTTCCGGGCCAGGGCATGGGCCATGGCCTCACCGATTGGAAAGAGGCCCATCTCGAGACCCTCGATGAAAAGGGTGAGGCCGACCACCACCAGGAGGGAGCCGAACAGGACGTCATTGAGGTGGGGGAGCGGTTGCCTCAATACCACGACCTGGAAAAAGGCGATGACCAAAATAATGGGGAAAAGGTCGGTAAAGGCGCTCCGCAGCTTCCTGAGGATGAGGGAGAGGAGCCTCGTGCGGACGGCGCTTCGTTGTGTGAGCGTCATGTGGCAACCCCCAACCTCAAAACGTTTCCTCGAGGAGTCCCGACCCGCCCTGGAGGCACGGGAAAAGGCTGTGTGCGGCGGCGTCCCCGGCTTGAGCCGGGAAATCACGGTTCGGCTCCGGGAACCCTGGACACTCCCTATCACAGGTTGAGGCCGGGCTCAACCCTTGCCTTGGACCCTCACCGCCGCTTCATTGTGTTCACCCGAGACGCGGAGGACGCCGGGAAACCCTTACCCCCATTTCGGGCGACAACCTACAAAAGGTAAAACGGAGAAACAAGGGGACGCAAAGAACACGCACGCCTCAACACCGCCCAGGGCGGCCGGCCTGAGCCCGAATCCCCACAAACGGGCGTGCGATAGCCTCCGCCGCCGGCCCGGTTGTGCCCGCGCACTCTCATCTCTTATTGATACGACTCCACGGGTTTTCTGTTACCGGTAAAAAATACCCGTGGTTTTGGTCTGTTGCGCCAAAAACTCCGGCCGGTTGTCACTGTCTTTAAAGTCAATTCACTTGCCTGGATGTAAGCCTTCACAGGATGCTGCAGATGCAAGACGGCGGGCACGCAGATGTACTCCCTGTACTTCAAGTGTCCGCCAACACAGCAGATGCGGTACCCTGTGAAGGCTTCCAGTTCGGGGCGTGCAGTATTGGGGCTGTGCCAAACCCTATGATCGGTCACACCTGAATAGGCCCTTTGCGGGTGCAAAAACGGAATGCACTCATTGTCCCCCTGCAACGCAGCCGAGCACATGAGGGACGCGAACCGGGGCACGAAACGGCCTGTTGCGCGCAGGGAACCCGCGGAGCGGGCAAGCCGCCGGGCGCCCTTTCTTCTCTTTCCCTTTCTTTCCCCCGCACCACGTGGCCCAAACGTTTTCAAATAGAATACCCCCACTACCCCGCGACCTCACTCGAATAAACGGCATTCCCATCGCTCCGAACCTCTTCATCCCCATGCCGGCTTGACATGCACGGTTGCTCCATATAGATTGCCCTGAAAGAGCAATCTTTGCAGGACACAATGCGGCAGCTCAATCCATTCCATCTCAAGGTCGTCGGCACCCCGGAAGCGTTCTGCGACAGGCGGACGGAACTCGACGTCCTCCTCGATCACGCCCGGAACGGGGCGCACACGCTTCTCGTCTCGCCCAGGAGATACGGAAAGACCTCCCTCATCGCAGTCGCCTTCAAACAGCTCCGCTCGGAAGGCGTCACGTGCATTCTTGCCGACCTGTATCGGGTGGATTCAGCCCACACCCTGGTACAGACCATCGCCGGCGCACTCGTCACGGGCCTGCACTGGAGGCCTGACAAGTCGATTGCCGAGCGGCTGGCGGGACTTTTCCGGTGCATCTTGCCCCAACTCACCATCGGGGAAAAGAGTGTTTCACTGGGTTTCCAGTACTCCGTGACCCAGGACGAACTGCCTCCCCTCGATGACGTCATGGGTGCCATAGGCCGCTTCGCCCGGGAGAGCGGCAAACAGGTATGCGTCGCCTTCGACGAATTCCAGGAAATCACCGCGCTTCCCCGCTCCAAGCACATCGAAGGGGTGATGAGAGAGCATATACAGCGGCAGGAGGGAGTGTCTTACATCTTTGCGGGGAGCAGGAGGCGCATACTTACCCAGATGTTTCGCGAGAGGGAACGCCCCTTCTTCAAGCTCGCCTTCACTCTGGAGCTTTCTGAGATCCCGCGAGAGGACTTCACGGAATATATCGCCCGCCGCTTCGCCCAGACAGGCAAGACGTGCGAAAAGCCCGCGGCATCGAGAATATACGAACTCTCCCGGGGGTATCCATACTACATTCAGAAACTGGCTTTTCTCGCCTGGGGGCGTGCGGTCACGCGTTGTACGGAATCGACGGTCGAGGAGGCGCACAGGACTCTCCTCGCAATGGAGCGCGGGGAATTCGAGGCGGTCTGGCAAGGTCTCAGCCTGGTGCAGAAACAGGTGCTGCGGGCCCTGGCCATCGAGCCGACGGCGAGTCCCTACGCCATGTCCTACGTGACGAGACACCAGTTCGGGTCGACGAGCGGCCTGAGAAAGGCCCTGATGGCACTGGTAGACAAGGATTTCGTCGAGAGGGACCCGAAGGGAGGAGGATATCGCCTCACCGATCCCTATCTCGCATACTGGATCAGGGAGGCACCGCCACGGCATATTGTACTCGAGGAAGACCGAGCCCGTGGGTGATCGAACCCCCGGATCGGCTGCCCTGAATTCCGGCAAGGCCGTGCCCTTGGTGTGACGTCCTGCAGGCTGAAGGACCGGCCGCCGGGCCCGAACTCCGCACCGAGGAGCGCTTTTGACGCTGTGCACGTTGCCTTGTGAAGAAAGGAGGTCGATGTGACTGAAGACACGACGGCTCATAAAAAAACGCGGCACCGGCCCTTCACGCCCGACGATATGCAGTATGTGCAGGAGAACTACGCGCACAAAACCGCAGGCCGGATCGGAGAAGAACTGGGACTCAGCAAATTCCAGGTGTCGAAGATGGTGGGGATCCTTCGCCGGCGAGGAGCGGAAATCCCGAGAAAAACCGGAAGGCGACCGGATCCCGTGCTCATCTACCTGGAAGAGGAGGGGCTTGCGCCCAAAGGGAAAACCCCCGAGAAGCCCGCCGGAAAGCGGAGCCCCAGAAAAAACTCAAAGGGGAGACAAAAATAGGCGCCGTGCCGTCCGAACCCATTCAACGGCCGCCCCGATTCCCATGAGGGAGCAGTGCCTCAGGAGACGAAAGGAGATTCCCATGCACAAGGCTGGAAGGATTCTCTGTATCATGCTGGCAAGCCTGGCAGGCGTTGCCGGGGCCTGCGGCACCGCGCGGGCCCTCGACCCCCCGGTGGGGCCGCACCTGTACGCCCCGTACCCGGCCATATCCGATCCCGTCGCCGACCCGTCCGCCGAACACGCCAGACCCATAGGATTCGGAAGTGTGGCCTCGGGGGGCTCGGTCTTCGCACTCTCCGTTGCCGCCGAGCCGTATTCGGGACCGGTGGACGCCTACCTCGGCGCCATTGTCTGGGACACCGTGTTCTTCTTCACGAAGGACGGGGGAGTACAGGAGCTGTCCCTGGGGATCGTGCCCTGGAAGCAGGGGGTCACGGACGTCTCCGGAGACGCCCTGTCGTATATGCCCGCATCCTCCCTGCCGACAGCGGACTACACGGCGTTTCTCCTCGTCACGCCGGCAGGCGCCCCTGCCGGATCTCTCTTTGAAAACTACCACGGATGGATCTCGACCCTCTCCGTCTTCCGGATCCGGGACGTCGAGGCGAGCGCCCTGCGCCTGTTCGGTACCCAGGCCGAGGCCGGGGTCGCCATCCTCTACGCCATGGACAAAAACGAAAGGCTGTCCGACGTGGCAAGGGCCATCATGGCCGGAACGCTCTCGGCGTACGGGGATATCCTCGCACCTGCCAGGACCAGGCCCCCGGCCGGGATCCTCTGCCCGCACCCGGAACCGGCTGAAACGCGGGACGCGGCCAGGCCAGGCGGATACGAGTGCCCGCACCCGGAAAACCCGGAGCTCTGCCGGCAGGAGTTCGTCAACGAAATCGAGGCGTTCATCGACAGCGGGAGGGCGAGGGAATCCCTTGAGACAATAATTCTGAGCCTCGCAAACGTGGGCTATTCGGCGGAGCAGATCCAGGACGCCCTCCTCGACTACCTCCTCGATCAGACCGACATCGACTTTTCAAACTGGTACATCAGGGACTGCTCCGTCGATCCCTGCAGGAACATCCGGCCTGCAAAGATCCCGCCCGCGGTGTTCGTGGACATCACCGGGACCATTGCGGATTCCGATTTCGCAACAGCCACCCGCGCCGACTTCAATGTCCGCATCAGGCTCGAGGGGTATTCCATGTACACCGGCGCCGAGCCCGATACCGCCATCATGTCGGGCTCCGTTCCCAGCACCTTCTCCGGATACCTCCTGGGGACACCCGACGCATTTTACAACACGGATTCCGGGGTCTACGTCCCGAGCATCCTGGACATGACGATCCACAATTTCGTGGGCGCGCAGACCGTGCTTTTCGGCAAGGCCCTCACGGTATCGCTCCAGTCGTACTCGCTCGTGTCCCCCCCGGTGGAGAATCCCTCGTACGAGATTGTGGGCAAGAGACACGTGTGGGCAAAGGCCGTCCCTCTTGCCGGGATCACCACGAGGGATGGCAGGCCAGCGCTCCTCTACCAGGCGGCGGGCTACGACGTCTGTGATTGTGTCAGCCTGGTCCGCTTTACAGACCGTAGCGGCACTGAATTCCGCGACTTCTGGTGCGACGACCAGAGCGTAATCCAGATCTGGATCTATTGAACGAACCATTGACGCCCGGGCCGGGGAGCGCTCCAGGAGGGCGCGGGCCTCCCCGGAGCCCGGCAGGCTGCAAGGCATGCCCGGCGGGGGGAAAATGCGATGCGAACACACATGATGTTGCCGCCGGCTCTGGGCGGCGCCCTTCTCCTGGCGTTTGCCGCCGTGGCATACGCCGACTGCGGGTACATCACCTGGTCCGAAGAGACCGACATGCCGCCGGGGGGTGAAGATTTCCGCGCCAACAACGAACCCACGCAGTTCTGCGCCCTGGGATTTCCGTATCTCTCCCCGAGCGAGGAAGGCGGTCCCCGGACGTGCATGGGGATGAGCTATCCCTGCGCGGGCCTCTGGCTGGACGTCGACATCACCTCCTATGAAACCGACGCCGAGGCAGAGGCCGTGTGGCGCACCTTCACCGGAGACGACTCTATCCAGAAGGTCCTTGCAAACGACTTCGGAAGCATTGTCGATTCCTTCCCCGGCGTTATCCTGGTCAAGGGCGGCACGTATCTCTATCCGGAGACCTACGACTACGGGTTCCTCAATCTCTACGGCCTGCACCGGGGATGCATCATCGGAATCGACAGGACCAGGATCAGCGCCGAATCCGTCACGCCGCCCCTTTCAACGGCCCAAGGCTGCTGGAATCAGGCCTATGCCTTCGCCCGGGATCTCATCGACGCGAAGTGCAGACCCGATGTCGAGAACCGCCCCCCGCAGATCCTTATCGGGCCCATGGACTCCGTGCCGTTCACCTCTCCCTATTCGGACGTGAGCAGCAGCTCCTTCTGGATCGCCTTCGTCGATCACGACGGCGCGGCCGACCTCGATTTCAACCGCTTTCAGGTCACCAGGGAGGGGATCGACGTCACGGCGCACTTCCTCGCCATGTGCAGCGACCTCTACGCCGAAGGCAAGGTTATCGGGGAACTCATGCCCGAAGGGGCACTGAAGGTGTGGTTCAACGGTGTGCGGATCTATGAATTGGACAGCCTTCTCGATACAGCCCCCACGGACGCCCTGGTCAATCTGTGCCTTGCCGACATGACCTTCACGATCGCGGACCGCAGCGGGGCGCAGGCCGTACAGAGGGCCGTGTTCCGGCGCGACGAAAACGAGCCCAGGCTGCTCCTCTTGCCCGCTCGGGGACAGTGCAACGATTCAGACCCGCTCTGCGACATCAGCGCCCATTCCGTGTTCCTGGAGGTGTACGGCTGCAGCGGATGGGCGGATCTCGACTGGACGACCTTCCGGGTGATGCGGAACGGGGAGGATATCACCGCCCGGTTCGTCGACCAGTTGGTGAGTCTCATCCTTGAGGGCAAGCTGTTCATCGCCCAGGCCGTGTTCGACTCCCGCATCCACGAATATTGGCTCCAGGTCAAGGGCAGCCATGGCAGCCGTCTCACCCCGGCGGACCTCCGCAGTCTCTTTCATTTCTTCCAGTACGGCGACGCTGCGGTGGATGTGAGCATCTGCGACGGGAACGGGGAATCAGGAAGCGCCGCGGCCCTTTGGACCTTCGGGCCGTAACCCTGACATTTGCGTGCTCGGCGCCCCGGTGCCCTGAAGGAGTGAGGGGAGAGATGGCGAAAAAACCGGAGAAGGTGCGGCCTCCGCGCCCCGGATGAATCCCGTGGCCATCGACACCTGTGACGGATGGGCTCACACGGGTTGATCGGTCGATTGGAACCGGCATCCCGCCTGAAGAACCCTCAGTTCGCCCTCCTTTTCCTTTGTGCCAGTCCCGCGGCACCCAGGAGTCCGCTGGCGAGAAGGATCACGTGGCGGGTTCAGGAACCGGACTCGCTGTGCGCTCCACCAAGGCGACGTCGGTGTTCACCCAATAATTTATCCACGTAACGTTGGTCCAAACGCTCTCCTCAATAAAGAGCTTGTCTGCACCATAAAGCCAATAATTTCCCAGACTCATCCGATGGCGGTGGGTGTCGTCGTAAGAATATATGCCCGTGATACCCGAGGCATACGAATTGGTACTCCACCACGAGCCATCGAGAAAGCGCAGGGACCCATCAACGTTTGCGAGGGTAAACGACGCGGGCCCGAAAGACAGGGAGAACTCCGTGATCGTCCCTGTACTGGTGTACACGGTCTCGTCGCCGGAACCGCTTATATCCACGACTATTGAACCCAGGATACCCGTGGGAATTTCCGACATGCCAAAAGGCAGGACGGGAGTTGCGGAAGAAACCCCCTCGACGACGATATCAAAAGTGACGGGTATCGCCCAGGCCGGACGGCTCGGGCAGAAAAGGACCGGAAGGCAGGCCATGAGAATGAGAAAAAACGACGCGGAAAACCTTTTCATGAGTATCCCCCTCCCTGCAATACACCTCGAAGTCAGCCACAGAATCGGCAACCGCTTTCGGCGGCCGTCTCTCGACGCCTGTCCCACACAGGTGCCACCACGCATACCGGACAAAAAGGTCCACTCCTCTCGCGGGGTAACCTCTGTGCACGGTGCGTGCCCGAAATACCATTTGCCGTGCCCGCAATTTTTCGAAACTCGCTGGTGATTTCGACATCGCCCGGCGCACGAGAGAAATATTTTTCTTCTGGAAAGAAAACCCTTTCCCTTCGCCTCATCCCGCCACGTCCCTTTGTGAGGGACCCTGTCCGCTCAGGGCATTGCGGAAAGCGTGCGTGCCGGTATGTCCGTGCAGCGGGGAAAAGGCAATACGGACCAGAATCTATGGGAATCCCCTCCGGGGCCGGAGGCCGTCAGGGGGGCGGGGCGGGCTGAGGCGCCCCCGGGGCGGACGATCCGTACAGGCCGTCCAGATGATCGGCCAGGCGCTGCCGGAACGCCTCGACGGCGAACGCCTGGATATGGGCCCCTCCCTCCACGAGCCAGAACTCCTTGGGCGGGGCCGCCGCCTCGAACAGGCGTTCGCCGTGGTGGAGGGGCACGATCGGATCCCGGTCGCCGTGTATGATGAGGACCGGGATGGGGGCGACCTCCCCGATGGCCCCGAGAGGGCTGTACCGGTCTGAAAAGGCCAGGGAGAGCGGCCACTGGAAGGGCCAGGTCAGGGAGAAGGCCGCAAGTTTCTCCCTCGCGATGCCGCGGTAGCTCGATGGCGCACTCTCCACCACGAGCCCCAGGATGTGGTCCCGGGCCTCGCTGTGGGCCACGCCGTACACGGCTATGGCGCCACCGATGCTCTGGCCAAGGACCACCACGCCCCGGTCGCCCGCGGGCCGCCTCCCGAGCAGCCAGCGGAGCGCCGCGTCGAAATCCTCTCGGACGCCGGAAAGGCTCGGTCTCCCCGCGGAGCGACCGTAGCCCCGGTAATCGAACAGGAAAACGTCGAAACCCTTCCAGGGAAGCCAGACCACGCTGAAGAGGTGAGTGCTGATGTTCTCGGCGTTTCCGTGGAGGAAGAGGACCGTGCCACGGGAGGTGCCCCGGGCAGGGAGGTACCACCCGTGCAGGGTGATCCCGTCCCCGGATTCGAAGAGGACGTCCTCGTAGTCGACGCCGAGATCCCCCGGGGTCCGCTCCATTTGCCTGCCGGGGAAAAAAAAGAGGCTGCTGCAGGCGGTCTGGCCAAGCAGCGCGGCCAGGATGAAGACCCTCGGCAGATCCATCAGAAGTACCGGTGCCAGGTGAGGGCGAACAGTCCCCAGCCGCGGCCGAATTCGCGCAGGCGGCCCGCGCGGATCTCCAGGGCGCTGCCGCGGGAGACCGGGATCCGGTGCGCCAGGGCGATGACCCGGCGGGTGTGCCGTTCGCCCAGAAGAAAACGGGTCCACCCGGCCGTTGCCTCGATGCACCCCAGCCGCGAAAGGTCTGCCAGCAGCCCGGCACAGGACCCGAACCCCGCGGAGTGGGTCCTCTCGAGCCCGCCCCCGAAGTCGAGGGTCCCTTCCATCATGGCGTACACCGTCAGGGGGGGGATCGGCCTCCATGCCGCTCCGGCACCCCCGTTCAGATGGACCACAAGGGGGTTGTCCCTCGCGGTCCGGTGGCGCCGGAGGAGGCCTGCGTGGAGCTTCCATGAAACGGGCCGCTTGAGATGCGTGAAGGGCGTGATGGAGAAGATGTCCACGCCGGCGGCCTCTTCCAGACGGAGCGTGTTCGAGTCCGGGTAGTGCCTCAAGGCGAGGTCGAGAAACCGGATCTGGGCACCGCTCACATACCCGCCTGGAGGGTCCAGAAGATCGTGGTACGCGGGCCGGATCCCGGCCTCTTCGAACCAGCGGCCCTCGGAAAGGCCGAAAGAAAGCGAGAGTCTTCCGGGCCTGTGGCCCTGGTCCGGCCTCACTGCCGGCTCCGGCGCGCCCACGTCTTCCGCCGGCAGCGGATCCAGCGCGCTTCGTGCCGCCAGCAGGCGATGGCCCGCCCGGGCCGCCCTCTCCTTCTCGATCTGCCCCGTCACGGCCTTGTAATTGAGAAGTTCGTAGCCGATTTCGAGCAACCTGGCCCGGTCCATGGACGGCGGAGTGTCCGCTGGGGGCGCCCCCGACTCCACGGCCCACCGGACCAGGCGCCTCACCTCCGCCCTCTCCTCCTTCTCCAGCCGGTCCATGCGGTACTCCAGAACGGCGCGCCGAGAGGGCCGATAGGTGACCCCCCTGACGAGGCCCGCCTCCTCCACCACCGCCCGAACCGTCTCCGAGGGAATTACCCACCGGCGGAACCGGCGTTTGAGGCCGAGCCCGGGACGGGCCGCGTCCAGCAGACCCAGAAGGTGGTACGAACAGTTCTCGTCGAAGAAAAAATAGTTGAAGTGAGCCGCCCGCAATTCCCACAGGTGCATGAGCATGAACTCGATCTCGCAGGGGTTCAAATCGAGTTCGTACTCCCACACGTCCCGGTTCTCCATGTCGCTGTACCGGCGCACCGTGAGGTAATAGGGCTCGATGGAAAAGACGCCGGGGTAGGCCCCCGTGAGGCCCTTGACGGCAAAGGGGATGCCGCCGTCGTCTCCGGTCGCCGCGGCGTAATTGACGGCGTAGGCGAGAAGCCGCGTCTCTGGGCCCTGACCCTGCGCATCCACCCTCAGGAGGGTGTGGCCGAACATGGAAGAGGGGTTGTTCAGATAGGCCGTTGGGAATATCAGCGTGACGCCCCGGGGGTCGAGGGCGGACAGCCACTCCCGGAAGGCCGGGCAGGGCGGCAGGGACGACCGCTCGGGCACGGGAGCGAGCTCCCGTCGGAGCCACTCGTAACGGGCCACGAACCTGCAGAGGGGACGGCGTCCGTCCGGCGATGAAGGGGGTTCGGTGAACAGGGCCCGGATCGTCGCCTCCAGTTCGGCCTCCGGGCTGGTCTTGCCCGTGTCAGAAAGGAAAAAATCCGGCGAGTCGATCTCGCTCGTGACCCCGGGCAGGATGAGGTTCGGCCGGTAATGGAGCAGGGCATGCCACTTCGGGCTCCGGCTGAGGCCCTTTTCGCGGGCCGCGTCGACGAGCGGCTCCGGAGGCGGAGATGCACCGGACAAGGCCGGTAGTGCAACGGCGAGGGAAAAAGCGAGGCGGCGGACGAGCCGCGCTGAGACAGGCATGGATCAGGCCGGCGCCCTCCGCCCCCGGACATGGGCAGGGGGCGCCGGTTCAGCCGAACAGTTCAGATGTTGCTGGAATATTTCGCGAGCTCCGCACTCCGGGCCACGACGGTCCGCAGGGAGGCCTGGATCTCGTCCGGGGTCACCGCATCGGAGGGAAAGATCGAGGTGAAGTTTTCCTGGGCGAGGCGGTAGAAGGCATCCCTGTCATCATCCTGAACTCCTATCAGGGAAGCGAGGGCGGCCAGGGTCTCCCCGTGGCCCGCCGCCATGTCTCGGGCGAGCTTCTGCCTGTTGCCATCTATGAACATGGCGGTCTTCCAGTTGGAGGTGACAAGGCCGTCCTGGGTGCAGCCGGAAGTGCCGGAGGTGATGCCGAATGTCTGATTTCCGAAGGTCCCGTTCGTGGTCACGGCCAGCACCTGGGCGGCGATGCCCTGTTGGCCCTCGAAGAGCTTGGACCCCCATCCGCAACTGCCGACGTTGTTCTCGCCCGCCGCGAGAACAGCCGCCGGGACAAAGACCAACATCTGAACCAAAACACCGATCCATCTTCGTTTCATGAGATCCCCTCCCCTTGTTGAAGTGTCAGCGCATGCCTCTCCAGGCCCTTATATATCCTGGGCCGGAAGACGTCAATGCCCGCGGACGCCCAAAAACCGCCCTGCATCCCGCTTGCCTCCCCCTGGCGGCCGTTGTAGTATCGCAAGAATATCCCGGCATGGGGAGCCGAGCCCAGGGGGTGTAGCGAGGGCCCCGGGCCTGTCCGCGGCCGGGAATTCGCCGGCCGTCGCGGAGTATCCAAAACCTGATGCGCACTGAACCGAGGGGGGCTCAGACAGGTCCGTGATCAACGTCTACCGGACAGAAGGCGGCAAGGTGGAGCGGTGCTCCCAGATCGCCCACGGAAACTGGGTGCAGATGGTAGCCCCCACCCAGGAGGAAGTCGACTCGATAAAACGGGAGCTCGGCATCCTCCCCGAATTCCTGCGATACCCCCTGGACGAAGAGGAAACCTCCCGGGTGGAGCGGGACGAGGGCCAGCTCCTCATCATCATAAAGATCCCCGACGCCCGCCACGAGGGCGATCTCGTCAGGTACGAGACCATCCCTCTGGGGATCATCATGACCGAGCAGAGGGTAATCACCGTCTGCATCAAGGACACGCCCGTGCTTGAGGGGATGACCGACGCGAAGGGGGCGACCCGTCTCCTTCAGGACCACGTGCGGTTCGTATTCAGCCTGTTCCTTCGGACGGCGAGTGCCTACCTGAGGCACCTCCGACTCATCGACCGCCTCACCTTCGAGTACGAGCAGGAACTCCACAGATCGGTCCGGAACAAGGAGCTCATCAAGCTCCTCAACCTGGAGAAGAGCCTTGTCTATTTCAACACGAGCCTTCGGGCCAACGACCTGGTCATGGCCAGGCTGCAAAGCGGCCGCTATCTCCCGGTGAGCGAAGACAATCAGGACCTCCTCGAGGACGCCCAGATCGAAAACCAGCAGGCCATAGAGATGGCCAAGATCTTCAGCGACATCCTGAGCGGTATGATGGACGCTTACGCCTCGGTGATCTCGAACAACCTCAATATTGTGGTAAAATTCCTCACCGCGGTGACCATCGTCCTCATGCTGCCGAACCTCGTGGCGAGCATCTACGGGATGAACATCGATCTCCCCTTCCAGGGCTCCCCCCACGCCTTCGCCCTGATCATGGGCGTCTCTTTCCTCCTGTCGGGTCTCGTTGTGTACATTTTCATCAAGAAGAAGATGTTCTGAACCGCGGCTTTCCCATGGGCGACCCTCCCTATCCCGTCCCAGGCACCGATCCGGAAAAAGACGCGCTCATCGCCAATTTCTACACGGAAAACCACCTGGCCTACGAGGTCTTTCCCCAGGAGGTCGCCTCGCCGGAGCAGCTCCGGTTCATCGTGTTTCTCGGGGACGCGCCGTACTACTACCCCTGCAGCCGGGAGGTCTTCACCACCATCATCGAAAAGGCAACAGGGGCCGACCTCACCATGGACTATGTGAAGATCTGGCAGCGCCTCGAGCCCCTTGTGCGCTCGGTTGTGAGCAGCGACTACCGGCGCCGGTTTCTCCTGAGCCTCCTCAAGACCAAATTCAGGCACGAGACAGCCTCCCTGGTCATGCTTCCGTCCCGCCTCGAGAAACGCCTTCTCCAGATCTTCACCCGGGTCAGCGAGATAGACCGGCCCCTCGCCAGGACGAAGGAGGCCCAGAACCGGAGGGTCCACGACCTCCTGAGATCCCGGGACTTTCTCGATGCCTTCAACGACCCCGGGGGGATGGAACTCCGGCGCGAAACCCCTCTGGACGAACTCGCCCTGGAGATCAAGTTCGAACAGCTCCGCAGGCTGATCTCCCTCTCGGCAAGGCCCTCCCTGTGGTCCCCGGCGGCGAACGTCCGCAACCATGGACTGCACGACTTGATGGATGCCCCCATCGAAGGGACCGGCTGGGCATGGCTCAAAGGTACCATAAGGGGATGGTTCCAGTCCGGTTCCCGGCGGTATATCCTCTGGATGGGGGTGTCGGCCGGCGAGGTGCTCCTGGATCTCGCCATGATACGCCTCCTCATCGGGATGGGGATCAAGGTCATCCTCGCGGTGAAGAAGGCCTTTTACTACGATGCAGTGACCCTGGCCGACGTGGCCGAGGACCCCTACCTTCAGGAGGCCCTGGCGGACGCGGAGATCATCGCCTCGCCCGGCATCTCAAAAAAGGACCTCCTTGACCGGCTCCAAAGCGACAAGATGCTCTTTGTCATCTCCGACGGCTCCCAGGAGGGGTTCAATCCGCTGCTCACCTCCATCACTTTCGCCCGGGCGTTCAAGGAGGCCGACGCCGTGGTGAGCCGGGATCCGGCGGACGCAACCGGACTCCTCGGAACCGAATTCCAGTTCACCCGCGACATCGTCGCCATGTACGGCAGCAGGCCCGGCGTAGTCACCATGCGGGAGAAACGCCGCCACCCATTGGCCGTCCGTTTCTCCGAGGCCGACCTGCGGGCCAAGGCCAAGGCCCTGGTCTACCACCTGCGGACACAGAAGGCCCAGGGCAAGACCATCATGTTCTACAGCGCCATCGTTGGGAGCATCCCGCACCAGCTGGAAACCGCCAAGAGGATCCTGAAAACCTTCGTGGGATATCTCAGGAAGAAGCAGGAACAGGTGCTGGTGATCGATCCGGCCGAGCATTTCGAACCAGGCATGGACGCGGACGACATCATGTACATGTGGGAAATCGTCCAGCGCAGCGGCCTCATCGACATATGGCGCTTCCAGACCGTGGACGACATCGAAAAGGCCTTCGAGCTCGCAGGGGAACGGGTACCGCCGGAATGGGTGGGCAAGGACGCCACATACAGCACGGGATGCACCAAGGAGATGCAGATCGCCCTGGAGGTGCAGAAGGAGCGTCCGGAGATGCAGATCATCGGTCCGGCGTGGGAAAAATTTCAGCGACGGAAGGAATACGGTGTGGGGAAATTGTATGACAGAGTCCTGGGGGATGTGTAAATTCCGGATGGACCGGCGTGGGCCGGCTGGTCGCCCCGGAAGCCCCGGACCGCCGGCCGGCGGGACCCCACAGGGAGGTGCGTGAAGAACATTGGCAAAGCATACGGCCACGAAGCAACCGGCGCCGAGGCACAGGCAGAGGACATTCCCTGACAACAGCCTGGCGCTCAGTCTTTACGGGGAGCAGGGGAGCAACCTCAAGGTGATCGAGGACGCACTCCATGTCTCCATACACGCCAGGGGGAATCAGATCACCGTCACCGGGGATCCCGATGCGGTCGAGCTCGCCGAACGGGCCTGCGACCAGATTTACGGGCTCCTGGAGGCGGGCTACCCCCTCTCCCCGGGCGATGTGGAATACGCCACCCGGATCCTCAGGGAGAGCCCGGAGGCGGCCCTCAAGGACATCTTTCTCGACACCCTGTCGATCCACTCCGGCAAACGGCTGGTCACCCCGAAAAGCCTCGCCCAAAAACTCTATGTGGAGGGGATGAGAACCCACGACATCGTCTTCGGGATCGGCCCTGCCGGGACAGGGAAGACCTACCTCGCCATGGCCATGGCCGTGTCGGCCCTGATCCGGGAAGAGGCAGCCAGGATCGTGCTCACCAGGCCGGCGGTCGAGGCCGGGGAACGCCTGGGCTTCCTGCCCGGGGACCTGGCCGAAAAGGTGAACCCTTATCTGAGACCCCTCTACGACGCCCTCTACGATATGCTCTCCTTCGAACGGGTCGGAGGGCTGCTCCAGCGTGGCGTCATCGAGGTGGCTCCGCTGGCCTTCATGCGGGGCCGCACGCTCAACGAGGCGTTCGTGATCCTGGACGAGGCACAGAACACCACATCCGAGCAGATGAAGATGTTCCTCACCCGGCTGGGATACCGATCCAAGGCGGTGATCACCGGAGACGTCACCCAGATCGACCTTCCGGACAAGAGGCTTTCCGGACTTCTGGAGGCCCGGCAGATCCTGCAGGGCATTGAGGGGATCGCGTTCGTGCACTTCTCGAAACTGGACGTGGTCCGGCACAGGCTCGTCCGGGAAATCATCCAGGCCTACGAGGAGAAAGACAAACACACTGGGCCGCGGGCCGCAGACAGCGGGGAACCGCAGCCGAACCGCACCTGAGGCGCAACGCACCATGCCCGTGCTCGTCCGCACCGACCACCCGGATCCGCCGTGCTTCAACCCCGTCCGTTTCACCAGGGCCTGCGGGATCTTGCTCAGGGCCGCGGCCGGCCCGGAGGCGGAACTCAGCGTCCTCCTCGCGGACGACCGGGAGATCGCCCGTATCAACGAGGTGTGGCTCGGCAGATGCGGCCCGACCAATGTGATCTCCTTCGGCCAGGCGGAGCAACCCGGGCAGGAGGCCGGATGCCGCATCCTGGGGGATATAGCCATATCCCTCGACACGGCCCGGAGGGAGGCGGGGGCGGCGGGTCTCGAACTGGATCAGAGACTCGAATCCCTTTTTGTCCACGGCCTCGCCCACCTCCTCGGGGAGGACCACGAACTCGGCCCTGCGGAGGAGGCGAGGATGGCCGGACAGGAACGCCGGCTGCACACCATTCTTTCCAAGGAGAAACTCATGGCAGACCTATGCATCAACGTGGATCACGTGGCCACTGTGCGTCAGGCCAGGGGGGGGAGGGAGCCCGATCCTGTTCTGGCCGCCGGCCTGGTGGAACTTGCGGGCGCCGACGGGATTGTGACCCACCTCCGGGAAGACCGCAGACATATTCAGGACAGGGACATCAGGCTGCTCCGGGAGACCGTACAGACCAGGCTCAATCTCGAGATGGCAGCCACGGGTGAGATGCTGGCCCTTGCAGCCGCGATCCGTCCGGACATCGTGACCCTGGTGCCGGAACGCCGGGAAGAGCTCACCACCGAAGGCGGGCTGGACGTGGCGAGGACCGAGGCCTCTGTGGCTGAGGCGGTCGGACGCCTCCATGACGCCGGCATACCGGTCAGTCTCTTCGTGGACCCGGAGGAGCGGCAGATCGATGCGGCCGCCCGCACCGGCGCGGACTGCGTGGAGATCCACACGGGGCGCTACGCAGACGCGGGCGACCCGGAGGCCGTGGATCAGGAGTTCGATCACCTCCTTGCCCGGGCGAGGCAGGCCAGGGACCTCGGCTTCCGGGTCCATGCCGGCCACGGCCTCAACTACCGCAACACGGCGAGGCTCGCCGCGGTGAGCGAGATCGAGGAATTCAGCATCGGCCACGCCGTCGTGTCGCGGGCCGTGCTGGTGGGCCTGACCGCAGCGGTCCGCGAAATGCTCGCCTTGGTGAAACGGGGTTCGGCCGGTTGAACCGATGATCGTCGGCCTTGGAATAGACCTCGTCCATATCCCCCGGATGGAAAAAGCACTGGACCGGTGGGGCGACCGGTTCCTCGGGCGGGTCTTCACCTCAGGGGAAAAGGCCTACTGCCTGGCCCACAGGATGCCTGCCCAGAGCCTCGCCCTGCGCTTCGCCGCCAAGGAGGCTTGCTCGAAGGCCCTGGGAACAGGGATGAGGCAGGGGATCGCCTGGCGGCAGATGGAGGTCGCCAGCGAACCCTCCGGACGGCCGGTCCTGAGACTCTCCGGCGCCGCCATGGCCAGGGCGGCTGCGCTCGGGGCCTTCTCCTTTCACGTGAGCCTCTCCCACGAGCGCGAATACGCCGTTGCCGTCGTCGTCCTCGGTGCGTGACGCCGGCCGGGGCCGCGGCCCGCCCCGGGTATGTGGTGCGGGTTTCTGTTGACAAGTGCGCCGGCCGGTGGCTAAAGTCTTGGCAATCCTGGAATTTGAGCGGTTCCCTGTGACTTTTCGCGTATTCCCCCGGGGACTTTTGCGGGACACACCCGAGAAACACTCAGGTCATCACCGGCAGTGATCCGGGTGCCCCCCGAACGGTGTCGTTTCTTTTATGCCTTTCGCTGGAGCGAAGCCCGCCGGAAACCGAAAAGACAGAGGTGATCGAGCTGCAAAAACCCTGAAACCTGATGCCGCTCAAAATGCCTTAGACCTGCCTGCGGCAGGCAGGTGCAAGGCGCAAGATTTTCGAGGAATGAAGCGTATTTGGACATACGCTGACATGACGAGGAAATTGAAGTAACCCCGCAGATGGGGTGTTTTCAGCGGCATCAGCGGCCGAGAACCGAAACATTACTGCAGCCCGCAGGAAAAGAGAGGAGCGTTGCTCATGAGCCAAAAACCATTCATCGTGTGGTTCGACCAGATCGGAATCAAGGATGTACCCATCGTGGGGGGGAAAAACGCCTCGCTGGGGGAGATGTACAGGCATCTGACCTCCAAGGGCGTGAAAGTCCCCAACGGATTCGCCATCACCGCCGAGGCGTACAAGTTCCTACTGAAAGAGGCGGGCATCGAACAGGCCATCCGGGACGTCCTGAAGGATCTCGACACCCATGACATCACGAACCTGAGGACCCGGGGCAAGAAGGTCCGGGAAATCATCCTGAACGGGAAGTTCCCCCCCGAACTCGAAAAGGCCATCGTCAAGTCGTATCGAGACCTGGAAAAGGCCTACGCGCGAGACGTGGACGTGGCGGTCCGGTCATCGGCCACAGCTGAGGATCTGCCCGACGCTTCCTTTGCCGGCCAGCAGGAAACCTTTCTCAACGTGAGTGGGCCGAAGGCACTGATCACCGCCTGCCACCGCTGTTTCGCAAGCCTTTTCACCGACCGCGCCATCTCTTACCGCCAGGATAAGGGTTTCGGGCACTTCGACGTCTATCTCTCCATCGCGGTCCAGAAGATGGTCCGCAGTGACAGCGCCAGCTCCGGGGTCATGTTCACCATGGACACCGAGAGCGGTTTCGACAAAGTGGTCTACATCACCGGAGGATGGGGGCTGGGCGAAAACGTGGTTCAGGGCGCCATCAACCCGGACGAGTTCTATGTGTTCAAACCCACCCTGGCCAGCGGCCACAAGCCCGTTGTCCACAAACGGCTCGGACTCAAACAGAAAAAGATGGTCTACACCGACAACAACGAGAAACCCGTGCGCAATGTGAACACCACCAAAACGGAACGGAACACCTTCGTTGTCTCCGACGAGGAGCTGGTCACCCTGGCCAGGTGGGCCTGCATCATCGAAGACCATTACGGCAAACCGATGGATATCGAGTGGGCCAAGGACGGCGACGGCCGGAATGTGGGCACCGGTGACCTCTTCATCGTTCAGGCCCGCCCCGAGACGGTCCACTCCCAGAAGGACGCCAACTTCGTGGAGACATACGTCCTCAAGGAGACCGGCAAGGTCCTCGTCACGGGCAACTCCGTCGGGGCGAAGATCGGCAAGGGCAAAATCAACGTCATCAAGAGCGTGAACGACATCACCAGGTTCAAGAAAGGCGAGGTCCTGGTGACGGACATGACCGATCCCGACTGGGAGCCCATCATGAAGATCGCCTCGGCCATCGTCACCAACCGGGGCGGCCGCACCTGCCATGCCGCCATCGTCTCCCGGGAGCTGGGCATCCCCTGCATCGTGGGTACGGAAAAGGGGACGGACGTCCTCAAGAGCGACAAGGACGCCACGGTCTCGTGCGCCGAGGGAGAAGAAGGCCGTGTCTACGACGGACTCCTGGACTTCGAGGTCCAGCGCCTTGACCTGAGCGAGCTTCCCAAGACCAAGACGAAGATCATGATGAATGTCGGCATCCCGGAACAGGCATTCACCCAGGGGCAGATCCCCAACGACGGCGTGGGCCTCGCCCGGCTGGAGTTCATCATCAACTCCCACATCGGCATTCACCCCCTCGCTCTGCTCAACGCCAAGGAGCTCAAAAAAAGGGCCCGCAACGACGAACGGATCAAGGATGTGGTGAAAACAATCGAGGCCAAGACCGCCGCGTACGCCGACAAGGCACAGTTCTTCGTGGACATGCTCGCCCAGGGCGTGGCCCGGATCGCCGCCGGCTTCTGGCCCAACGATGTCATCGTCCGGCTCTCGGACTTCAAGAGCAACGAATACGCCAACCTCATAGGCGGATACCTCTACGAGCCGGAAGAGCACAACCCCATGATCGGATGGCGCGGGGCCTCGCGTTACTACGCACCGGCCTTCGAACCGGCCTTCGCCCTGGAGTGCCACGCCCTGACCAAAGTGCGCCGCGACATGGGGCTCACCAACGTCAAGGTCATGGTGCCGTTCTGCCGGACGGTGGAGGAGGGGAAGAAGGTCATCGAGGTCATGAAGAAGCACGGGCTCGTTCAGGGAGACGACGGTCTCGAGGTCTACGTCATGTGTGAGATCCCGAGCAACGTGATCCTGGCCGACGAATTCGCCGGAGTGTTCGACGGCTTCTCCATCGGCTCGAACGACCTCACCCAGCTGGCCCTGGGTCTGGACCGGGACTCCGAGCTGGTCTCACACATCTACAACGAACGAAACGAGGCTGTGAAGAGGCTGATCCGGCAGGTCATCAACACGGCGAAGAAGGCGAAGCGCAAGATCGGCATCTGCGGACAGGCGCCAAGCGACTTTCCGGACTTTGCGGCCTTCCTGGTGGAGTGCGGCATCGACTCCATGAGCCTGACCCCGGACACCGCCGTGAAGACCAGGCTCGTCGTGGCCGAAAAGGAACGGGAGTTGAAAGCGAAGAAATAGAGAGGCCCGGACGCTCCGGGCCTCGGGAAATAAAAAGGCGGTGTGCCCCCGGCACACCGCCTTTTTCGCCCTGGTCCGGAAGTCGAGGCCTCAGGTCCCCATCTCCCAGGAGGTGAGATAGCGCTCCTGTTCCACGGTCAGGACATCGATCCGGATCCCCATGCTCTCCAGCTTCAGCCGGGCGATCTCACGGTCTATGGCCTCGGGGACCGGATACACGCGCCTTTCCAGGTCGCCGCTCGCCCTGAGCATGTATTCGGCGCACAGGGCCTGATTCGCGAAGCTCATGTCCATGACGCTGGATGGATGCCCCTCCGCCGCAGCCAGATTGACCAGCCTGCCCTCGCCGAGGAGATAAATCCTTTTCCCGTTCACCAGCGTGTGTTCCTCGACGTAGTCCCGTATGGTCCTGCGGGCCTCGGTGATCCTCTCCAGGGCATCCAGGTCCAGCTCGACATTGAAATGCCCGGCGTTCGCCACTATGGCCCCGTCCTTCATCCCGAGGAAGTGCTCTTCTCTGATGACATGGATGTCCCCGGTGACCGTGCAGAAAAAGTCCCCTGACCCGGCTGCTTCGGCGATGGGCATCACCTCGTAGCCGTCCATGACCGCCTCCAGGGCCTTGAGGGGATCGACCTCGGTCACGACGACCCTGGCTCCGAGGCCCCGGGCCCTCATCGCGACTCCTTTGCCGCACCAGCCGTAGCCCGACACCACGAAAACGGCGCCCGCCACCAGCCTGTTCGTCGCCCTGACTATGCCGTCCATGGTGGACTGTCCGGTGCCGTAACGGTTGTCGAAGAGGTGCTTCGTGTTGGCGTCGTTGACGGCGACAATGGGGTACTTCAGGATACCCTGCGCGCCCATGGCCCGGAGACGGATCACCCCGGTGGTGGTCTCCTCTGTCCCTCCGATGACCGCCTCCAGCAGCTCTTTCCGTTCGGTATGGAGGGTGGAGACCAGATCCGCGCCGTCGTCCATGGTGATCTGGGGCCTGGCGTCCAGGACGGAACGCAGGTGGGCGTAATAGGTATCGTGGTCCTCCCCCTTGACGGCGAAGACCGGTATGCTGTCGTTGGCGACCAGGGACGCCGCGACGTCATCCTGAGTGCTGAGGGGATTCGACGCGCAGAGAAAGACCTCCGCCCCTCCCGCCTTCAGCGTCTGCACAAGGGCCGCTGTCTCCGTAGTCACATGGAGGCACGCACCGAGCCGGATGCCTTTCAGGGGTTTTTCCCTGGCGAAGCGCTCCCGGATGAGGTTCAGCACGGGCATGCTCCTTGCCGCCCACTCTATGCGGAGCTGTCCAGCTCCGGCCATCTTCAGATCCTTCACATGATATTCCATTCCGTCCTCTCCCTACAGGCCTGCCTGCTCCCTCAAGGTCTCCACCATATCGAGCCGCTCCCAGGTGAAATCCTTCTCCGCCCGGCCGAAATGGCCGTACGCGGCGGTCTTCTTGTAGATGGGACGCCGCAGATCCAGATATTCGATGATGTTCTTCGGCTTGAAGCTGAAATTCTTCTCGATGAGTTCGACGATCTGCTGCTGGGGGATCCGCTCGGTTCCGTAAGTCCGGACATTGATGGCTAAGGGCCGCGGGACACCGATGGCATAGGCGACCTGCACTTCACACTCTCCGGCGAGGCCGGCCGCCACAACGTTCTTGGCCACGTAGCGGGCCATGTAGGACGGGGACCGGTCCACCTTGGTCGGATCCTTGCCCGAAAACGCCCCGCCGCCGTGATGGCCCCGGCCACCGTATGTATCCACGATAATCTTCCGGCCGGTGACCCCGCAGTCTGCCAGGGGGCCGCCCACGACGAAACGGCCCGTGCTGTTGATAAAGAATTCCGTCTCCGGCGTGAGGTGTTGGGGATCCACCACCTTGCGGATGACCTCTTCCACCAACGCCTCCCTGATCTCCTTGTGTCCCACATGCGGTTCGTGCTGGGCGGCCACCACGACGGAGTGAACGTTCACGGGCCTGCGGTTCTCGTACTGTACGGTGACCTGGGTCTTGCCGTCCGGCCGGAGGAAGGGAAGGACTCCGGTCTTGCGGACCTCGGCGAGCCGCCGAGCCAGGAGGTGGGCGTACCAGATGGGCATGGGCATGAAATCAGGGGTCTCGTCCACAGCGTAGCCGAACATCAGGCCCTGATCCCCGGCGCCGATATCGCCGTTCCGATCGACGCCGACGGCGATGTCCGGAGACTGCTTGTCGATACTTGCGAGCACGGCGCAGGTCTGCCAGTCAAACCCCATGCTGGAATCGGTATATCCTATTTCCTTGATGGTTCCCCGCACGACCTGGGGCATGTCGACGTAACATTCCGTGGTGATCTCCCCGGCGATCAGGGCGAGACCGGTAGTGACCATGGTCTCGCATGCCACCCTTGCATTTGGGTCCTTCTCGAGAATGGCATCCAGTATGGCATCGGATATCTGGTCGGCCACCTTGTCGGGATGACCCTCGGTGACGGACTCCGACGTGAAGAGGAAATTGGGCATCATGGCATTCATCACTCCTTGGCGGTTCATTGGTGGAGCAGGCTGTGGAGCAAAAAGGCAAACTGGGATGTAACCAGCCGCGCCCACCTGTGTCAAGACAGGGACACACCTTTATCAAAGGCCCGGGCGTGCGCAAAAAAACCGGCGGGAGCCGGTTTTCGCAACAAGGACGGGTCGAGAAATCTGGCGGAGAGGGTGGGATTCGAACCCACGGTACACCTTTCGGCGTACACTCACTTAGCAGGCGAGCACCTTCGGCCTCTCGGTCACCTCTCCGTTTTTCCTGGATCTGGCGGAGGGAGTAGGATTCGAACCCACGGTGCCTTGCGGCACAACGGTTTTCAAGACCGCCGCCTTAAACCACTCGGCCATCCCTCCCGAGCTGCTGCCGGATGATCGAGACGGATCCAAAGGTACCGGCAGGGCTGTGGGCTGTCAAGAAATGCGACCCCATCGCCGGCAGAACGGGCGGACGGCAGAGACAGGCGAAGTGCCGTATATTTTCCGGTCCGCCCCGGTTTTTTCTTGACAAGAGGCATGGAATATGGATTAATTCAGTACTGAATGAATATACATTCAGAAAATTTCGCCTTGAACCGCCGTCTGCCCAGCCCATGAAGGTCGCCGACAAACACAAAAAGATCTTGGATGCCGCTATCAGCGTCTTCGCCCGCAACGGCTTCTTCAACTCCCGCATATCGGAGATCGCCAAGGAGGCCAACGTCGCTGACGGCACCATCTATCTCTATTTCAACAACAAGTACGATATCCTCATCACGATCTTTGAGGAAGAGATCGGCAAGATCATCGCCAGAGTCAAACAGGAAATCGCCGCGGTCGAGAACCCGCGGGAAAAACTCGAACGCTTCGCCTTCCTGCACCTCAGCCTGGTGGAAGAAAACCGGGATCTCGCCGAGGTGATCCAGGTAGAACTGCGGCAGAGCAGCAAATTCATGAAGGAATACCGCAACAAGAAATTTGCGGAATATCTCAACGTCATCGCGCAGATACTCCGCCAGGGGCAGGCCCAGGCGGTGTTTGCCCCCCACGTGATGCCCGGGGTCTTCAAAAGGGCATTTTTCGGGGCACTTGACGAGATGTCCCGATTCTGGGTCCTCTCGAGCAAGCAGAAATACAGCGTCTCGGTGGCCGCCCGGCAGATCAGTGAATTTTTCCTTCAGGGGATCCTGGCGGAGAACGGAGTGCAGGGTCTGCCGCCGCCGGAGGAGGGGCGCCGGATGCTTGAAGTCAAAGAGGGCGGCCGCTCCGCGGTCTCGGAGAAAAAGGCCGCCAAGGATCCTCCAGGTCCTGCCTGAGCCAGCAGGATCCCCGCCGGCCGTGTGGGAACAGACTCTCGTCAACCCCGCCCTGCATTCCGGAAATAATGGCCTCGGTACCCCCCCAGCTCGAGCCCTACCTTGATTTCATCCCTGACCCGGCGGGATACGTTTCGTCTCTGTCCTGTCCGTTTCCTCCCTGTTTCAGACACAACGGCCTCAAGGTCAGCGAAGCGGCACTGCTCGACATCCTCGACGGAGAAGGCGTGCCGGCCGAGAAAGTCTCCGGCGTGCCCAGGCTCTTCCGGGCACAGAGCAAAAAGATGCTCGGAACCCTGCTCGCCTACCACCTGGGTTATCTCTATCCCCAGGCCCTGTCGTCCGCGCTCCCGGTCCTGGCCTTGGCCCCCCGCCCGGGCAGCCTGGTCCTGGATCTCTGCGCAGCCCCCGGCACCAAGAGCACCCACATGGCCCAGCTCATGAACGACACCGGGGTGCTGGTTGCAAACGACCGGAAGCGCTCCCGACTCACCGCGCTGGCCGCCAACACCCAGCGCCAGGGCATCACCAACACCGTGATCACCCTGTCTCATGGGGAGCACTTCCCCCTGGCCGGCACCTTCGAAAGCGTTCTGGTGGACGCGCCCTGCTCCGGGGAAGGGCGGTACAAAACCGCCGACTCAGGCGATATCATGCACCGGCGGGACGGCAGGACCAATCTCGCCTCCATCCAAAAGGGCCTCCTGAAAAGGGCATTCGATCTCCTGCGGCCCGGGGGGACCCTGGTGTATTCCACCTGCACCTTGAATCCGATGGAGAACGAGGATGTAGTCCAGTTCCTCCTCGGCAGCCGCGACGCCCGCCTCGTCCGCTGGGAACCGCCCTTGCCCTGGAGCCCGGGGCTCACGACCTACATGGGGAAAGACTATGATCGGGACATGGCCCTCTGCCGGCGCTTCTACCCCCACCTCGTCCATTCGGTGGGATTCTTCGTGGCCAAGATCCTCCGCCCCCGGCCTGAGGCATGAGGTCCTCGCCTTCTGGGAGGAGCGTTTCGGGGTTCCGCCGGCGGCCTTCGCCCCGTTTCATCTGCGGTCTTCCTCGCGGACGGTGTACCTGTGCCGCAGAGCGGTCTCCATCGAACGGATCGCGCCGCTAAGGATACAGACCTGCGGCCTGCCCTTCCTGCGCAGGGTCGGCCGCTACTGGAAGCCGGCCACGGCAGCGGCGCAGGCATTCGGTTTTCTCGCCGACCGCAACGTGGTCGACCTGGACCTCCCGTCTCTCGGACTTCTGGCACGCGACGGCGCACTGCAGAGGGCTCTCGAGGAAGGCGGCCCCATCGAGGACGGCTATTGCCTGATCCGGACCGGACGGCATTTCTGGGGCTGCGGCCTCTTCCTGGGCCCGCAGACGCTGCTGTGCAGGTTCCCCCCCCAGTTGCGGCGTCCCCTCGCCGACATGGCGGATCCGGAGCCGCTGGACCGGCGGGAGGGAACATGACTCCCGCCAGCCGCCCCGTCAGAAGCGGAGCCACAGCCCGGAGGCGAAACGTCCTATTCCCCGATCAACTTCACCAGGACCCGCTTCCGCCTCCCTCCGTCGAATTCACCATAGAAGATCTGTTCCCACGGGCCGAAGTCCAATTTTCCGCCGGTGACCGCCACCACCACCTCCCTGCCCATGACCTGCCGCTTCAGGTGCGCATCCGCGTTGTCCTCACCGGTGCGGTTGTGAAGGTACCCGCTCACCGGCTCGTGCGGAGCCAGCCTTTCCAGCCAGGCCTCGTAGTCTTGATGCAGACCCGATTCGTCGTCGTTGATAAAGACCGACGCCGTGATGTGCATGGCATTGACCAGAACCAGACCTTCCCGGATGCCGCTCGCCCGGAGGCATTCCTCCACCTGGGGAGTGATGTTGATGAAGGCGCGCCGGCCGGGGACATGAAACCAGAGTTCCCGCCTGTACTGTTTCATTCTGCCTCCCTCCACGTCTTGGATGTCTTTCATAAGGGTGTATACCACCGTCAAAGCGCTGCGCACACACCCGTACGCAACGGCCCGGGCGGCATGCATCGAACTCCGTGCGGAGAAGGGGGGGCTGAGAGGACCCCGCCCATGGGGCAGATGCCATGGCGGAAAGCGTTTCGTGAGGCTCTGAGAAAACAAAAGAGGCGAACACCACGCCCAAAGGGGGAGGAGACACCATGACCCGATGTACTCCATGCAACCATCCATGGATCCATGCCATCGTCGTCTTCACAGCGCTGGCGGCCCTCTGCCTGAAACCGGCCCTTCCGGCCCTGGCCTCCGACACGACGGAGATCGAAGATCTCAAGGCCCAGGTGAAGACGCTGCTCGAGCGGATCGAACAGCTGGAGCAAAAACAGAAGGCCCAGACAGCCCCAAAGGTCAGGGCGTACTGGAAAAACGGCTTCCGGATCGAATCCAAGGACGAGGAGACCGGCCGGGAATACACGTTCCGCTTCCGCACCGGGGTGCAGCTGCGCTACTCGTACTTCCTCGCGGACGAGGACCTGGCCGCCCATACGGAAAACTTCAGCTCGTTCACCATGCGGCGCCTCCGGTTTTACGTGGATGGGAGCGCGCCCTCCAAGGACTGGAAATACTACGTGCATGTCCAGCTCGAACCCCAGTCCGCCGTGCACACCCACGATGCATATATGGTGTGGCAGAAATATCGGTACGCCAGGGTCCAGTTCGGCCGGATGAAGATCCCATTCGATCTCGAGTACTGGCAGAGCGGCTTCATGCAGAACGGCGTGGACCGCACCATCTTCACCGGAGACTCCGAGGTGGACAAGGACGCGTTCGGGGCCAGGACGTACGATTTCCCCGGGGACAACGCGAGACTCCGGGTGGGAAGCCACCTGGACAGGAACGGCTTCCCCACCGGAGGCATGCTCCTTTACCGGTCTCAGGGGGTCAACGTGAACGGGTACGTGGACATGTTCGGGCAGAAGGACTTCTTCACTTACTGGGCCGGCGTGTTCAACGGCCGTGACACTCAGGCCCTGGCCAATACCGACGACGAGATGCTCTATTCCTTCATGGCCGGCATCAACTTTCTTCCTGGTTCGGACCCGGCCGGCCCCATGGGCCCAGGCGGCTTCAACAACTACTACATGCAAGGCGACTACGGGTACAACACCAGACCCCTGGCCGCCCTTGTGGTGGCGGGCTTCACCAACCGGAACAGGGTAGACAGATACTACAGCCCAGACAATGCAAGCGGCAACTTCGGGGCATCGAAAACCGGGGCCCACGATACCCGCAACTACGGCTTCGACGCCGCCCTTCTCTTCCGCTACATGGGATGGTCATGTGACGTCGAGGCCGGCTGGGAGGAATTCGTCCAGGACCCCGATGGAAGCGCCCTGGACATGGAAGCCACCTGGGACCGCTGGGCCGCCCGGATCAATGTCGGTTACTTCGTCGTGCCGAAGAAGTGGGAGTTCGTTTTCAAGGCCGCCTACTTCGAGCGGGTAGAGGCAAACACCCTGGAAAACAGCCTTGCGAGCGGCCTGGGTCTGGTCCTCCTGCAAGACGGCTACGCGGTGGAAGACAACCTCCAGCAGTACCGGGTGGGGGTCAACTATTACTTCCACGGCTTCAATCAATACGTATCCGCCGATCTGGGCTGGCTGAGACGGGAGTTCAAAGAAATCGACGGGTCCGAGGCCGCGGCCCTGAATTTCACCGGGGCACGGAGTTCCGATCTGGAAGACCAGGACGATCTGAGCGTCCGACTCCAGTACCAGCACTTCTTCTAGTATTCCCGGCATAGAGGGCCGGGAAGGGGACAAGGGGGGCGGCACACAGGCCCACGGCCTCCTCCACACCGTTGGAGCGAGGCCTGTGGGCCCTCCCGCCGGAGGCGGAGGAAATTCACCTGTCCGCCAGTTCCTCCAGCCGTTCCGCCAATCGCTCGGCGGCGAACACCACGGATTCCATATCCAGAAAATCCAGCACTCTGGCGTCGAACAGGACCTTGACCCTGGCAGGGAAACCCTCGTCGGGATCGGCGTCCCAAAAATGAAGCTGCACCGGCATCTGCGGGAGCACAGGGATTTCCATGCAGAGATCGCCGTGACAGGGGATGATGGGCCGTGCTCCGACGCCGGCGCAGGCATTCCTCAGGGACACGGGATTCCCCTGGAAGGCCGAGGCGAGCCTTTCTTCGGTGTACCGGCGGAGGGTGACGGCCTTGGACATGGAGCCCGGGAGGGACTCCAGGCCGACCCATTGTCCGGAAAGCGGGCCAGAACCGTTGAAAAACAGGTAGTTGTACAGGAGGATCTGGTCCCGCGGATCGAGCTCCCCTCCGCCGGTGTGCCCGGCACAGCGTCCGGACAACCGTACTGTCCTGCCGAGGTACAGGAATTCCAGGACAACCTGTCCGCCCCGGTCCACCGCCAGAGATGCGCCCAGCCCCTCCGCCCTGGAAGCAAGATCCACGCCCCTCACTTTCGCCCGCAACTCCCTGAGAAGCGTGGTTTCCCAGACCGGGGGCGCCGGCCCGGGGTCGCCCGACACCGTCCGTGCCTCATGGAACTCCTGCGGGAGGTACGGGCAGTCCCCCGGACGGGCCTTCCCGGAGGACAAGGCGGCGGCGAAGGCCATGCAGGCCGGGTAGCCGCACTCTCCGCAATTCGTCCTGGGAGTCGCCCTGAGGATCTCCAGAACGCTCGCCATTGCCAACCTCCTTCCGTGGTATAATACTCGTCTCGAGGTCCTCGGAAAATATGGAGGGAGCCCCTCCGGGACCGGACCCAAACCCGCAGGGACACTGTGCATCAAAATAGCGGCCGGCAACTCCTGAACACCTTTGCCCATCCGTCGCCCATCCTCTCCGACGGGTCCGACAGGCGCTTCTTCCGCACCCGCTGGGGAGGAAAGGCCGCCGTCGTGATCCTCCCTCAGGAAGGGGCTGTGGGGGCGGCCGAGGCCCGCAGCTACTGGAAAATCGGAGGCCATCTCCGTGGGGCGGGACTCCCCGTGCCCGAGATTTATCTCTACGACAGGGAATCGGGCACCGTTGTGGTGGAGGATCTGGGCGACGCACATCTCCACGGCATGGTTCTCGATAGGGCACGCCGCGGGGACTGGAAGTCCGTCGAGGGCCTGTACCGGAAGGCGCTCAGAACGCTGGTACGCATGCAGATCAAGGGAGGCGAAGGCTTCGATCCCGGATGGTGTCACGACACCCCGCGGTACGACGGCCGCCTCGCCCTGGAGAGGGAGGCCAGGTACTTCCTCCGCTTCTTCGTGCAAAGACTCTGCGGGCGCCTGACCCCGGCGGCCCTGGAAGCGGAGCTCGAAGGCCTGGCCCTGCGGGTGGACGGAATCCAGAGAAAGGACTTCTTTCTGCACCGGGACTTCCAGTCCAGGAACATCCTCGTCCGGGGACAGGGGCCTTGGATCATCGATTTCCAGGGGGGGCGCCTGGGTCCGCTCGGCTACGACCCGGCGGCCCTGCTCCACGACCCCTATGTTTCGCTCCCGGGCCGGCTCCGCTCCGCACTCCTCGACTTCTACTGGGATGAAGTTCGGGCCGGCGGCGCACATGAAGACCCGGAGGCCTTCCGCGCCGAGTTCCGGTTGCTGGGCCTGCTGCGGACCCTGCAGGTCCTCGGGGCGTACTCTTTCCTCCATCTCGTGAAGGGAAAGCGGTTCTTCAGCGCCTACATCGCGCCGGCCCTGAGCAACCTCCATGCCGTGCTCTCCCACAGTGATTTTGACGATTGCCCCGGGCTGAGGGCCCTCGCCTCCTCACTCCTGGAGCACCCTCCAACTCATGCGGCGTAGTCTGATTCTCCTTTTTCTTGTCGGCCTTGCGGCCGCCGCCCTCCTGCCCCGGCTGCTCGACCTCCGGCAGGTGGGCGAGCTTGTCGTGGAAGGGCTGGAGCAACGCACCGGCGGCGATGTCACAGTGGCCGGGATGCGCTGGAACTGGCTCCCCCTGCCCCATCTCTCCTTGGCGGATCTCCGGATACACAACCGGCGCATGGATGCCGCCATTCCCGCCTGCGACGTCTATCCGCGCTGGCTCACTCTGCTCCGGGGCAGGATCGAGATCCGGCGGCTCGCCCTCGGGGACCCGCGCCTGGTGGTGAAGGACGTGGAGGGCAGGCAAGGAGGGGCAGGAGGGTTTCTCTTCCCGGCAGCCGAACTCACGGTAAAAAACGGAAACCTCAGTCTGGCGCCGGGAGCCCTCGCGCCCTGGGTGCGGGCCCCGAGGCCCCTCATCCTTTCGGACATTCACGGCCGGATCGCCGCGGGAACGAAGGAAATAGCCGCGGCAATCACCTGTACTCCCCCTTTCAGCGGCCGCATGGAGGTCGAAGGAAGCCTCCGCAGGCCGGAAAACACCTTCGAGTTCCGGCTTGCAGCTACGGCACTCCGCATCCACGAACTCCTCCCCACCGCGCTGGAGCAGAGCCCTTACAGACCCGTTCGCACCGAAGTCAACCTGAAGGCCACGGTTCAGGGCCGCGGGACCGGCGCGTGGACGGCCCGAGTGCAAGGGGATCTGCCCCTCCTGCTCATCGAACCCGGCGGAACCGAGACGGCATTTTCGTGCGGTGTCGCCGACTTCGCCGTGGAGAAGCGATTCCGCGAGCTCACCGTGACCGTGAAGAACGTAGAAATGACCGATCCAGCCCTCTCCCTGAGCGGCATTTTCCGGGTGACCGCGCCGGAACGGCCGGGGGCCGAGACCGTTTGGGATATCGACCTTCAAGGCAGGGGCATCGATCTCACCGCCCTGCGCGAAAAGGTGCTGGCAGTCCTGGGTTGGCACAAAACCGCCGCCCGCGTGTGCGGCATCGTCCTGGGCGGCACGGCCCGAAGCGCGGCCTATTCCTTCCACGGCCCCACCTCGCATTTCCGGCGGCTCAGGGCCATGACCATCACGGCTGACGTTGAAAGGGCGCGGATCCACGTGCCCGGCGCGGATCTCGATCTGGACGAGGCCAGCGGCCCTGTCAGGATAGAGGACGGCTTCCTCACCGGCAAAAGGCTTTCCGCAACGATGGGCGGAAGCTCGGGGAAAAACGGAAACCTCGTGCTCGAACTCGACGCCAAGGACAGGGCGTTCAAGCTCGACCTGGATCTGGACGCCGACCTCGCCGAGCTCCCCCCGATCCTCCACCGCCTCGTCAAGGACGAGGACTTCCGCCGGGAACTCGGCATGTTTCGGGACGTCCGCGGCCGCGCCAGCGGCCGCCTCGCCCTGGGCGAGAGGCTCAAGGAGATCCGGGTGCATCTGGATGTGCACAAGGCCGAGGCCGAGGCCTTCTACGAACGGCTGTCCTTGCCCGTCGCGGTCCATCGCGGCCGGCTCCGGGTGGCCCCGAAGGAGGTGAGCTGGTCCGAAGTCGAGGCGGATGCGCCGCCCCATCGAATCGCGTCATCGAAGGGTTCGGTCCAGTGGCATCGGGACATCCAGCTGAAGATCGACGCCCTCGAGGGACTGCTGGATTCCCGGGCGCTCCTTGCGGAACTTGAACGGCACCCCGTCCTTGATACCGCGCTTCCGAAAGTGCTCTCATGCATCGACGGCCCTATCGAGCTCAAGGAATCCTCGCTGGCCGGTCCTGCCAGAAGGCCGAGGCAGTGGAGGTACCGCATGGCCGTGACCGCCAGGGATATCGCATGGACGAGCCCCATGCTCCCCGGCCCGGTCTACATCGCCCAGGCCAACGCCAGTGTGGACGAGCACATGGCCCGGGTGACCACCTCCGGCGGGACTGTGGCCGGAAAAGCATTGGACGTGGCCGGGGAACTCGTCCACCACCTCTGGCAAGACTGGCATGGGTGGCTGGTCCTCAATGGCACGGCCGGGGAAGCAGCCCATTCCTGGGTGCGGGGCAAAGGATGGATTCCCGATGTCTTTCTCCCCCGGCCCCCCTGCACCCTCCGGAACCTTCGCGTGAGCTGGAAACCCGGCGGAGCGGAGGTTCTGGGTACCGTCCTCGCCGGAGAGGCGGAACCGGAGGCCCCCGCAGTGAGGGTCTCCCTCGTCGCAGACCCGAAGAGCCTCAAGATCCGGGAACTGGACGTCATTGACCAGGAACGTCACGGTGGGCTCACCCTCGACCTGCAGAAGGCGCCTCGGAGGGAACTCCGCCTCGGATGGCGCGGTACCGTGACCGCGGAGACACTGAACCGGATTCTTACGGAAAACCGCCTTCTCAGCGGCAGCCTGGAGGGATCCCTCGACATCGAGCATAACCTCGCGCTCGGGTATCCCACCCTTGTCGAGGGCACCCTGGAGGCGACCGGCCTCTGTTGGCCCTGGAGTCCGGCCGGGCCCCTCGATGTGCGCCGGGTGAAACTCCACGGATACGGCGGGCTCATCGATCTGGAACGTCTTGAGGTCGCCCTCGGCGCCGAGTCGATGGAGGCGAACGGAACGGCGGCCCTGGGCGACGGCGCGCTGAGAATGGACTTCGATCTCCACTCCCCCTCCCTCTCCTCGCACACCCTGGAGCGTTTCCTTCCGGAAACGTGGAGAGAGACCGCCAGGGGCCGAAAGGCCGGGGCACATGGCGGAGAGGCGCCGGGGGACAGGAGGCGCGTGGAGGGTCTGCTCCGTTTTTCGCTGGACGAATTCCACCATTTCCGGAATGGCGGGGATCCCGGAAAAACCGGGGCGGATGCCCTCACCTGGGGCCCAATCGAGGGAAAGGTCGAGATCCAACCAGGGCGCCTGGTTCTCTCGGTCTCCCGTGCGATCCTCTGCGGCCTCCGGACCGGCTGGACCTGGCAGACGGGCAGCGAGCCCTCCTTCGTCCTCTCCATCCGGCCCCCCGGGCCGGGGGAGGAGGACCGTTTCGAGGAGATCCTGCCTTGCCTGGGCTGGGAACAGAGCATGGTGGAAGGGCCCTTCACCCTGGCAGGCTTCCTGGCCGGACCCGCCCCCGGAGACTGGCGGCAGGGGACCCTCTCCCTCGATTCGGAAGGAGGCCGGATCTATCGGATGGCGCTCCTTGCAAAAATATTCAGCCTTGTCAACGTGACGGACCTCTTCTCAGGCGGGCTCCCGGACCTGGTGCACGAGGGGTTCGGCTATTCGAAACTGGCGATCGAGGCTGCGGTGGAGGACAATGCGCTCACCCTGAAAAAGGCCGTGCTTCTCGGGCAGGGGCTGAATCTTTTCGCAAGCGGCAAGGTCTCGCTGGAGACCATGGACTGCGATCTGACGATCCTTGTCGCCCCGTTCAAAACCATAGACACCATCGTGACCATGGTGCCGCTCCTGGGGAGGGTGATCGGGGGGGAAGACGACACCGTCATCACCATTCCTGTGGGGGTGCAAGGGCCGATCACGGACCCGGACATCACACCTCTTCCTCCGGAGGCCGTTGGGGAGGCGATTCTCAACCTGGTGACGGAAACCCTGAAGCTCCCGTATTCCATACTGCAACCGCTCCTGCCGCAGGGTCGATAGGGGGACGGAAACCTGCCCTGCGGCCCCCCGGCGCCCTCGGGCGGCGGAGCGGATCGCCGGGCGGAGAAGAAGAGGAGGCCCCCATGGAGAAAAGAAGGCGATTTATTCACTGTTATACCGGCGAAGGCAAGGGCAAGACAACCGCCGCCCTGGGTCTGACGCTCCGCTGCGTGGGGGCAGGCTGGAAGGTCCTCTTCGCCCAGTTCCTGAAACACGGAGAATTCAGCGAAATAAAGGCCCTGCGGCGCCTCGGGGGTCAGGTGGCGGTGCGCCAGTTCGGCTCCGGAAGATTCGTGCAGGGCGATCCCACCAGACAGGACCGCGCCCTGGCGGAAGAGGGCCTCACGGAGGTGGAGGGGGCCATGCGGGAGGAACGCTACGATCTCGTCGTGCTGGATGAGATCAATTGCGCCGTCCATCTGGGAATCCTGGCGGTGGAAACCGTGCTCGGCTTCCTCGAACGGGCGCCGCAGGACGTCGAAATCGTCATGACCGGCAGGAACGCGCCGAAAGAACTCCTCGACAGGGCGGACCTCGTGACCGAAATGCGCATGATCAGACACTACCACCAGGCCGGAGTGCAGGCCCGAAACGGAATAGAGAAGTGACCGCGAGGCATTTTCGGGCTGATCTGCGGCTTCGCAGAGACGCCTGGACTTGACATCGCACCGGGCCTGCAATAAACCCTCCATGGGAAACGGGGGGAAGAATCCCCCGAGAGGTTCATCGATCTGCAGGAGGGCGTTCCATGTGGAAGCCGGTTGAAAGCGCATCGAGAGAAGCCCTGGAGAATCTTCAGCTGTCACGCCTCCGCGAGACCGTGCAGCGCGTCTATCACCTTGTGCCGTTTTACAGGAAAAAGATCGACGAGGCCGGGGTGAAGCCCGGGGACATCCAGTCCGTGGGGGATCTGAGCCGTCTGCCCTTCACGACAAAGGGAGACCTGAGAGACCACTATCCATTCGGCCTCTTCACCACCCCGCTGGACCAGATCATCCGGATCCACTCCTCCTCCGGCACCACGGGGAAACCCACGGTGGTCGGATACACGGCCAATGACATGGACGTCTGGAGGGATGTCATGGCACGCACCCTGTGCATGGGCGGGGTCGGGCCGGGGGACGTGGTGCACAACGCTTACGGGTACGGCCTCTTCACGGGCGGGCTTGGCTTCCACTACGGGGCGGAAACCGTGGGCGCGGCGGTCGTCCCGGCAAGCGGAGGATTCACCAAGAGGCAGCTCCTGCTGATGAAGGACTTCGGTGCCACCGCCCTGTGCTGCACCCCGTCCTTCGCCCTGCACCTGGCTGAAGTGGCGCAGGAGGAGGGTTACGACCCCAAGGGAGATTTCACCCTGAAGGTCGGCTTCTTCGGGGCCGAGCCCGCCTCGGAGGGGTTGCGCAAGGCCCTTGCGGAGGCATGGGGAATCACGTACATCGAGGCTTACGGCCTCTCGGAAATCATCGGCCCGGGCGTGGCGGCGAGCTGCGTACACAGCCGGTTGCACGTATTCGAAGACCATTTCATCCCCGAGATCATAGACCCGGACACCCTGGAGCTGCTCCCGGACGGGGAGGAAGGCGAACTGGTCTTCACCACGGTGACGAAGCAGGCCCTGCCCATCCTTCGATACCGCACCCGGGACATAACCCGGCTCCACAGGGAACCGTGCCCCTGCGGCAGGACGCTGGTCGCGATGGAATCGATCAAGGGGCGCAGCGACGACATGCTCATCGTCAACGGAGTCAACGTTTTCCCGTCCCAGGTGGAACACGTGCTCACCAAGGTTGAGGGCACGACGCCGAACTACGTGATCGTGGTTGACAAGAAGGGCGTACTGGACAAGCTGGAGGTATGGGTCGAGGTGGACGAACAGACCCTCTCCAACGGCATCGGCTCCCTGGAGGCCCTCAAACACAGGCTGGAAACCGAAATGCTCAACGATCTCTACATCACCGTGCGGGTGAAGCTGGTCGAACCCAAGACCCTCGAGAGGAGCATGGGAAAGGCAAAGAGGATCATCGACAAGAGAGAGGCAGAGAGGGGGTAGGACCATGAGAGAGAAATTCGCCGTGAGACAGCTTTCGGTTTTCCTGGAGAACCGCAAGGGCCGACTTCTTGAAGTCACCCAGATACTCAAGGACGCCGGCATCAACATCCGGGCCCTTGCCATGGCGGAGTCTGCGGAATTCGGCATCCTCCGCCTGGTCGTGAACAATCCCCAGAAGGCCAGGAGCGCCCTGGCCGCGGGCGGGTTCACCGTCAAGGAACAGGACGTGTTCGCGGTCGAGGTGGACGACACTCCGGGCAGCTTCTGCCGGGTGGTGGAACTCCTGGCGGAACAGGACATCAACATAGACTACACTTATGCCTTTGTGGGGACCGCGCATCGGGCGGTCCTGCTGTTCAGAGTGCCGGAGGATCTCCTGGAGGGGGCCATGGCCGCGGTCAAGTCCGGCGGCATCACCCTGGTGGATCCCCTCTTCTTCTACACGTAAGGGGGCCGGTGCGGGCCGCTTCCCGTCCTTCGGAACCGATCTAAGGCCTCCTCCCCCCGTGCCCCCCGGCACGCCGAGGAAGAGAGGGTGAAAGCCGCGATGAACACCAAATTCATTTTCATAACCGGAGGGGTTCTGTCGTCCCTGGGCAAGGGGCTCGCTGCTGCCGCCATCGGTGCCCTCCTCGAGGCCAGGGGGCTCAAGGTCACCTTCCAGAAGCTGGACCCGTACATAAACGTGGATCCGGGGACCATGAACCCCTTTCAGCACGGCGAGGTGTACGTCACCGACGACGGCGCGGAAACCGACCTCGATCTGGGGCACTACGAGAGGTATACCCGCGCAAAGCTCGGCCAGCGCCACAATTTCACCTCAGGCCGGATCTACCACAGTGTCATCTCCAAGGAACGCAAGGGACAGTACCTGGGGGGGACGGTCCAGGTCATTCCGCACATCACGGACGAGATCAAATCCTCCATTCTCCAGCTCGCCGGAGAGGCGGACATCGCCATCGTCGAGATCGGCGGGACGGTCGGGGATATCGAAGGACTGCCGTTTCTCGAGGCCATCCGCCAGCTCAGGGGAAACCTGGGCAAAGAGAACACCCTGTACGTCCATGTCACCTACGTGCCGTACATCCAGACCGCCGGAGAGCTCAAGACCAAGCCGACCCAGCACAGCGTCAAGGAGCTCCGGGCCATAGGGATCCATCCCGACATCCTGCTCTGCCGGACCCCCATCGACCTCTCCCCGAACATCAAATCCAAGATCGCCCTGTTCTGCGACGTCAAGGAAGACCGGGTGATCACGGCCAGGGACGTCAAGTGCATCTACGAGGTGCCCCTGCGTTTCCACAACGAAGGGCTGGACGAACGTGTCGTCGAGACCCTGAACATGTGGACCAGGGCCCCCGTGCTCACCCGATGGGAGGACCTGATCGCCAAGATCCGGGAGCCCCAGCACACCGTGCAGATCGCCATGGTGGGCAAGTACGTCAATCTCACCGAGTCCTACAAGAGCCTCAACGAGGCCCTTTCCCACGGCGGAGTCGCCAACCATTCCGCGGTGGAGATCGACTTCATCAACTCCGAAAAACTGCGGGGCGAAGAGCTCGAGGCCCGGCTCGCCGAAAACGACGGGATCCTTGTCCCCGGCGGTTTCGGTTCCCGAGGCATTCCGGGGAAACTGGAGGCAATCGCCTACGCACGGCGAAACAAGGTCCCCTTCTTCGGGATATGCCTGGGGATGCAGCTTGCCGTGGTCGAATTCGCCAGGAGCGCGGTGGGCCTCCCCCTTGCCGACAGCACAGAGTTTGCCCCCACCACCCCCGACCCCGTAATATACCTCATGAAGGAATGGCACGATTATCGCACAGGGAATGTGCAGGTGCGGGACGAGACCACAGACCTCGGCGGTACGATGCGGCTGGGCGCGTATCCCTGCCGGCTGGCAGCGGGCAGCAAGTCCTTTGCCGCTTATCGGACCGAGGAAATATTCGAAAGGCACCGCCACAGGTACGAGTTCAATCTGGCGTACAGGGACAGGCTGGAGGGGGCGGGCTTGATGTTCACCGGCCTCAGCCCGGACGGACAACTCGTGGAGATCGTGGAAATCTCCGAACATCCCTGGTTTGTGGCCTGCCAGTTCCACCCGGAATTCAAGTCAAGGCCGCTGGATCCGCACCCGCTCTTTGTGGCATTTGTCCAGGCGGCCCTCGCCTTGAAACTCGGCCGCTGAACGGCGTGCTCTCTCCATGTCCCCGGGACCCGCCGCCGGCGAAATCCGCGCAAAAGGGACGGAACGTACAATGAACCAGAAACAGATCCGAATGGATGCGGTGCGGATAGGCGGGCTGCAGGTGGGACCGGGGCAGCCTCCGCTGCTCATCGCAGGACCGTGCGTGCTCGAAGATCTCGAAACCGCCCTTTTCACAGCCGAATTCATGGCGGAGGCGGCAAGGACCTTCGGCTTCTCATACATGTTCAAGGCATCCTTCGACAAGGCGAACCGCACCTCGCTGCGCTCTTTCAGGGGACCGGGGCTCCGGGAAGGTCTGGAGATGCTGGCTGCCGTCAGGGAACGTTTGTCCGTCCCCGTGATCTCCGACATCCATACCCCCGCCCAGGCGGAGGCGGCGGGAGAGGCCCTGGACTGCATCCAGATACCTGCGCTCCTGTGCCGCCAGACCGATCTGCTTGTGGCCGCGGCCCGAACCGGCCGGCCGGTGAACATCAAAAAGGGGCAGTTCATGTCCCCGTGGGACATGAAACATGCCGCTGCCAAGGTTCGGGACAGCGGAAACTCCGGGGTGCTCCTCACAGAGCGGGGAAACTGCTTCGGATACAACAACCTGGTGGTCGATATGCGCAGCCTGGCCATCATGCGTTCCCTGGGGGCACCGGTCATCTTTGACGCCACCCACAGCGCACAGCTTCCCGGAGGAGGCGACGGCTGCTCCTCCGGCCAGAGAGAATTCATTCCTTTCCTGGCCCGTGCTGCCATGGCCGCCGGGGTGGACGGTATTTTCATGGAGGTCCATCCGGAGCCCGACCGCGCCCTCTGCGACGGCCCCAACAGCCTCGCCCTGCAGGACGCGGCCGAACTCCTGGAGGTGCTTTCCGTTGTCCGGAGGGCCCTGGTGCAGGTGGACGGCCAGGGATGACGCCCTGAAGAGGTCCGGTAATGGTTCATATCGACACGCATCTGCTCATGTCCAAGGCCAAAGAGATCCGGCTCCTGCTGCTGGACGTCGACGGGGTTCTGACCGACGGCAGCATCGTCTATACCGCCCAGGGCGAACAGGTCCAGGCATTCCATGTCCAGGACGGACTGGGTCTGAAACTGCTCCAGCGGGCCGGAGTCGAGACAGCCATCATCAGTTCCCGCACGTCGAAGCCCCTGGTTCTGCGGGCCGCGGAACTCGGGATCGCCAGGGTCTATCAGGGACATCTGCACAAAAGCGCCGCATATGAGCAGATCGCCGGCGAACTCGGCATTGAGGACCGCCAGGTCGCGTACGTGGGGGACGACTGGGTGGACCTGCCCCTGCTGCAGCGGGTCGGTCTGGCGGTTGTAGTGGCAGACTCGGCCCCCCCGATTGCAGACTATGCCCATTACGTGACCCGGAGACCCGGCGGCCGGGGAGCTGTGAGAGAGGTCTGCGACATGATCCTCAAGGCGCAGAACCACTGGAGCCCGTTGCTGAACCAGTTCCTCAATCCCGGCGCCGACGACCGGGGGGCGGGGTGTTGACCGAATGGATACCGGTTGCCCGAATGGTTCTGCAGCCCGAGGGAGAGCAACGGAATGGACAATCCCCGTGACCCGGGCACTCGGCGCCGTCTCCACCGGCCCCTCCCGCCTTGAAGCTTGAACTGCGGCACATCCTCTGGCCGGCCGCCGCCGCACTCCTTCTGCTCTCCCTCTGGAGGCCCTGGCAGCAGAAGGATGATGACCTCAAGCACCTACTGTTCACCGATTTCGCCCGGTTGACCGCGGACCTCAACTTCGAGGAAATCCGGTACACTCGCAATTCGGTGGACGGGGTCCGCTGGACGCTTGATGCGGCTTCGGCCCGGCTGTACGAAGACTCGGGGCGGCTGACCATGGAGGCGGTGGCGATACGATTCTTCCCCAGGGGTGGCGGGGATGTCAGGGTGACTGCGGATGCGGGCACCTACTTCATGGACATGAAGCAAATTTCGCTGGAAGGCGGGGTGGTGGTCAATTCCGAGGCGGGAAGAGAGCTCCGCACCGAAACGCTGCACTACAGCGAAGAACAGAACCGCATCTGGACCGAGGACGATGTGCTCATCCTGGCACAGGGCCTCGCGCTCAGAGGCGAGGGATTGGAGTATGATCCCGATACGGGCAGGCTCACAGTACGGAATCAGACAGCCATCCTGTCCGACACGGGCGAATTCGAACTTTGAGGGGTGAAGCGCATGGAAGCACACGTGACCGGGAGGCCATCCTGCCGGCGTCCGGACTGCAGACCGCCCGCATTGGCCCTGGCGGCGGCCGTATGGATCGCCGCGCTCGCCGTTCCGCCGGGCACCGCCGGCCAATCCGTCATGGCGGACAGGACAGAAGGTCAGAAAATGGCCGCCATCCATATCCAGAGCGACCGGATGGAGGCCCTGGATCAGGAGGGGAAGGTGATCTTCACGGGTCACGTCGTCGCCTCCCGGCAGGGACTCATCATCAACGCCGACACCCTTGAGGTGCATTACACGGAAGAGAAAAGGGAAGCCGCGGGGGGCGAGGATCCGGGGCGGGTGGTGCGAACCATAACCGCAACAGGGCACGTCCGGATCACTCAGGAAGGAAAGGTGGCCTCCGGAGACAAGGCGGTCTATGACCGAGGGCTGGAAAAGATCACGCTCACGGGTTCTGCGCAGGTCTGGGACGGTCCCAACCGGGTGAGCGGCAACCGCATTGTCCTGTTTCTGAACGAGGATCGAAGCGTTGTGGAAGGGAGCGGAACGGACAAGGTGGAAGCGGTGGTGTACCCAGCCGACCATTGACGGAGAGACGGGGGCCCGGACATGGCCATCCTCAGGGCCAATAAACTGTTGAAGCGATACCGGGGACGGCCCGTCGTCGACGGCGTCGACCTCGAGATCACAGACCACAGCATTGTTGGGCTTCTCGGCCCGAACGGCGCCGGAAAGACGACGGCCTTTTACATGATCGCCGGGCTGGCGAGGCCGGATAAGGGCACGGTCCTCCTGAACGGCGAGGATGTCACGTCCCTGCCCATGCATCGGCGCGCCCGCCGCGGCATAACCTACCTGCCTCAGGAGCCGTCTGTATTCCGGAGATTGACCGTGGCGGACAACATCCGGCTCGTGCTGGAAGCCAGGGGACTCGCCCGGGGCGAGATCGAGACCAGGACCGGGAACCTGCTGGAGACCATGGGGCTGGGCCATCTTGCCGGCCAGCGGACGCTGTCCCTCTCAGGCGGAGAACGGCGGCGGGTTGAGGTCCTCAGGGCACTGGCCACTGAACCCGCCTTCATCCTGCTGGACGAACCGTTCGCTGGGGTTGATCCCCTGGCAATCCTTGACCTGCAGGGGATCATACGGGATCTCAAGGCCCGCGGGATAGGCGTTTTCATCTCGGATCACAATGTCCGGGAAACCTTGACGGTGTGTGACCGCGCCTATATTGTTAATTCGGGGGTCGTGATCGAGGAGGGCCCGCCCGAACACATCGCGAAGAGCAATGTCGCCCGGAAAATTTATCTTGGAGAGGGGTTTTCTCTCTGACCATATATGGCCCTTGAACTGAGGCAACAGCTCAAACTCACCCAGCAGCTGGTGATGACCCCCCAGCTCCAGCAGGCGATCAAGCTCCTGCAACTCTCCCGTGTCGAGCTCATAGAGAGCATCAACCAGGAACTGGAAACCAACCCTGTTCTGGACGAGGCTACGAACGAAGAATCGGTGCCGGCCAAGGAGCAGGGCGTCACGGACTCCCTCGAGCGGGAGGAGAAGGCCTGGGAAGACGCGCCCATTCCCTCCCTGTCATCCTCGGACATGGAGAGAACGCCGTGGGAAGAGAAGGCCCTGCAGGAAATCGACTGGAAGGATTTCTGGGACGAGGACCGGAAGACCACCCTGCCAGCATATTCTTACGAGGCCAAGGAGCAGCCCAATTACGAGAATCTGCTGACCCGGTCTGCCGACCTCGTGGAGCATCTCATGTGGCAGCTCCAGATGTCCAGGCTGACCGAGCAGGAACGGCTGATCGGGGGGCTGATCATCGGGAATCTGGACGCCAGCGGCTACCTCATGGCGGATATCGATGAAATCGCGCACGAAGTGGGCTCCGACCCAAAAGAGGTGGAGAGGGTCCTGGCCCAAATCCAGCTCTTCGATCCGGTAGGCGTGGGGGCGAGGGACCTCAGGGAATGCCTGCTCATCCAGATCGGACACCTCGGCATCGGGAATCCTCTGGTGAGCGAACTGGTACGCGATCACATCCACAACATCGAAAGGCATAACTACCAGGCCATGGCCAAGGCCACAGGCCGGACCATCGAGGAGATCGCCCAGGCGATCGATGTGATCACCCATCTCGAACCCCGCCCGGGGCGCTCCTTGAGCTCGGAGGACGTCCACTACATCGTCCCGGACATCTATGTGTACAAGGTGGAAAACGAATACGTGGTGAGCCTCAACGACGAAGGGATGCCGCGCCTCCGGGTGAGCAGCTTCTACCGGGACGCCCTGAGCAAGGACATGGGGTCAGATTCGGCGAAGACGTTCATTCAGGAGAAGCTCAAATCCGCCCTGTGGCTGATCCGGAGCATACATCAGCGCCAGAAGACCATCTACAAGGTGACCAAGAGCATCGTGAAATTCCAGAGGGACTTCCTCGATCACGGAATCGAATATCTCAAACCGCTCATTCTGAGAGACGTTGCCGAAGACGTCGAAATGCACGAGTCGACCATCAGCAGGGTCACCACGAACAAGTACGCCCACACACCCCAGGGGATTCTGGAGCTGAAGTTCTTTTTCAGCGCCGGACTCCATCGGGAGGACGGCGGGGCAGACGTTGCCACGCAGAGCGTCAAGGAGCGGATACGCCAGCTCATTCAGGCCGAAGACGCCACACGGCCGTACAGCGACAAGCAGCTCGTTGAAATCCTGGCAAAAGACAACATACGCATTGCCCGGAGGACCGTAGCGAAATACAGGGACGTACTTGGTATACTGCCCTCCAGTCGACGTAAACGGCCGGCCATACGGTAGTCGGGAGATGTCCGAGTCCCTTTTCTTTCTGCTCTCCACGAGCCAGGCCGTCCTGCGCGGCGGACCAGGCCCTCTTATTTAACATCCCACGCGGAGGTAGTGTATGCGAATCAATGTCACCTTTCGTCACATGGATCCCTCGGATACCTTACGGGAGTATGCCGAAACCCGGCTCAAAAAACTGAAGAAGTATTCCGACGGCCCCATGGAGGTGAACGTGGTGCTGTCGGTGGAGAAATTCAGACACACCGCAGAGGTGGTGACGTCCGGAGACGGCGTGAACGCCGCGGCGAAAGAACAGCAGAACGACATGTACTCTGCCATAGACCTGGTATCCGACAAGGTTGAAAAACAGCTGAAGAGGTACAGGGAAAAGATCAAGAACAGGAGGTCTCCCGGTCCCGCCCCCGAGGAGGAAGCAATCAAGGCGTCCCCCCCTGCCGAGGCGCCCGAGCTTGGAACGACACGTACGATCAGGACGGAAAAGATGGACGTCAAGCCCATGTCCGTGGACGAGGCGGTGGCACAGCTCCGGGTCACGGAACAGGACTTCATGGTCTTCACAAACGCCGAGAACAGCACCGTCAACGTGCTGTACTGGCGCAAGGACGGCACTCTCGGCCTGATCGAGCCATAGACTTTGAAAATTCTCGATTTTCTCGGCGAGGGATGCATCATCCCGGATATCAGCGCCGATTCCAAGGACGAGGCACTCGTCAGGTTGGTGGAAAAATCCGTGGAGCGAGAGCCTTCTCTCACCTTGGAGAAGGTGCTGGCCGTGATCAAGGAGCGGGAGCAGCTCGGAAGCACGGGAATCGGCGGCGGTGTCGCCATCCCCCACGGGAAGCTTGCGGATCTCGGCCGGGTTCTCATCATTGTCGGCCGGAGTCGCGAAGGCGTACCCTTCGAAGCCGTGGACAACCGGCCGGTCCACATCGTTGTCCTCCTGCTGGCGCCGGACGACTCCGCCACGGTCTACCTCAAGCTCCTGGCCCGCGTCTCCCGCCTCCTCAAGACCCCCGGTGTATACGAGCAGATCCTCGACGCCGCCGACGAGGCGTCCGTACTGAAGGTGATCGCAGAGGTGGATGGACGACTCTAAAACCCGGAATATTCTGGCGGACACCACCCGGGCCTGCCTTGAAAGCAGGAAGGGCCGGAGGCAGGCCGATCCGAGCCTGTTGGTTCAGACCGTCATCATCACCGGCATGTCGGGCTCGGGGAAGAGCACCGCCTTGAAGGCCTTCGAGGACATGGGCTACTTCTGTGTGGACAACCTCCCCATCGTGCTGCTTCCGGAATTCCTGGACTTGAAGGAGGCATGCGCCACGAAATCCGACCGGGCGGCACTGGTGATGGACGTTCGCGAGGCTGCCTTTCTCGACCAGTACCGCTCCATCTTCACCCAGATCAAGAAAGACGGCTATCATTTGGAGGTCCTTTTTCTGGACGCCAAGGACGACGTCTTGATACGCAGGTTCAGCCAGACGCGGCGACAGCATCCCCTGCAGCCAAAGGGCAACCTCCTTGCCGGCATCCTGCGCGAGCGGGGGCAAATGCGGGGGCTGAAAGAGTATGCGGACAGGCTCCTGGACACCTCCGACCTGAATGTGCACCAGCTGCGGCAGACCATTCTCGCCCTGTATTCGTCCCGGACCCGCCTCGACCGGCTGGTGCTCCATCTCGTCTCGTTCGGCTTCAGGCACGGTGCGCCGGCGGATGCCAACATCATGCTGGACGTGCGCTTCCTGCCGAATCCTTACTTTGAGGCGCACTTGCGGGATCTCACGGGCTGCAGCACGGAAATCCAAAAATACGTGCTCGAAAAGAAAGATACCCTGGAATTTTTGAGACATACGGAAGGCCTTCTCCATTTTCTTGTACCGAAATACCGTGATGAGGGGAAATCCTATCTCGTCATAGCTGTGGGCTGTACGGGCGGACGCCACCGGAGCGTGGCCGTTGTGGAGCGCCTCAGGCAGATGTTTACAGAGACGGGAGAGGAAGTTATCGTGACCCACAGAGACATGGAGAGGGAGGATTGACATGGTAGGGGTAGTCATCACGGCCCACGGCCGTCTCGCCCATGAACTGCTGCAGACCACCGTCTTCATCGTGGGAAAGGCCGAACAGATGAAGGCGATCTCCATCGATCCAGCCAAGGAAGTGGAGGAGCTCCAGTCCGAAATCCGCACCGCCATCCGGGAAATGAATACGGGTGACGGGGTACTGGTCCTCACCGACATGTTCGGGGGCACGCCGGCCAACATGACCCTGGCATTTCTGGAAGAGAACAAGGTGGAGGTAATAACCGGCGTGAATCTGCCCATGCTCATCAAACTCTCCCAGTGCCGGGACAACAACCGCTCCCTCCATGAGGTCGCGGATCTCGTGGTGGATTACGGCCGGAAGAGCGTGAACCAGGCCTCGGCCATCCTCAAGAAATAACCATCGGCTGATGCCGCTCAAAATACCCCATCTGCGGCATTGTCATGTCGGTGGACGTCCTCTACGCTTTATTCCTCAAAAATCCCGCCTTGCACCTGCCTGCCGCAGGCAGGTCTGAGGTATTTTGAGCGGCGCCGGCCCTGAGGAATTTTTGCAGCTCGATCATCGGATACGATATCCTGTCGTTGTACGCCTCCATGAGCGTCTCTCCGGGGCAAACGGATGTCCGTTACGACAGAAGGGGACGGGAGTCATCCCTCCATGATGGATCACCTGCCGGCGGAAGGATCTCCCCGCCCAGGAGAAACGGCACCGGGGCGGGAAAGAGGCGGCGCTCCCGGTCCGGCAGGACCGTTGGTCTGGTATGTTCGCCGCGCAGCCGCCCGGGATGTGCCGGAGCTCGCGGCCATCGAGAAAGACTCCCACCGGGATCCGTGGGGGCTCCGTGGCTTTGAGGAGGAGCTTGCCCGGGGGGCCGGCCCGGCGTCCACCAGCCGCGTGTGGGTGGCCTTTCCCGCCTCCTCAGCCGGCAGGCACCCCGTATGCGGCTACATCATTTTCCGCTGGCTGGTCGATGAGATCTATATCGTCAACCTGACCACGGCCCCGGAGTTCCGGCGCAGAAATATAGCGAGGACCCTGCTCGCCGCGGCGCTCGCATGGGCAAAGAGACGCGGGGCCAGGCGGGCGGTGCTGGACGTCCGGGCCGACAACGTGCCGGCGGTCTCCCTGTATCGGCGATTCGGATTCACCATGGCGGTTCCCGGCCGCATTCCCGCGGGACATGCCGGTGATGCGGTGGTGATGACCCTTGACCTCGATGCGAACCACCCGGCTGTCATGCTGAAACAGGCGGACACGCAGGCGCGGAAGCTTTGACTTCTGCAGTGGATTCTAGTATTTATGAATTGAACGTCTCTTTCTTCCCACACAGTCTAACTTGTCTGGAGGTTACGGAATGGCTATCAAAGTCGGCATCAACGGTTTCGGTCGGATCGGCAGACTGGTTCTCAGGGCCGCGAGACTCTACAAGGAATACGACACGATTGAATTCGTCGGCATCAACGACCTGACCGACACCAGGACCCTGGCACACCTGCTGAAATACGATTCGGTCATGGGCGGCATCGCCGAGGACATCCGGGCCAGCGACACGGGCATCGTGATCGACGGCGCGGAAATAAGGGTGACCGCAGTGAAGGAGCCGTCCCAGCTTCCCTGGCGGGAAGTGCAGGCGGACTACATCATCGAGGCCACCGGACGGTTCACCAATGCGGAGCAGGCCAGAGGACACCTGGAGGCCGGGGCCCAAAAGGTCGTCATCTCGGCACCGGCCAAGAATGAAGACGTCACCGTGGTGATGGGAGTCAACGAAGACGACTACGATCCCGCCAATCACCACATCGTCTCCAACGCGAGCTGCACCACAAACTGTCTTGCGCCGGTGGCCAAGGTGATCATGGACAGATTCGGCATAGCGCACGGCCTCATCACCACCATCCACGCCTACACCAACGACCAGCGGCTGCTGGACTTCCCACACAAGGACCTGCGCCGGGCCCGGGCGGCAGCCCTCAACATGATCCCCACCAAGACGGGCGCTGCGGCAGCGGTAAGCAGGGTCATCCCCGAGCTGGCAGGAAAATTCGACGGCCTGGCCGTGCGTGTGCCGACGCCGGACGTCTCCCTGGTGGACATGGTCGTCCAGGTGGAGAAGAGGGCCACGGTCCCCGAGATCAACGGCGCGCTCCAGGCAGCGGCGGGGCGGTATCTCGGCTACACCGAGGAACCTCTTGTCTCCACCGACTTCCTGAAGGACCGCCGCTCGGCCATCGTGGACGGATTGTGCACGAGGGTGATTCAGGACAACATGGTCAAGGTCATGGCCTGGTACGACAACGAGTGGGGCTACTCCAACCGGCTGCTGGACCTGATCCTGCACATGGAGGCACACAAGGCACTGTGAGGGATCAGCGCATGCTGGAGTCAGAGGCCCTCCGCAGAAATCTGGAGGAGACCGCGGTCACCGGGGTCGAGTTCGATCCCCGCTACGCGGTGCTCCGAGAGGCGGTGGAGGGGTATCAGGGTGTTCTGAAGGCCCTGGATCACCTGCTGTTCGAACTCCACCACCCGTACGTGAATTACAGCGTGGTGATCGGCGAACTGCGCGGGTTTGCCCTGAAGAACCTCGCCACCCTGAACGGGTCGGCCCGCGGCACCGAAGCGGTGCGAATCCTTCTGGAAACCTTCCTTGAGACCATCGGAAAGGCGCCGAAAGAAGCGCACAAGATACAGGCGACCAACGGCCTCCTCGCCTTTCTGGAAAAGATAGTGCAGGTCACGGAGCCGGACAGGCTGGCGCGCATCCTGCCGGCACTCGGCGCACTCTTCAGCGAGCTTGAAAACGCCCCCCCGCCCATAGTGGAGACCATGGCGAAGAGTTTCCATCCCGTGGCCCGCCTGCTCCAGAACCTGGAGAGGCGACTGGCGGGACAGGCTCCCCCGCCCCGCTTCTGGGAAGCGGCGGCGCGCCTCCTCCTCCACATCCACCAGGCCACCCTCGAATACTGGCTCAAACAGGAGGATCCGGTCCAGTGGTTGCAGCGCACGCTGAAACAATACAGGCTCCAGCTGTCTGAGGATCAGATCGAACACTTCAACAGCATGCTGGAACCGGTTTCCCACCGCAGGCTCGGGGAGCACCGGCAGCACATGGAGCAATTCGCCGAGGATGGGCTGGACCTCGAAGATCTCCGGCGGCTGGCTCAGCTGCCCGGATTTCTTGACATCGTGCGGCAGTACAGAAACGTCGCTCAGCAATTCGGCAAATTTTCCTGTGAACTCCCGGCGAAGGTCCAGGGCGAAGACGGTGAGGTGAGCCAGGAGGTCGGGCTCCACCTCCTGTTCCTCTTTCATCTTGTTGAGATGGAAGGTCTCGCCTCGATTCACGAAGAGATCCTGCGGCAGGTCAACCGCAGCCTCCTCTGCCTGGTTCCCATCGCCCCGCTCAGCCATCTGAGAAACATCCTCCCGCGGAGCTTCGCCCTCCTGAAGCAGCAGGTCGGCAATTTCCCCAGAACGGCGCTCCAGTGCATCGAGGCCCTGGGGGCGGAGGTCTTCCGCCGGGACAACACGCGACTCACCGAGATCTTCCTGGAACAGGTGGTCCGATTCGGATTCCAGTCCCCGGGGGTTCAGGGAGTCGATACGGAATGGCACATCCTCTGCAATCCGGCGCACCTGCAGAACATCCGGGTCTGGCTGAAACTGATAAGCCACCATCCCAAGGTCTGCGGTACGCTGCTGTCCGCCCTGATAATCAACCTCCAGCTTGGCGGCACCTGCATCCGGGACACGGACCTCTTCCAGAAGGACGTGAGCCAGCTCCTGAACTGTGAAATCGAGCCGGTCTACAACCTGATCAAGCAGCTCGCGAAAATACTGCCTGTCTATTTCAACGAAATCGGCGCCGAGGGCCTGCTTCGGGACGTTTCGACCGAGCTCGACGAGATATGGCGCCGCCAGGACGTCTTGATTCACTTCCTGCGCAAGCAGAGTCATGTGGAGAGCAACAATCTCATCGTCGACTTCATCGAGGCGATCCTGTGCTTCTGGTACAGCGGGGAGCCGACGGTGCTGGGGCCGTTCCTGCCTCCGGAGATGCTGGAACAGGTCCGATCCCATGGGCCGTATGTGGACCATGTCCAGAGGCTCCTGAGGCACCTGGCCGAGACCCTGGGGCTCGAACCCTTCCGGCGCCACACGGAGCGGCTGCTCAACATCTCCGAGGAGCAGCTCGGACGCATCCTCGGCCTGGTTCCCGATGTCCCTCCCAGTGAACGCAGGCGCCTGGAACTCCTGATCCGGATGTACAGGCTGGAGACCCTCAAGTACAAGCTTGGAACCCAGGAAATCCGGCATCACCTGGAAGAGGCGCGGAACTGGGGCTTCGAGGGTCTGGAAAAGGTCCTCAATGTCCTGGAGAACGACGATCCGGAGGCATGCATCGAAGGGATCCTGAACGAGCTCGAAATCCTCAAGGAAGTCATCCTCAGCAAGGAACATTTCGACGCCCGGGAAGACATCTATCACAAACGGCACATCGCCGCGGACATCCCCTCCATGTACGGCCGGTACCACGAACGGAAATTCGACGCCCTGAGCCTGAGCTTCCGCCTGGAGAATCTGGCCAATATCCAGTTCGAACGGCTCATCGCCGGCGTGGAGGTCCCCTTCATCACCCGGAGCAATTTCGTCCGGGTTGTGCGCTGCCTGCGCCTCTTCTCCAGGGCACTGCTCCTCGATGGGGTCCATTCGAAAAAATTCTCCACCTACCTGACCCTGCTCGAACAGTCCCTGGACGTGCGCCGCTTCTCCTTCTCACAGTATCTGGACATCGTCAGGGGGCTCTCGGAAGGGGTGAAGGACATGATATACGTCCACTACATCAGCCCCCATCAGCACAACCTCGCCCGGATACTCCGTCAGTTCGGCCCGGAAAACCTCCTTCCGAAATACCGCACGCGGACTGGTCCGGCAGAGAACGAATCCAACCTCTACGAGCAGGTTACGGAACGCTTCCTGAGGGACCTCATCGCCACCAGCTTCGGCCTCCAGTCTCTGGACAATTTCGTGGCGAGGATCTATCAGATCCTCGGCGAACAGAAAGAAATCCTGAGTGAAAGAGACCTTGACCTCCTTCTCAGCTACAGTGCCGACCGGGTGATGTGCCGCGTCCACGAACCGAACCCTGAGACGAGGAATCTCATCCATCTGGGGAACAAGGGCTACAATATGGTGACCCTGGCGGAAGAGGGCCTCCCGGTCCCGGCCGGGGCGGTGGTCACCACCGAGGTCTTTCGATGCTATCCGCTGCTTCAGAAATTTCCCAGGGTCTACAGGGACTACAAATGGCAGCTGGCTGCATGCGTCAAGGACATAGAGAAAAGGGCCGGTAGGAGTTTCGGCGACGCATCCGGCCCTCTCCTGCTCTCCGTGAGGAGCGGCGCCGCCATTTCCATGCCGGGAATGATGGCCACCATCATCAACGTGGGGAGCAACATCGAGACCGTGAAGGGTCTGGCCAGGAAGACCGCCAATCCCTGGTTCGCCTGGGACAACTACCGGCGGTTCATTCAGTCGTGGGCCATGGCATTCGGGATGAACCGGGACACCTTCACCGACCTGATGCAGAAACACAAGAAGCGGCACGAGGTCCTGAAAAAGCGGGAATTCACCGGAGACCAGATGAAAGAGCTGGCCCTGGCGTACCGCCGAGCCGTCCTCGATTACGGCATGGAACTCGAGGATGACCCCTTCGAGCAGCTCCTCATGGCCATTCGGCTGGTGCTCGGATCCTGGAATTCGGACAAGGCGAAGGCGTACAGGGAGATCATGGATATCTCCGACAACTGGGGGACCGCGGTCCTCATCCAGGCCATGGCCTACGGCAACATCTCCGAGTCATCGGGCACCGGGGTGGTGTTCACATCCAATCCCGACGGCAAGCTGGACCGGGTGAGCCTCTGGGGAGATTACACGCCGGGCAATCAGGGGGAAGACATCGTCAGCGGTCTGGTCTCCACCTATCCGATTTCCGTGGAGCAGAGAGAGGCCATGGGATTCGGCCAGGAGACCAGCCTGGAAGAAAGCTTTCCGGACATATACGGCGCCCTGCTTGAATGCGCCAAACACCTCATCTATGAAAAAAAATGGAACCCTCAGGAGATCGAATTCACCTTCGAGGGTCCCGGACGGCATCAGCTCTTCGTGCTCCAGAGCCGGAACATGACCACGAAAAAGCGCGAAACGCTCGATGTCTTTGTCCCCACGCCCGAGCTGGAAACGAGCTACCTGGGACGCGGCATCGGCGTGAGCGGCGGCGCGCTGTCCGGAAAGGCGGTGTTCACCCTGGCTGAAATCGAGAAACTCCGGGCGGAGGAACCCGAGACGCCGCTCATCCTGATCCGACCGGACACCGTGCCGGACGACATCAAGCAGACTTCCTTGTCCGACGGACTTCTCACGGCGAAGGGAGGCCAGACGTCCCATGCGGCCATCGTCGCCTTCAGGCTGGACAAGACGTGCGTGGTCGGCTGCAAACAGCTTCAGGTCTTCGACGGCCGCGGCTACGCCCGTATCCACGGCAAGACCCTCCGGGCCGGAGAGTTCCTGAGCATTGACGGAAGAAGCGGTTCGGTTTATCAGGGAAGCCATCCCACCCAAGACGAACGAGAACTGCTGTAAAAAGCACATCATCCACGGGAGGAGACCCTACATGATCACAGTGGAACATGCGCCCCGACCGATGAAACTTGGAATCAACGGCCTCGGCCGCATAGGAAAGCTCAGTCTGTGGAACCACGTCGCCCGGCGCTCCTTTGACGAAATCGTCATCAATATCGGCAGAGATGTCGGGCAGGGCCTCCGGGACATCGCCGGATCGATAGAACGGGACAGCACCTACGGCAGGCTCGGTGCCTATCTCCACGGATTTCGCTGCCCGCAGGTCATCGAGAATCTGAACGAGACCGCGGGCTCCATGACCGTCGACGGCATTCCTGTGAAGATCCTGTGCAAGAGCAGGAATCCCAGGGAGATCGACTGGTCGGGCGAATCGGTCCACCTGGTGGTGGACACCACCGGGGCGTTCACCGACCCCACGGCCCCGGCCGATGCCCCCAAGGGCTCGCTGCGCGGGCACCTGGAGGCCGGGGCGGCCAAGGTCATCCTGTCCGCTCCCTTCAAGATCAAGGACAAGGGAGCGTCCATGCCCGAGGATGCGGTCACCACCGTCATGGGCATCAACGAGGACGACTACATACCGGACAGGCACGTCCTCCTGTCCGCAGCCTCCTGCACCACCACCTGCCTGTCTTTCATGGTAAAGCCGCTCCTTGACCATTTCGGGGCCGGCAGGATCCTTTCCGCCTCCATGGTCACCGTCCACGCCGCGACCGGCAGCCAGGTGGTCCTCGACAGGCTGGCCAAGACCGGGGCCAGAGATCTGCGCAAGAACCGGAGCATCATGAACAACATCATCCTCACCACCACCGGTGCGGCCAAGGCCCTGGCCCAGGTCCTCCCGGAGATGAGGAAGGTGGGCTTCATGGCAGAGTCCGTCAGGGTGCCGACCTCCACCGGGTCCCTCATCATCCTGGTGCTCAGCATCCAGGATGAGAGCCTGGACAAACCCATCAACCGCGCCCTTGTCAACGGGATCTACCAGAGGGCGGCAGAGGGGGCCATGAAACACCGCCTCATCTGTTCCGAGGAACAGAACGTGTCCGCCGACGTTATAGGAATGCCAGCCGCGGCCGCCGTCATCGAGGCGACCGAGACCCATACCCGCACTGCGGTGATCCAGGTGGATCCAAGTCTTGCCTGCAAGGGACCCGAGGGGGCCCCGATAGTCTGCGCCCCACTCCGGATCCCGGTGACGCAGGTGGTGGTCTACGGATGGTACGACAACGAACTCGGGAGCTACACCAACATGCTCAGTGAACGGGTGATCTCTCTTGCAGATACCATGCTGTGAGGTGCAACCATGGTCATGTACATGGATCAGATTCCACTGAAAGGCCGGCGGGTGCTTGTGAGGGTCGATTTCAACGTCCCGCTGGACGCGGGCGGCGAAATCACCGACGACACCCGAATCAAGGCCGCGTTGCGCACCATAGAATACGCCCGGGACGCCGGGGCGAAGACCATCGTCTGTTCCCACCTGGGAAGACCCAAGGGCGAGCGGATGGACAGGTACAGCCTGAAGCCGGTGGCCCGGCGGCTGGGGGAACTGCTGCACGCCCAGGTCCCCCTCGCGCCTGATTGCGTTGGTCCCGAGGTGGAAGGGCAGGTCGCCGGGATGGAGGACGGGCAGGTGATCCTTCTGGAAAACCTGAGATTTCACGGAGGCGAGACAAAGAACGATCCAAACTTCGCCGGAGGCCTCGCCAGACTGGCCGAGGTGTATGTGAACGACGCCTTCGCCGTATCGCACCGCGCCCATGCCTCGGTGGTCGGGGTGGCCCAACACTGCGGGGCCTGCGCCGCTGGTTTTCTGATGAAGCAGGAACTGAGCCACTTCGAGAGGGCCCTCGAGGATCCCACACGGCCGCTTGTCGCCATCCTGGGGGGGGCCAAGGTGTCGAGCAAACTGGCGGCCATCAAGAACATCCTGTCCCGTGTGGACAAACTCATCATAGGCGGGGCCATGGCCAACACCTTCCTCATGGCCGAGGGGCTCGAGGTGGGCGCCTCGCTGGTCGAGGCCGATCTCGCGGACACGGCCAGGGGAATCCTCGAACAGGCCAGAGCGGGACGGACCCGATTCTATCTCCCAGTGGACGCGGTGGTGGCACCGGAACTCAACCCGGACGCCCCCACCAAGCTGGTGGCGGTACAGGAGATACCGCCGGAGTGGATGGCCCTCGACATCGGGCCGGCCTCGGTCCATCTCTTCCGGGAGGTCCTCTACGATGCCCGGACCATCGTCTGGAACGGGCCAATGGGGGCCTTCGAAGTCGCCCCCTTCAGCCGCGGGACCATGGCCATGGCCCATGCCGTCGCTGCGTGCCACGCGCTGAGCATTGTCGGCGGCGGCGATACGGACGCCGCGGTTCACCGGGCCGGGGAGGCGGCCAACGTCTCCTACATGTCCACCGGCGGAGGGGCCTTCCTCGCCCTGCTGGAAGGGAAGGAACTCCCCGGCATCGCCGCACTGAAGGAGTGTGCGAAACAATGAATGCGAACCGAACCCCGATCATGGCCGCCAACTGGAAGATGCACAAGACGGCGGCGGAGACCAGGAAATTCTTCCTGGAATTCTCCCCGGCCGTCGCGGGCCTGGAAGGGCGGGATCTCGTGATCGCTCCGCCCTTCACCTCCATCCCCGCTGCGAGCGAGGCCCTCGCCGAAACCGGGGCGGTCTCCCTGGCTGCTCAGAATATGTACTGCATGGCCCAGGGGGCGTACACCGGGGAGATCGCCCCCGCCATGCTCAAGGAATTCGGCGTCCGCTGGGTAATCCTCGGGCACTCGGAGCGGCGTCACATTCTCGGAGAATCCGACGGCCTTATCGCCCGGAAGGTCGAGCACGCGCTGGAATCCGATCTCACGCCGATCCTGTGCATAGGGGAGACCCTTCGGGAAAGAGAGGCCGGACGGACCCTGGAGATCATCGACGGACAGCTTTCGGCAGGTCTTGCCCATGTGACGGCGGAACAGGGGGGCCGGACGGTCCTGGCCTATGAACCTGTCTGGGCCATCGGCACGGGCAAGACGGCCACTGCGGATCAGGCCCAGGAGGTCCACGGCCACATCCGATCCTGGCTCGCGGGACGGTTCGATCCCGCTATTGCAGGGGAAATTCGAATATTGTATGGTGGCTCGGTTAATCCGGCGAACGTCGACGATCTGATGGCACTGCCCGACGTCGACGGCGCCTTGGTGGGAGGCGCCTCACTCAGTCCTGAGAGCTTCTCCCGACTGGCGAGATTCAAGGTGCGCTGATCTCATGTATACAGTCATCGTAGTGGTCCACATCATTGTCTGCACGTTTCTGGTCCTCGCGGTGCTGCTCCAGCACGGAAAAGGCGCCCAGATCGGGGCCGTCTTCGGTTCCAGCGAAACCATCTTCGGTGCGTCGGGTCCTGCCACCTTTCTCAGCAAGCTGACCACGATCACAGCCGTCGTGTTCATGTTGACCTCGCTTACACTGACCTACCTCGCGGCCCATCGGGGCGCGGAATCGATCATGGAGTCGGTGCCGAGCACAACCGGCGAGACCCTTCCGGAGACCACCGCCCCGCCGGCCGAGGCGCCTCAGGAGCCAGCGGAGGCGAAGGACGGGCAGTCCGCCTCCCAGGCGCTGCCGGAGGAAAACGAGAAGAAGGCCCCGGCCGTCACCCCTCCCGTCCAGGAACAGGCCGGCTCCGAATCGACCCAGGCCGCCTCCCCGTCGCCCTCTCAGGCCGGGGGTACCGACTTGGCGCCGTCTCATACCGGGGGTACCGAATAGCCTGTACTGTGCCGAAGTGGTGGAATTGGTAGACACGCCATCTTGAGGGGGTGGTGGGCAACCGCTCGTGGGGGTTCGAATCCCCCCTTCGGCACCAAAGGAAATTCCTCCCGCGCCCGGACATCCAACCAGGGCCGTGACCGCCTCCGGGGAAGGATCCGGGCTCCAGGATCGACATTTGCCTCCTTGTTCCGGCATGATCGAACCGCAAAAAGCGCTGAAATCTGAATGCCGCTCAAAATGCCTCGGACCTGCCTGCGGCAGGCAGGTGCAAGGTGCAGGATTTCCCGGGAAATACCATGACGAGGGAATAAAAAACAACGGCGCAGATGGGATTTTCAGCGGCGTCCGGCATGAGTTTCGCCGTGCCTTCCTGTGCACCTCAAGGCCGGCGCCGGATGCCTCACCACAGGCCTTTCCGCCACGACACCCTTCCCTTCCGAGTCACCCCACAGCATGAAGCGCCGGGGCTGGGTGCATCCAGTGAAAACTGTTGACATATATATAGCTATATGGCTATATATAAAAAATTGTAAAATATCGGCCCCGCCCGGGACCAGCCCTCTCTGATAAACCTTGCAGGACAGAGGTGAGGGAGGGTCCCCGGCGGGCCCACCGGACCAGCCTCCTGAAACGGACAGGCGGGCAAATTTTCGGAGAAGACGCAGTGGACTGGAGCCGTGAATGGAAACCCCTCGCAGGCATCGCCGCGGCATTCCTCGCCCTGTACCACCTTCCCGTCGGGGCGTCCAGGTTCGACAATGCCGTCCTGGAGGCGCTGCACCTGGCGAAGTGGTACGCCGAGGAGCACGTCATCCTCTGCCTGATCCCGGCCTTCTTCATCGCAGGGGCCGTGGCCGTATTCGTGAGCCAGGCATCGGTCATCAGGTATCTCGGGGCAGACGCCCCCAAAGGCCTGGCTTATGGGGTCGCCTCGGTCTCGGGATGCCTGCTGGCGGTGTGTTCCTGCACCATCCTGCCGCTCTTCGCGGGTATCTATCGCATCGGCGCCGGTCTGGGACCGGCCGCTGCGTTTCTGTACTCGGGACCGGCGATCAACATCCTGGCCGTGATTCTCACAGCCAGGGTTCTGGGTCTGGAGCTGGGCATCGCCCGCGCCGTCGGGGCCGTGCTCTTCAGCATAGTTATCGGCCTGCTCATGCATCTCATCTTCTGCCGCGACGAGGCGGCCAGGGTGTCCGCCATGGCCCAATCCCCCGAGACCGAGGCGCCGCGCCCTCTCTGGCAGACCGCCGTCTTTTTCGCCTCCATGATCGGCATCCTCGTGTTCGCCAACTGGGGGCCGCCGCAGGACCCGTTCGGACCCTGGGCGGCCATCTTTCAGGCCAGGTGGATCATCACCGCCGCCTTCGCCGTGCTGCTCGTGGTTGCGCTTCTGGCCTGGTTCGGATTCGGGCGGCTCCAGGCCGCGATGATCGGAATCCCCGTCACCGCCCTCGCGGCCGTCTTTCCCCAGTGGCCTCTCGCATCCTTCTCTGCCGGGGTCGTCGGCCTGGGAGTGGCGGCTGCACGGGATCAGGGGGAGGTGGGGCAGTGGCTCGACGAAACCTGGGGTTTTGCGAAGAAGATCCTCCCCCTCCTCTTCATCGGGGTCCTTGCGGCGGGATTTCTGCTCGGTCGTCCGGGAGAGGAGGGCCTCATCCCGGCAGCATGGGTCAGCCGGTCCGTGGGAGGCAACACCCTCTCCGCGAATCTCTTCGCGGCGGTAGCCGGCGCCTTCATGTATTTCGCGACCCTGACCGAGGTCCCCATCCTCCAGGGACTCATGGGCGCCGGCATGGGGAAGGGGCCGGCCCTGGCGCTCCTCCTGGCCGGTCCTGCCGTGAGTCTCCCCAACATGCTGGTCATCAAGGGCGTCCTGGGGACCAAAAAGACCCTGGTGTACGCGGCCCTGGTGGTGACCATGGCCGCCGCCAGCGGCCTCGTGTACGGAACGCTGTGTGAATGACGAGGACATTTCCCTGGACGGAGGACATGCGCGCACAGCCGGGACCGGGCATGGAAACAGACACCCGCGCCGCGGAGACCGCATGCGAGCCGCCGCAGAGTGAATTCATGGAGGGCGTCATGGACAGGGACATCAAGCGGACATGCCGGCGCGTGAAGGCGGTGGCAGATCCCACCAGGCTCAAGATCCTGAAGCTTCTCCAGTTGAGGACCGCCTGCGTCTGCGAGCTCACCTCCGTGCTCGGTCTTGCCCAGCCCACGGTATCTCGCCACCTGAGACAGCTCGAGGAGGGAGGATTTGTCAATTCCGAACGGCGCGGGCTCCGGATCGACTACATGCTTGCCGGCGAAGAGGCCCCGGTTGCCGCACGGGAACTCCTTGCCCTGATCCGGAAGTGGCACGAGGAGGATAAAGAGATCGCAGCCCTGCGCCGACGCCTGGAGATGACGGTCGCGGAGAGCTGTGACGGACCCGGAGGAAGGAAGATCGAAGGCCAGACGCAATCCCGCACATGGACATCCAGCGACACGTGAGGCCTCCCCCCGGCGCAAAGGAGCGGGGAGGGGGGGACGGAACGGGCCGCGCGGACTGCAGGGCCAAACGGCGCGCCGGAAAGGACAACTGGAAAGGAAAAGAATATGGCTGGCAGGAAATTGACCGGACGGAACCCGGCCTGGATATCACTCCTCGTCTTGCTGTTCCTCGGAGTCGCCGGGACGGCGGAAGGACAGGGACCGGCTCCCGGCGGTCTCGAGATCGGGGCCGCCGGACAGGTCATCGTGTATTACTTCCATGGCGACAGGCGCTGTTCCACGTGCAGGGAGATCGAACGGCTTTCTCGAATCGCCGTGACCGAGGGTTTCCCCGAAGAGCTCGCCGGCGGGACCATCCGCTTCCTGTCCGTGAACGTGGATCAAAGGGAAAACCGCCACTTTGCGGATGAGTTTCGGCTTTACACCCGGGCACTTATCCTGACCGAGGAGGCCGGAGGGAAACCGGTGCGGAGCAGCAACCTCCAGCGTATCTGGGAACTCGTCCACAACCCCTCCGAGTTCAATGCATACGTCCAGGGTGAGCTCCGGGCCTTTCTCAAGGGCCCCGGGCAAGGGCAGCGGTGATGGGAGAACCCGCGGCACCCGTTCTCTGGGCCCTGTGGCTCGGAGTGCTGACGTCGGTCAGCCCCTGCCCGCTTGCGAGCAATCTCGCAGCGGTGACCTACGTCACCCGGGCGGGGACCAGCGGCGCCCCGAGCCGGATCCTCACCGGAGGGATCCTCTATTCCCTGGGAAGAATCGCCGCCTACGTGTGCCTGGCCGGTGTGCTGACCTGGGGGTTTCTCTCCGTGCCCTGGACGGCGAACTTCCTGCAGGCCCACATGAACCGCCTGCTCGGTCCGGTCCTGATCGCCACAGGTGCGGTGACGCTCGGCTGGATCCGCATCCCCGCCTTCGGGGTCTCGGCCGGACCTCGACTCAAGGCCATCGCCGACCGCACCGGCCTGATCGGGGCCGCCGCCCTCGGCTTCCTTTTCGCCTATTCCTTCTGCCCCGTTTCGGCCGCACTCTTCTTCGGGAGCCTGCTCCCTCTCGCTCTCGGCCAGCACTCGGTGATCCTCATCCCCACGGCCTACGGAGTCGGCACCGCACTCCCGGTGATCCTGACCGCAGCCGCCCTGGCCTCAGGAATCCGTGCTGCGGCCAGAGTCTTCTCGGCGACGCGGGCTGTGGAACGCTGGGTGCGGCGGGCCACGGGCGCCGCGCTCCTGATGATCGGAGCTTACTTCGCCTGGACGTACCTGCGGTGACCGCCTGAAAAGATACTCTGAACACAAGGAGGAACGCACAATGAAAATCGAGATTCTGGGCCCTGGCTGCCCGCGCTGCGAGACCCTGAAAGGCAACGCCCAGAAGGCCCTGGATGACCTCGGGATGACGGCCGAGATCGAAAAGGTCACCGACCTGGAAAAGATCATCGGCTACGGTGTCATGGCCACTCCGGGCATCGTCATCGACGGGAGGCTCAGAGGATCGGGAAAGGTGTTCACCGTTGCGGAGATAAAGGCGTTCCTTGATAGCACCGCAAAAAGCGCTGAAATCTGATGCCGCTCAAAAGTAACTGATCACAGGGTTCGGCACAGCACTCATGCTGCAAATCCCACGGACTGAAAGCCTTCACAGGATGCTGCAGATGCGAGACGGCGGGCACGCAGACGTACTCCCTGTACTTCAAGTGCCCTCCAACAAAGCAGATGCGGTACCCTGTGAAGGCTTACGCTCGGCAGGTATGTGCAAGGCGCGAAATTTCCGAGGAATGAAGAGTACTTCGGCGTACGCCGCCACGACGAGGGAAGAGAAGCAACGCCGCAAATGAGGTATTTTCAGCCGCATCATTTCTTCAGAATTCCCAGTGAATCCCTCCGAGAAGGAGACACACTATGCCACGCGCTGTCGCGGGGAAATTATCCGTTCTCGACCGCTACCTCACCATCTGGATCTTTCTGGCCATGGCCGCAGGGGTGGCCGCGGGCTATTTCCTGCCCGACGTCCGCACGGTAATCAACGCCTTCCAGGCCGGCACCACCAACATCCCCATCGCCGCCGGACTCATCCTCATGATGTATCCGCCCCTTGCAAAGGTGCGATACGAGGAACTCCCCCGGGTCTTCCGCAATGTCAGGATCCTGGCCCTCTCGCTGGTCCAGAACTGGATTATCGGGCCGATTCTGATGTTCAGCCTGGCCGTCGTGTTCCTCGCCGGACACCAGGAGTACATGGTGGGGTTGATCCTCATCGGCCTTGCCCGGTGCATCGCCATGGTGATCGTATGGAACGATCTTGCCCAGGCGGACCGCGAGTACTGCGCCGGTCTCGTGGCCTTCAACTCCATCTTTCAGATCGTGTTCTTCTCCGTCTACGCATATTTTTTCATCACCTGGCTCCCCCCAAGGCTCGGCCTGGGCGAGACGATCGCCGTGGACATCACCATGGGGCAGATCGCGGAAAGCGTCTTCATCTACCTCGGGATCCCCTTTCTCGGAGGGATCGTGTCACGGGTCGCGGGAATCACGCTCAAGGGCCGTGAATGGTACGAGAGCCGCTTCCTCCCGAAGATCGGCCCCATCACCCTGATCGCACTCCTCTTCACCATCGTGGTGATGTTCAGCCTGAAGGGCGATTTTATCGTGCAGCTTCCGCTGGATGTGATCCGGATCGCCATCCCCCTCTGCGTGTACTTTCTGGTCATGTTCCTCGTGTCCTTCGTCCTGTCCATGAAGGCGGGCGCGACCTACGAACAGTCGGCGACCCTGAGTTTCACCGCGGCCTCGAACAACTTTGAGCTCGCCATCGCCGTGGCCGTCGCGGTCTTCGGAATCGATTCCGGCCAGGCCTTCGCTGCGGTGATCGGGCCCCTGGTGGAGGTCCCGGTCCTGATCGGCCTTGTCAACGTGGCGCTCCGGTTCAGGAAGAAATACTTCCCCTATGCGGTGGAGACCCCCACGGGGGTCTGCCATGTGACATGCGAGCCCTGACGCGAAGGCGTGAAACGCAAAACCTCAGGGATAGGACCGGCCCGTTCCGCTTCAGGGTGGGCCGAAAAGACGGGAGACGGGAAAGGGACTGGACATGAGAAGAACCGGAATGAATGCCTTCGGAATCACCGGCGCTGTTGCCGTGCTCTTTGGAATGCTTGCCGGGGTCTCCGGTGGCGCCGCTTCGACCTCCTGGCAAAAGACGGATTTCCATGCCAGGGTCTCCGAGCGGCCCCCGGAGGAACTGGCAAGGCGCGATTTCATGTCCGTCTGCCCGCCTTTTTTCCTCCGGGATGAGGACGGCGGGATCATAGACCCGGTCCACGGCGTCAACGCGGGGAGTCCGTACAGCCCAAAGAAGACCTGCGGGGCCTGCCATGACTATGATCTCATAACCGCCGCGTACCACTTCCAGCAGGGCAGGAACGAGAAACTGGACCCGAACCTCGCAGCCGTGTACCCGTGGATGTCGTATCCCGGCCAGTACGGGGGCCGCTACTGAAGCGCGGCCCCCAACTACCGCCAGTTGGCGAAGAAAGACAATCAAAACGCACGGCAGATCGATCTGACATCCTTCGAGTTCGTACGCGCCTGCGGTGCGTGTCACCCGGGCGGCGGTCCTGCCGAATACGACCGGACGGGCGCCCGGTACGACGCCTACGCGGCCGACCCGGCGAACCATATCGAACCCGGAGGAGAAAACGGGTTCGACGGCGATTACTTCCGCTCCAGATGGAGAGAAACCGGGGTCCTCGAGGCCGACTGCCTCCTCTGCCACATGCCGTCGTACGATCACGGAGCCAGAAACGCCCAGATCGCGATGCTCAATTTCAAATGGGCCGCCACGGCCGGGGCCGGCTTTGCAAGGGTGACGGGGGGCGTGGCCGACGGCCGGGTCCCGAAAACTTCCTATGACAGGACGGTCTTTCTCCCAGACGGAACGGTGGCCCTCCACCTCGTCCGGGAGGTGCCGTCCCGGAACTGTCTCAGCTGCCATCGGGAGCCCGACTGGAAAAAGAAAGGGGCTTCCTACAGCACCCGCACCGACGTGCATCTGCGGGCAGGTCTCAGATGCGTGGATTGCCACGTCACCGGCAGGAAGGCCGCAGATACCAGGATCCGGGGACGCGAGATCCACGAAACAGGCAAGGGGGACGATCCCACAGGTCTCGTGAGGGACGATCTGGACAACACCATGAGGACCTGCAGGGACTGCCACATGGAGGGCCTCCTCAAGGCCCCGGTGCCCCTGCACCGCGGCCTTCCCCCGCGGCATCTCGAGAAGATCGCCTGCCAGACGTGCCATATCCCCCAGCGCCAGGTAAAGGCCGCCCTTCTCCAGGACTCCACCGTCTTCAACACCACACCCAGGATCACCGCTTCGGGGAAGCGCATCTGGACCTTCTACGGCCCGGCGATGGAGCCGTGGAATCTCTACGGCGAAGCCAGCGCCTTCACCGCGGAGCGCCAGCCGCTCCATGTCTACGAGCCTGTGCGCGCGTGGTACAAAGGGCGGATCCACCCCCTCAACCGGATCTACAGCATCTGGGTGGGACTCCTCGCCGAGGACGGGAAGACCCTCCACCAGCCTTTCATGAAGGACCTCTTCATGATGTGGAAGTCCCATCTGGAAGACCCGGTCCGGAGGTATCCCGAGCTCGCCCTGATCAGGGACGACAACGCTGACGGCGCCCAGGAGATCGACCGCCCGGAAGAAATCCGGGGATTTCTCAAGGCCGTGACCGAGCATCTCCGGGCCCAGGGGGAACCCCTCGAGGAAAGGCGCGCGGTCCTCGTGAGCGGGCCCGAGTACACCTCGGACGGGGCCGCATGGAACCCCCTCCCCTTCGCCCCGCAGCCGTGGGAGTACACGCCGTACGCCTCGGTCTTCAAACTGAACCACGACATCGCCCCCGCCGCGCAGGCCCTCGGGACTGGAGGCTGTACGGACTGCCACGGCAGTTCGGCCGGCTTCTGGACGCGGCCCGTCATGGCCAGGCCCTTCACCGGAGTGGATGCGCAGCCTGTCTTCGTGGAAAACGCCGCGCTCCTGGGCCTGTCTCCCGTCGGTACCGCAATGAGCGGTTTCCGCCATGAAATCCTGATCCCGGTGCTTTTTTACGGCGTGTTCGGGGCCTTCGCCTGCCTGGTCCTGGTGCTCGTCGCGTACGGCCTCGGTGTGCACAGAGGTGTAGGCGAGACATTCACGACCGATCCGGAAATGCGGCTTCACCTCGGCATAATCGGGGTCGCGCTCCTCGGTCCCGCCGTCCTTCTTGTGGGGGAAGCCCTCCTTTCCTCGGAGATCATCGGGGTGCTTGGAAGGCTCCACACAGCGGTCGGGATCCTCTTCGTCCTCGCCGTCCTGCGTGCCGGGGCAGGATCGAGAAGGCCCCGGGGGGCCAATGTTGTATCAGCCGCGGCCGGGATCCTTTTCATGGCGGCGACCGGTAGCCTCCTTCTCGTCGCAGATTCCATGGAGATCCGCCAGATCGTCTTCACATTTCATGACATCGGCGCGGTGACTCTCTGCTCCCTGGCGGGGCTTCTCATCGTTGCAAAAATCTTCCGGGGGGCACGACGATGAAAAAGGTCCTCTTCCTCTGCACGGGCAACTCCTGCCGCAGCCAGATGGCGGAAGGGTGGTGCAGGCACCTCAAGGCAGGGTCCATCGAATGCCGCTCAGCCGGGGTGGAACCGCACGGCGTCAACCCCAGGGCCGTTGAGGTCATGGCGGAGGCCGGTGTGGACATCCGCGGCCAGACATCGAAGACCGTGGACGATCTCCCGGCCGGGACCTTCGACTATGTGGTGACCCTCTGCGACCATGCGAACGAGGCCTGCCCCTTCTTGCCGGGGAACGGCCGCCGGATCCACAGGGCCTTCGACGACCCACCACGGCTGGCGGAGAGCTCCGGGTCCGAGGAAGAGGCCCTGTCCCACTACCGCAGGGTCCGGGACGAGATCCGCGCCTTCGTCCTGGGCATGCCGGAGAACCTGGAAGACACCCCGGAATGAGGGGGGTGCAGCATCAGTGCTGTGCGGCACTCTGTGATCAGGTACAAACGGCGAGCCGGGTCCGGCCTCCGGGCCGGCGCCCCCCTGCCCCGTAACGAAAAATCCTCCTTGTCTTGAGGGCGGCCATGGGCCCGGTGAACCCGCAGCCCGGGCAGGCCTCCGGCCCCGAAAGCCTGTCTTCCCCGGTCTCCGGCGCCGCGCCCCTTCCCACCTTCGGAGAAAGGAAAAAGTAAGAAGACGAACAATAAGGGACGGGCATTGACACCCTCGTTGCTCGAGAGTAAGCGGAAAATGGACCGTCCGTCCGCCTTCGGACGTGTCGGCCTCCAGCGGGCGGGGTCAATGCCTTTGTTTTCCACAGTACATCACGTGAACACACGCGTCGCCACGACCGGACACAATAAAAGACAGCCCCTCATCGCGGGGTCCGGCACAGCCCCGACGCTGCAACGCCTCGAACTGGAAGCCTTCACAGGGCGCTGCAGATGAGAGGCGGCGGGCACGCAGACGTACTCCCTGTAATTCAAGTGCCCGCCAACACAACAGATGCGGCACCCTGTGAAGGCTTACACGCAGGCCACCAAGCCATCGCTCGCAGTGTGCAATGTTGCAGTCTGTTCATATACTGCGAACTCGTGATAATGTCTCTTTCACCAAGTCATATTCTGTTGGTTTTCGAAACGGTGGGTCGATGATCTTTTGTGAACTCGAGTTTCTCTGTCGTTTTGCAACAACCGGCAATCTGCCTACCTTTCAAGGTTCGATGCTGCGCGGGGCTTTCGGCCGTTCTCTCCGCAATATATCGTGCGCATTGAGACGACAGGAATGCAAGACCTGCCTGTTGAAACCGGTCTGTGTCTATGCCTTTCTCTTCGAGGGTGCGGATTCGAAACATTCCGGGGATGAGACCGTCGTGGAACATCATGACTCCGTCCTCCCGTACGTCGTCGAGCCTCCTCTTGGACAAGCGCGGACTTACAGCCCCGGCGACCCCCTGGTTTTCAAAATTCTCCTCTTTGGAAGAGCGACCGGATTTGTGCCACATATCGTTTGTGCGGTGGAAAGGATGGGAGAGATGGGATTGGGACGCCGAGGCGACGCTTTAGGCAAGTACGCTTTGGAATCGGTCCGGATGGACGGCGACTCGATTTATGACCAATCAACGCGCAAACTCGAGATCAACCGTACGCCCGCTGAACTCAAAATCAGTCCTCCATCGTCAAATGGGATTTCTGATATACGTGTGGACCTCGTCACCCCTCTCCGTTTCAAACACCAGAACAGACTGTGGGGAGAGGTGCCTTTCCATATTCTGATGCGCGCGGCCCTTCGACGTATCACCGCGCTTGAGGCAGCCTACGGCCAAGGCGCCCCTTCATTTGATTTCCGGGGAATTGTGGCGAGGGCTAGTTCCGTCAGCGTCTCGTCCATGGACTGCCGCTGGGTGGAACATGAGAGGTACAGCTCTCGTCAAAAGACCGCCATGCGTTTCGGCGGAATAGCGGGACAAATCGTGTACACAGGGAATTTGAGCGAATTCGTGCCGTTCTTGCGCTATTGTGAACGGGTCCACCTGGGCAAGCAGACGACCTTCGGGTACGGCCAGGTGCGCATTTCGCAAAAAGTTGTTTCATGAACAACATCCTCCTCGCAGTGACCGGACTCACTCCGCAGGTAATAACAGAGGCCCTCTATGCCCTGCGCCACGAGGGCCGTGAGATTCACGCCGTCCACATTATCACAACCAGAGGCGGCAGAGACAGGATCTTCGCTGACCTTCTCGCACCGGAAGATGGGGGATATCAGATGTTTCTCGCCGATCAGGGCATCCCTCCGGCATCTATCGACTTCGGAGCACGGAATGTACACGTCCTCCGGGATTCCAAGGGCCGGGAGATCGACGACATAATCACACCCGAGGACAATGAGAGCCTCATTCAGACATGTCTCGATCTCGCCTTTCAGTTCACGGCGGATCCCGAGAACGCGGTCTTCTTCCTCATCGCTGGAGGGCGGAAGACCATGACAAGCTGTCTCACGCTGGCGGCACAACTTTACGGCCGTCGACAGGACCGCCTCCTTCACGTGCTCGTCTCGCCCGAATTCGAAAACTGCCGTGCCTTCTGGTTTCCGCCGCGTCAATCAGCCACCATCCAACTCCGGAACGAAAAAGGCCAACCTTTTTGGATGGAAACCCGATACGCGCGAATTGACCTGATCACCATCCCTTTCGTTTCAGTGCGGGATCAACTGAGCCCGGACATGCTGGATCGGCCTCGACCACCGGCAGAACTCATGCAGGCACTTGTCCGCGATATGCCGCGTATTCTTGTGGTCAATCTAGCCGAAGGAAAACTGGTGTTCGGCCGGACCGAACTGGACATGCATCCAGCCCGCCTCGCCCTGTACGCCTTTTTTGCCGGGCGCAAGAAAGAATGCCGGCTGACGCAGCCCTGCGCCGACTGCACCGACTGTTTTCTGGAGGCAGCAGAGATGATTGGGAACGAGGCCGTCACACGGATGTACGAGCGTATTCCAGGCGGCCGGTTGATCGACGAGATGAGCGAAAGCGGCATCCGCTCCCTCGATATGGAAAATTTCCAGTCGTACAAGTCAAAGATCAGGAACGACCTCCTGAACGCCTTCGGTCAGGCGGCTCTGGCCGACCTCGAAATCTCCTCCTGTGGCACGAGACCTGGTTTGAAATACGGCATTCGGCTGGACCGAAACAGGATACGGATGGAGTGGTGACAATGCCGGAAAAATTTCTCTCCTTTCTTGGGACCAACAAGTATGTGACTTGCACATATTACCAGAACGATCGAGAGGCAATTGATAAGCCGTTTGTGCAGGAAGCGATCGTGCAGCTGCACTGCTCAAGCTGGACTTCTGCGGATCAGATCGTGATCTTTGTTACCCCTGCCGCACGACAAAAAAACTGGAACGATGACGGGCACGGACAGAAAAGCGAGGGGCTTCACAGCCGTCTCCGAAGGCTTGGGCTCTCGTGCCAGATACGGGATGTTGCAATTCCAGACGGCAGCACCGAGGTGGAAATCTGGGAAATCTTCAATGTGGTCTGCAACGAACTACTCGAAAACGAAACTGTGGTGTTTGATATCACTCACGCCCTGCGGTCGCTCCCTATGCTCGCCATGGTTGTCCTTCAGTATGTGGGGGTACTACGCAATGTTCGCCTTCGGGGCATATATTATGGCGCTTTCGAAACGCTTGGTTCGGTTGAGCGTGTAAAAAAGATAGCGACCGCCGAAAGACGGGTACCCATATTTGACCTTACTCCCTTTGCGCGCTTGGCTGACTGGGCCTTTGCAGTGGATCGTTTGCTTTCCGCAGGCGATGCGGCAATGATACAAAACCTCGTCAGGACGGAGGCTGTCATCCCCTTCACAAAGGTCGGGCCGTCCGCACGACAGAAAGAGGCTATAGCCGTAAAAAGGCTTGCCGATCGCCTTTTCGATTTCACGAAAAATTTGGCTACTTGCAGAGGGTTGTCCATTGCGCGGTGCGCCGCTTCCCTGAACAAAGCCCTCAACGACTGCCGTAATGCAGACTTGGTCCCTCCGCTTGTGCCTCTGCTCGAAAAAATCAGGGCAGGAACAGCCGGGTTCAGCGGGACTGACCACATAAACGATGGGATTCGTGCCGCTCGTTGGTGTCTTGATCACAACCTCGTCCAACAAGCGTATACCATTCTGCACGAAACTGCAGTTTCTTTCTTTCTCCTCAAGGTTAAAGAAAAAACTGACGGCTCGCATCCGCTCGATGTCGGAAAACGAGAAATGGTCACAGGCGCTGCAGCGTTGCTGGCGCAGGGAAAGGACTTATCCGACGGCCGTTTCCCAGCCGGACAAGAAAAACTCTGGCGGAAGATTTGGAACACTATGGGGGAGACCGACGAAAACTTTCGAAGGATGAGTATTCTTGAACAATACAGGAACGACTTGAACCACGCCGGTATAAGGAAGGACTGCATACACGCAAAAAAGTTTGACAAATTACTGAAGGAGGCCATCGAGTGGCTTGAAAAGGTCTCCAGAGAGCCCAGAGGGTGAAGTATAGATAGACTGAGGGGAGATGCGAGAATATGGTGAAATTTGAGTGGGGACTGGCTGTGGAGTACCAAAGAGATCTCACCCTGGTATGACCGTACCTGATCACGGGATTCGGCCAGCCCCAACGCTGCAAACCCGAACTGGAGGCCTTTATAAGGTGCTAAAAATGCGAGACGGCGGGCATGCAGATGTATTGTCTATATCGCAAGTGCCCGCCAACAAAGCAGATGCGGTTCCCTGTGAAGGCTTACGGGCCATATTGACGAATAGGTTCCATTTGCAACCGAGCTTAACGGGCGGCCAAAAGAAAGGCCTCCTAGCTTACTAATCACCGCATAATTGTTTAGACTTTTTCCCTGGGATTGTGCTATATTAAAATACTAATTTCTTGTTATATTATTCTGGCTGAAAGACTTTTTCAACCATTGAGGTTTATATGGACGCAAGACTACTCAAAGCCATCACAATTGCGGGAATGTTCCACGATTTGGGTAAATTCGCAGAACGGGCTTACGCCGTTAAGCTCGGAGACCCAGACATGGTGCAGCAGGAATATCGCTATGCCCACGCCTATCATACAGAGCTTGCCCTGAAAGCACTTTTCCCGGATGAACGATTAAGCATTCCCTATGGCGGCGACCGCGAGTGCACGATTCTCAATTTGGCCACCAGACACCATAAGCCTCGCAAAGGAAATGTGTTTGAATACATCATAGCCGAGGCGGACCGAATTTCTTCTGGTCACGAACGGGCTAAAGGGGATGAGGCATCGAATTATGACACTCACGGAAGAGAAAAAAAGAGCAAGACCCCGCTTATCAGTATCATGTCCAGAATCAGGCTGAAACAATATGTCGACGACCCTACGGAAGATTGGCGGTTTCGTATAAGGCATGAAGGACTTCTATATGGTGCAAAAGCGAAAGAACACATACCGCCGGTTCCTGCTGCCCAATACCCCCCGCAGGAGGTGCAAGTAGACTACCGGCAACACTGGAAAGGCTTTGTGGAGGCAATACGACCAACCTCAGAACTCGGGTTGGACATCGTAGACCATTTTCCAACGCTGTTCGAGATTTGTCGCGTCTGGCAATGGTGCCTGCCGGCCTCGACCAGAAGAGAGGAAATGCCCGATGTTTCTCTCTTTGACCATCAAAAGGCCACAGCCGCGTTGGCATCGTGTATGTATTTCTACCATGCGGCCAAAGGCACACTTTCGATGAAAAGCGTGGAAGACCGTTCCCAGGAAAAATTTCTTCTCTTTTGTGGAGATTTGAGCGGAATCCAGAATTTCATTTATCAAATCTCTTCTAAAGGCGCATATAAAACCTTGAAGGGCCGTTCCTTCTATATTCAGCTGCTCGCTGACCTCTTGGCCCGCGAATATGTCGGCACGTTTGGTTTGACTTCAACAAATATATTGTACGCCAGCGGCGGCAAATTCTATCTTCTCCTGCCGAATAATAGTAATGTCATAGTAACTTTAACTGAGCTAACCAACGCCGTCAACACGGAGTTGTTTTCCTCTTTTAACGGTGATCTTTTTGTAAGAACCGGTCATATCCCAATCACAGGGAATGACCTGACCAGGCAGAGCGACCGCACCCTCTACCAGATATGGGATGATCTGAACCGCCAAATCGTCTATCAGGACAGACAACGGTATTCGAGGCTCGCGAGTCAAGATTATGACGCGCTATTCGGAGTGTCAGGAGGCGATGCCGGCACCTGCGAAGTGTGTCATCAGACCCTTCCCAGGAACAAAGACAAAGGATGCTGCCAGACATGCGACCAGATGGAAAAAATCGGGCTAAAACTGGCAAATTCCCGGTTTGTTGTCCTTTCTGATAGCATTCAGTCGACTTGGGGAAAATTTACTTTCTCTTTTAAGATTATTCTCCAAGATAGAATTGTCGACAAATACGTATGGTTCCTCAATGATTTGCCTATCCCGCTGACTCGGTCAAGCATTCACGTCTGGTCGCTGAACAATGATCCAGAGTTTCACACCCTGCCGCAGCGTACGAAGGGACGCGTCATCAATTGCGCGCCCTATTTTGCAGCCGGCACCCATCACTTCCCGGAACGGACCTTTGATCAAATTGCCGAGCTTTCCCTAGGCGTGAAGAGACTTGGGGTATTGCGAATGGATGTAGACAATCTCGGGAAAATTTTCAGTGAAGGGCTCACGAATTATCGCCATGACACAGAAAGTCCTCAACGATTCCACTCGCTAGGCAGAATCACCACCCTCAGCTGGCAGCTCAACCTATTTTTTAGTGGTCTCTTACCCCGGATTATCCGCGACAATCCCGATTGGGCAGATCGGGTGACCGCAGTTTACGCAGGAGGCGATGATCTTTTCCTGCTTGGTGCCTGGGACGCTCTTCCGGAAATTGCCGTCACTATTCACAACAGCTTTTCGGAATTCACTTGCGGCAACAGGTCATTTTCCCTCTCAGGCGGCATGGTTATGACCGGCGGGAAATTTCCCATTTACAAAAGCGCTGAAATGGCCGGGGAAGCTGAACATCTCGCCAAACACCATGAGACTTTCTTCAATGACACTCAGCCAGTGCGAAAATCATCCTTTACTTTTCTGGAAACATCCATGCACTGGCTTGAGTTTCGAGAAATAGCCGAAATGCACAGAAAACTAGTTCCATTGCTCAGGGATCCACAAAATGCCCCCCTTTTGCGTCGCCTGCTCGACATCGCTGCCTCTTGGCAGGAAAGCGCGCTGCGATTGAAACATTTCAGCACGATAAGTCTTTCTGCCATAGAAAAATGCTTAGAGGCAGAAAAATGGCGCTGGCAAATGATTTACAGTTTGGCAAGGTTTATTGAGCAAAACAAGGATATCGAGGATGATATAAAATCCATCCAGGAATTCATTATCAATAGGGTTGCAAACACTGATAGATCTGGGATTGCTCTACTTAGTGTAATTGCTAGATGGTGCGAGTTAAGTTTAAGAAAATCAAATAAATAAGGAGATATTATGGATAATTCACAAGTAAAAAAATGGATTGAAAAAGGGCCTTCTTTATCGTTGCTTGAGGCGACGGAGGATTTTGGTAAAAGTATTGCTCAGGGAAAAGGAAAATTAACAACCTCACAAATCAGACAAATCTTCACAAGGTTAAAAGCACTACAAGCAAAAGGATACGCAAACCAACGAACTGAATTTATGATGCTTAAGCCGTATATAGCTTATGCTGCAGGACGTCATAGAAGTGATGGGATAAATGCACTCAAAGAAAAAATAACATGGGGAATTGAAGCTGTTATTAGCGGTGCTCCAGAAACGGAAGAGTTGAGATTTTCTAATTTCTGCAAGTTTTTTGAGGCAATTTTGGCTTATCATCGTGCCCATGGAGGCAACTGAGGAGAGAATATTATGAATGACCATATACTAAAGCTGGAGAAGAAAATTTTTATCCAGGGTGAAATTCTCCTTCTCACCGGAATGCATGTAGGTGGCTCTTCCCTTGGTCTTTCCATAGGTGGCGCCGACAACGTAGTGGTTCGAAACCCCTTGACCCACCTCCCCTATATTCCCGGATCATCACTAAAGGGGAAAATGCGTTCACTCCTGGAAAAAAGTCTCGGCCTGATCAAACCGAAACAGAATAATGATGGCAGCTGGGAAGGCAGGCTTTGCGAAAATCCGTCAGAGGATGTTGTGCAGCTCTTTGGGGTTGCCGCTGATAAAAATGCCGCAGGCATTGAATGCGCCCCTACCCGCCTCACGGTCAGGGATGGTTCATTGATAAATATTGAGGAATTGGCCAACTCCGAGCATACTGATATGCACTGCACGGAGATCAAGACGGAGGTCTCCATCGACAGACTCACCTCTCAGGCCAATCCGCGGAACTTTGAACGAGTTCCTGCTGGTGCTCGTTTTAGACTCGACATGGTTTTAGACATTTACAACGTGGACATGAAGAACGACACAAAACCGACCAGGGCGGACAATTTTGTCTCACTCTTGCGCCAGGGTTTTATGCTGGTAGAGGATGACTACCTCGGCGGCCAGGGCACCAGGGGGTATGGCCAAGTCGGATTTTGTCTCAGCGCCGTAATGGAACGGACTGCCGAAGCGTATCGCAGTAACTCCATAGACAAGGTACCATCAGACTATCAGAGCCAATTTAGCCAATTCTTCAGGACGCCAGGAGCGAATTCATGATATGGGCATATAGGCTTACTTTTGCTACTCCTGTTCACTTCGGTCTTGAGGGCATCGGACAAGAACGGATTGAACCGTTTGTGCGCTCAGACACCCTCTGGGGTTCTCTTGTACAGAAGATCCTGCTGCTTTACGACGTTGAGCCGGAAGCTTTGTGTCGTGAGGCTTCCTTTGTGGTGAGCAGTTGTTTTCCATATATTGCCAAGACGTTCTTTTTCCCAGTCCCTGCTGGTGCACTTGATAAGATCATGGATGCGATGGCGCACATGGAGACCAACCAGTTGCCGTTTGATTTGAAAGACCTGAAAAAGATCCGGTTTCTGTCTGAGACTCTTTTCAGAAAGGTCCTGGCAGGGAGGGAACTGGACCTCGCCGATTTCAAGGATCTTAAGGACAGTGCGGTTTTCTTTCCGCCGGTAGGATCGGTTTCAAAAGAAAATTCCCCAAGTGTGCTGCTCAAAACTACACAGCGCCCCAGAGTGGCTGTCGATCAGGTTTTCGGCGGGGTGCAAGAAGGCGCATTCTTTTATTGTACCGATCAGTTTTTCAACAACACGGGGGGCATGTTCTTCCTCGCTTCCTTCGATGATCAGAGAACTCGCGATCGCGTTGAGGCAGCTCTGCGTCTTCTTGGTGATTCCGGCCTCGGCGCCGACCGAACCGTGGGCCGCGGTTGTTTTTCGTTCACCGCCGCTCCTTTCGAGCTAGATGCTCAGACAGAACCAACCGCTTATGTACTGCTGTCACTCTACCACCCAAGCAGGGATGAAATTGAACGGGGTATCTTGACCGCAAAACAAAGTGCATATTCGCTGGTGCGCCGGTCCGGCCATGCTGGCAGCCACGTCACGCAGCAATTCCGTCGAGCTGATTTGTGGATGCTGGCAGAGGGTTCACTGCTGCCATTTGCGCCACGGGGAGAGATTCCTCTTGTACTGAAACGGTCGTCGTATATCCCTCACAATGTTTACCGATATGGCAGGGCCTTCTGTGTGCCGGTGGCGTCGGGAGGTCGGCAATGAACTTCCAAAAAATCAGAACGGTCTATCAGTGTGAAATTCGGCTTCTCAGCCCAGTTCATGTCGGAAGCGGCAAAAAATATGTCAACAACTTTGATTTCTTCTGCGAAGGAAAAACAATCAAGGTGTTCGACCACAAACGACTCTTCGCCCTCGTAGAGAAGCTCGGCGGCAGCCGGATTGAGTCTTTTGCCGCAGCAGTGGAAGAAAAACAACTCAGCCGTTGGCTGCGGGAGAATAGTATCAACATCAATGAGGCGGTTGTCCATTCCTTCAGTTGGTCTGACCACACAGAAGCAAAAGATATTATCAGGCACTTGCGGAATGGCTTTGGGTTGCCGATAATTCCCGGATCTTCGCTTAAAGGTATTTTTCGCACCGCCATAATCTCGTTTCTAGCAGGAAATGATAGCACCGACCTATTAAAGCGGGCACTCACACGGTTAAAGAGGGAAAGGCCGAATATCAAATTTGCCGACAGTGCATTGTGTAAAGAAGTCCTTGGCCAGGATGCCAAGACGAATCTAATGCGCTCGCTGACTGTGGCTGATTTCACCTTTGTGCCCGAGGATTTGCAAATACAGACCGCGTGTGTGACTAGGCTGACGAGCAAGAACAGAATGACCCGTAAGGGTTGGAATATCTTGATCGAAAAACTTAATCAGAATGCCACCTCCTCCAGTCAGGTTTCCTTTGATGACTTTCTCATTGCGCAGTCAAAAGGGAAACAATCCTTCAATTTCAGAGCCTATCTCACACTTCCTTGGTTGTTAGAGGCACTGCGGGAGCGAACCGAAAAACATCTGAACAGTGAGCAGTCCTTTCTCAGCGCCAAAAATGGTGACTATGTAGACAGCATGAAGCGGTTCTATGAAAATTTGGCACAGGATCATAAAAACCTGCAGGAAAACGAAGCGATAATGCAGTTTGCCTGGGGCTGCGGCTGGAAAGGTATGACCGGAGAACTTATTGATCAGAGCGCACTGACTCCAGAAATACGCAACATACTCAAATTGGCGCCAGAACATTCAAGCTTCCCTTTTCCGAAAAGCCGCCGAGTAGCAGTCACCGGCACTGAGGCAATACCCATGGGTTGGATCCGGCTCAGGTTTACCAGCAAAGAGGAATTTCGCCAGGCCCAAGCCATTAAGTTGCAGAAGGAGAAGGACGACCAAAATCGCCGGGACGAAGAGAAACAACGGCAGAAAAACGAACAGAGAATATGGGCAAGCATGAGCGAGATCGATCGTTTCGTTGCCATTATCCATGGTGATGATATCGCTAGGTCACAGGCAGGAACCCAAGATCCTTTGGCAGAATGTTGGAAGAGAATCGACACTGTATCGCCCGACGATCAGAAAAAATTAGCTACGGCGTTCAGAGAGGTTTGGGAGCCGGACCCCAAAAAATGGATTAGGAAGCAGTGCTCAAAAAAACAGTGGGAAAAAGTCAAAAAGATTAGGTCAATCCTGGGTGAGGCCTGAGCTGAGATATTTAAGAAGTCATAGAGTGATCGAGCTGCAAAAAGCCGTCGCTCCGAAATAGCAGTAGAGAAAACATATTCGTAATATATCAGTTACGTATACGTAATCCATATAGCTATCACGTTGTGATCTTCAAAAAAGGACTTTTTTCAGCACGATCATAGAGTGGCGACGATAATTTGCCAATGCGTTGTGGTCAGGGCGGCAATGGGCTGTTTCGTGATCATGATCTACTGGATGAGTACGTATGAGGTACTTACGTGTGAAGCACCAAAACCAAACGGTCGAATGGTTTGTAGTGTGATCTATCCGCGGGCCCTCGCCAACCATAGAAACGTCGCAGATCTGTGTTTCGATACCGCGATCGCGACAGACTGGGATGTGCCTCGATCGTTCGATCATAATCTCGTGTCCGCCTGAACTGTGCTTTGTGACCATGTCCGACCTATTCCTCCTCTTCAACCACTCTCTTACGGCAGCCCAGGAGGCTGACGCGCGGCGGTCGCTCGGCATAAGCCGCATCGTGACTCCGCCCTCCGATATCCAGGCCCTTTGGATGGATGTGCCACCCGACATTGGTGATCTTCTGGAGTACCTGGCTCCGGTGTCCGCATGGTTAAGCGTACAGGCACGGCCGGGCGACTATGTTCTGATCCAAGGCGAATTTGGAGCGACGTGGCTCATGATTCAGGAGGCATTCCGGCTGGGAATCACCCCGGTTTATTCCACTACACGGCGCGAGGCTGTGGAAAAGCACCTGCCCGGCGGAAAGGTAGCACTCCATCACACATTCTCGCATGTCCGTTACAGGCGTTACGGGGTGTAGGGATGACAGCCGATAAACCAGCCGCTCAAGTCCACGTCTGTCTTGTCTCCGATCAGCCCATCCCCAATCTGCTGCCCTTGATGATGGAGCGGCCTGCCGAAGCGGTCTTTCTCGTCACGGAGCAGAAGCGTCTGCAGGCCGAGCGCCTGAAGAGATTCGCCGGCGAGCGATTAGGGACTCGGGTCTCTGAACGCGTCATCCCGGCTTATGATATGAGCGGCGTTACCCGAATCTGCGAAAGATACATCGAGGAACACGGCACCGGCGACCTCACCCTCAACGTGACAGGTGGTACCAAGGTGAGCGCTATGGCCGCCTTCGAGGCATTCTTCAGCCACGGTCGGCGCATCATCTATGTGAACACCGCAACCGATGAGCTCCTTACCCTTTCGCCGGCGGAGAAAAGGCAACCTCTGCCCGACGTATTTGACGTCCGGGATTATCTTGCCGCCTACGGTCTCGCGATGGACAAGGACTCGGGCCTGATCCGTACAAAATCGAAGAAGCGACAGGACACTATTGAACAACTGACACGGATCCTGACACAGGATCCACAGATCCTCGGCGCTCTGAACTCACAGACTGCCCCGTTCCTCCAAGGGGAAAGGCGCCTTGGAGGCTATTTATACCTTGCGCCGGCTTTTTTCCACTGGAGTCACGAAGCGCTCTTCTCGACGCTCCTCGATGCAGGTCTCGCCACTCGGGGCATCGATGGCGGCGTGAATATCAACGGGGTTGCAGACATCGAATTGCTCGGCGGACGCTGGCTGGAGGAATTCGTCTTTCATGAGGTGGGGAGATTGGGCGTGAAGGATGCCCGCATCAATGTGGAAATAAAGTGGGATGGTGCCGGTCGAAAACCAACGACAAATGAATTGGATGTACTCTTCACGTACAGAAACCGGCTCCATGTGATCTCCTGCAAGGCATCCGATCCCGAGCGGAGGACAGCTTCCGGAACCCGCGCAACAGCTGCGATCTATGAGCTGGACGCGCTTTCCGACCGGATCGGCGGCCTGTTTGGACGCGGCATGCTGGTATCAGCCCGGACTCTGTCGGAATATGACATTAGCAGGGCGGAGCGGATGCACATTCGTGTCGTCCACGGGCGAAACGTACCGCAGCTCGCCGCATCGCTGATTGACTGGGTCCGCCATGGAAAGGGCCGGCCCTGATGCTCTGTGCCGATACGTAGGAGGCGCATGGTCGCGCGCCGGGGCAAAATCCGCCGCACTTCGCGAAAAGACCAACCCGGGCCCCCGGGCAGCGGCAAAATGCCCGGGGCTTCCTGCAGAACGGAGCGGAGCACACGTCACAAGAAGAACGAAAACTTCACGACAGAGTTGGTGCGGAAAGCTGCAATGTTGCACAATTGGTTTTTGGTTTACGGCTGTGTTTCCCTTACAGCAAAGAATCCTGCTCAAGAAAAAAGGGAGACGCCGCCATGCATATCTATGTGACCACTCAAGGCGCCAGGATCGTGAAGGAAGGCCAACATCTCTTGGTGAAGAAAGCCGAGGACACCTATCACACCCTTTTTGTCGAAAAACTGAAACAGGTGATGATCTTGGGCAACGTGGACTTGTCGCCGGCGGCGCGCAGGCTGCTGCTCCGCAAGCACATCGACACGGTCTTTCTCTCGAGGGATGGGCGGTACCTGGGACGGTTCGCGACGCCCGAACCGAAAAATATTACCCTGCGGAAGCGGCAGTTCGACCTTCTTGACGACGGCGATTTCGGAGTCCGTTTCTCCAGGCGCATCGTGCGCGGGAAACTCACCAACATGATGACGCTTCTCATGCGCATCAAGCGCACCAGAGATCACAAGGAGCCGGCCCAGAAGGCAAAATCAATCAGAACACTGCTCGAACAAGTAGACCACTGTGATTCCGTAGAATCCTTGAGGGGCTTCGAAGGGAAAGGGAGCGCCTTGTATTTTTCTGCTTTTCAGTACGGTCTCCTCGGCGATTGGAATTTTCACAGGCGGGTCCGGCGGCCGCCGACTGATCCGGTCAACGCCGTACTCTCGCTCCTGTATACCTTCCTCTTCAACCGGGTCTATGCCGCCGTCCGAATCGCAAACCTCGATCCCTACCCTGCGTTTCTTCACGAGCTGGACTACGGCCGGCACTCTTTAGTGATGGACCTCATGGAGGAATTCCGGGTGATCATTGCCGACACTCTCACCTTCTCGCTGTTCAATCTGAAAATCCTCAAAAATGACGATTTCGTCGTCATGACTCCCCCCACAGCGCCCCAGAGCGAACCGGAACCTGTCCCGGACGTTACTCAAGATCCCTATGGCCACATGGCGGATACGGAATCTCGAGATTTTTTCGATCTTCCCCCTCAGCGAATGAAAGAAACCGGCGCTGGACACGAGGATCAAGAAGACGGCCGCGGGATGCCTGGGATTCGGCTGAAGCCGGAGGCACTGAAGCGGGTTATCGAAGGTTTTGAAAAAAAACTTACCACGGAATTTTACTATGAACCACGAGACCGCCGTATCACTTATGGGGACGCGATGATCGCTCAGGCCTTTATGTATAGAAAACTGGTCGAGGGAAGCCTTCAGACGTACGAGCCTTTGCTATTGAAATGAACACCGTGATTGTCTACGACATACCCAGCGATCGGCGCCGCCTCCGTTTGCATAAATTTCTCAAGGATCTCGGCATCCCCAGCCAGAAATCAGTTTTCGAATGCAGGCTCGGCCCCCACGAGCTGCGGAAAATCCGTCAATACTGCCGTGATAACCTGGAACCAGAAGAAGATAGCGTCAGGATCTACTGCGTCTGCAAGCACTGCGCTTCGAAAGTCTCCTTACAAGGCAGCGGTCTTACCCTGAGCGAACTTGACTGGGTGGTCACTTGATGCGATTCCTTGTCGTCTATGACATCGCCCATCCCAAACGGCTGCATCAGGTCGCCAAGATCATGAAGGATTTCGGCACCCGCGTCCAGTTGTCAAAATTCGAAATGGACCTGAGCGAACGCCAAGTGACGCTGCTCAAGGCCCGGATTGCCAAGGTCATTGTGCCGGAAGAAGATGGCGTAAAATATATCCCGCAATGCACGACCTGCCGGGCGAAAATGGAAATAATCGGCCGAGGAGGGGTTGTGCCGGCAGATGCAGACTTTGATGTTTTCTGACGTGGAATGCAAACAAAGGAACCGCCGAAGTGTACCGTGTGGGTGCCTGATGATATAACTACATAATATTATTATGAATCATCAAAAACCGTATCAGGAGGTCTGCGCAATGAAAATAATAGAAATAAAATCAGTCAGTTATTCGTTTTCAGGCAATGTTATGGCTGGTGCCGAAGAAACATTCCGAAAAGACTTTGACCGAGGTCTGCGAATTTGGCAGGATTCTATCAAAAGGCATATGGGGTCTGAAGGGCGCTGTAGGAATTGACCCGTGATGAGAGGGGATTACGACATGCTTCATGCCCATGCCGTAGTTCGACCCGACCAACGTAGGAATTGACCCGTGATGAGAGGGGATTACGACATATGCTTCCGTCCCCCAACCCGTCATAGTTCCCATTGTAGGAATTGACCCGTGATGAGAGGGGATTACGACCGTACAGGACGGGGCGGAGCTTCAACTCCGGCGTGAACAGTAGGAATTGACCCGTGATGAGAGGGGATTACGACCACCGGTGACCCCCTCCAGGCGAATTGCCAACCTGGGAGTAGGAATTGACCCGTGATGAGAGGGGATTACGACCACTCATCCTCATCGCCATCGGGCCACGGACACGGTGGTAGGAATTGACCCGTGATGAGAGGGGATTACGACTAGGTAATCGCCTGGACGATCCGGTCACCCCCCGCCAGTAGGAATTGACCCGTGATGAGAGGGGATTACGACGCGGCCGCTCATTGACACCCCCCACTAAAGCATTGTTTTGTAGGAATTGACCCGTGATGAGAGGGGATTACGACTCATTGACACCCCCCACTAAAGCATTGTTTTATTTCGTAGGAATTGACCCGTGATGAGAGGGGATTACGACTCGGCCGTCGCCGCCATGCAGCCTATCCCACACCCGGCGCACGTAGGAATTGACCCGTGATGAGAGGGGATTACGACGCAAAAGGAAAGCCCTCCATTGGAGGGCTTTGAAGGTTGGGTAGGAATTGACCCGTGATGAGAGGGGATTACGACCCCGTAATACTCCCCGCCATTTCTACAGCGGGAGTGATGTAGGAATTGACCCGTGATGAGAGGGGATTACGACAGTGATCACGGCTCCACTGAACTGTGACCGAAAAGTTTTCCGTAGGAATTGACCCGTGATGAGAGGGGATTACGACAGTCCGGCGATGGCTACAATATCATCGTCCGCCGTTGTTGTAGGAATTGACCCGTGATGAGAGGGGATTACGACTGTTCGATCAAGTTTTTCATTTTAATCTCCTTTCGTTGGTAGGAATTGACCCGTGATGAGAGGGGATTACGACCTCTATGCTGACTAGGCTGATAAGCTTAAGCTCAATTGGGTAGGAATTGACCCGTGATGAGAGGGGATTACGACACCGTGACCGAGAAGTTTTCTCCGGCCGACGCGTTTTTGTAGGAATTGACCCGTGATGAGAGGGGATTACGACGAGACTCAACGCGACGCCGTGATCGGTCCAGTCCTCTGGTAGGAATTGACCCGTGATGAGAGGGGATTACGACTCGTCTCTGGTGTTTATTAAGGCCTGAAGTTCGGCCGTAGGAATTGACCCGTGATGAGAGGGGATTACGACGACAACAAACCACGTAATTGAGCGACATGAAACGCAGTAGGAATTGACCCGTGATGAGAGGGGATTACGACGCGGGCATGGAGTTCCCGCCGCTCTGGTTCAAATGTAGGAATTGACCCGTGATGAGAGGGGATTACGACTCGCCTCGAACCGATCCATCGGCCGGATCTCGGTAGTGGTAGGAATTGACCCGTGATGAGAGGGGATTACGACTCGATCACGAGCCTGCGGAAATGCCCGTACGAGTACCCCGTAGGAATTGACCCGTGATGAGAGGGGATTACGACATATATCGACAATCCCATTTTCATCGATAACCCTGTAAGTAGGAATTGACCCGTGATGAGAGGGGATTACGACATAGATTCTCGCATTTCCTTTCTGTAGGAGTACCACTTGGTAGGAATTGACCCGTGATGAGAGGGGATTACGACCATAGTAGGCCACATCGTTGGTGGTCCCGAGCCACCGTAGGAATTGACCCGTGATGAGAGGGGATTACGACGGAAATGATCCCCTTTTGTAATCCCTCTTTGAGTAACTGAAGTAGGAATTGACCCGTGATGAGAGGGGATTACGACGCGTGGTACAGGATCATATTGTCCCCTCCTGGCCTAGGTAGGAATTGACCCGTGATGAGAGGGGATTACGACCCGGCGTACTGCCGGACTTGCTCCAGAGATAATTCCAGTAGGAATTGACCCGTGATGAGAGGGGATTACGACTGGTCGGCATCATACTTGATATTGACGTGCAATTTCCACGTAGGAATTGACCCGTGATGAGAGGGGATTACGACGCCTCAACGTCGTAATTCCCTGCTCCGTTTTGGTTGAGTAGGAATTGACCCGTGATGAGAGGGGATTACGACTCTTTTCCATGTGTCCATTGTCCCCTCCTTTGCTCTGTAGGAATTGACCCGTGATGAGAGGGGATTACGACGCACGGCGCCATGCGGAATCATGGCCTTCAGGTCGTGTAGGAATTGACCCGTGATGAGAGGGGATTACGACTCCGTGGTGTGGGCGCATTGTATGAACGCTGTTATTGTGTAGGAATTGACCCGTGATGAGAGGGGATTACGACACGGTTTCCATAGTCAATCCCTCGCACAACAATCAGATTCAGGTAGGAATTGACCCGTGATGAGAGGGGATTACGACCTGAATATCAGCCCTTGATTGTGTATCAAAACCATTTGGGTAGGAATTGACCCGTGATGAGAGGGGATTACGACCAGGCGTGGCAAACTGCATTGTCTCGCGTTGCCGCTTGGTAGGAATTGACCCGTGATGAGAGGGGATTACGACATTGGTGGTCCCGAGCCACCCGTCGTGATCCTCTAGGGTAGGAATTGACCCGTGATGAGAGGGGATTACGACATTGTCAGCGCGGCGGATACGATCCGCCACGGCCTGTGTAGGAATTGACCCGTGATGAGAGGGGATTACGACATGGTATCACCCTTTGCTGGCTTCCTCCCAGGGTTTTCGTAGGAATTGACCCGTGATGAGAGGGGATTACGACGCACCGAAATCCTTCCTCATTTGGCGCAGGGCCTCGGCCCGGTAGGAATTGACCCGTGATGAGAGGGGATTACGACAACACAGTCTCCAGTGGGAGCGTGCCCAACTCCTGCGGGTAGGAATTGACCCGTGATGAGAGGGGATTACGACGCGATTTCGTTGTAGACAACCATTTCGTCCATTGATTCTGTAGGAATTGACCCGTGATGAGAGGGGATTACGACTTTGAGGCGCTTCATCGCTTGTCATTCGTCCGAAATTGGTAGGAATTGACCCGTGATGAGAGGGGATTACGACGAGAAATTTAGGAAGGTGAGGTGAATGTCAACAAATCAAGTAGGAATTGACCCGTGATGAGAGGGGATTACGACCCCAACACTGGCAACAAAACCCTCGAGGGTCATGACGGGTAGGAATTGACCCGTGATGAGAGGGGATTACGACCAGACATTTTCGTCCTCCTTTTGTTGTGCTAGATAACCTGTAGGAATTGACCCGTGATGAGAGGGGATTACGACGCATCTAGCTCGTTCTGAAGGGCCTGAAGTTGGTGTAGGAATTGACCCGTGATGAGAGGGGATTACGACTTCTGCTACAATCATTCGTTTATTCCGCTCATTTCTCATGTAGGAATTGACCCGTGATGAGAGGAGATTACGACTTTTGACAAATTCGGTAAATTCGAGCTCAAAAACGCCGTGTAGGAATTGACCCGTGATGAGAGGGGATTACGACATGTAGTCCGGGTCGTCCCGGTACAGGTCTGACGGCCTGGTAGGAATTGACCCGTGATGAGAGGGGATTACGACGCAGGCGAGCAGCCATGGATTGAGGTCCGTCTCGTCGGTAGGAATTGACCCGTGATGAGAGGGGATTACGACTTTGCGTATGATTCGATCACATTTCCTACTACCACTTTTTGTAGGAATTGACCCGTGATGAGAGGGGATTACGACTCAGCGTCTTTAACAAACGGATCTACAAAATTCCGAAAACGTAGGAATTGACCCGTGATGAGAGGGGATTACGACCCAACCCAATTTGTCGTATCATTCTATTCCCCCCGGTGTAGGAATTGACCCGTGATGAGAGGGGATTACGACCTCGCTGCTCAGTGCCTTGTCATCCATGGCGGCAATGTAGGAATTGACCCGTGATGAGAGGGGATTACGACCCAACTACCGATCAAACGATGCGGGTACGGATCACCCGTGTAGGAATTGACCCGTGATGAGAGGGGATTACGACCTCTCCAGCTTGGCTTTGTATAGTGCCATGAGTTCGCGCCAAGTAGGAATTGACCCGTGATGAGAGGGGATTACGACCCTAATCTTTCAGACGATATATCTGTCAAACAGAGAGTAGGAATTGACCCGTGATGAGAGGGGATTACGACCTGCTGAACACTGTTTAACTGCTGTCTCACTTCTGCAATTGGTAGGAATTGACCCGTGATGAGAGGGGATTACGACGCGACATGTTGCACAGTATCGGTTTTTTTGTCGATGTAGGAATTGACCCGTGATGAGAGGGGATTACGACATTATTCACTTTCTTTTTTTATTGATATTTATTATTGGTAGGAATTGACCCGTGATGAGAGGGGATTACGACTAATGGCCTCAATAGCCGCCTTATATCCTCCCATGGACACCGAGTAGGAATTGACCCGTGATGAGAGGGGATTACGACTCTACCATCCTGTATCGGATGGAATCAGCGGTGGTTCCGGTAGGAATTGACCCGTGATGAGAGGGGATTACGACAAGGAGGGGAGGAGGGTTAACGATTTTCCACAGGCAGGTAGGAATTGACCCGTGATGAGAGGGGATTACGACAGGTACAGGAATACTGCGTCCTCGTCCAGGGCCACATCATGTAGGAATTGACCCGTGATGAGAGGGGATTACGACTTGCCGGTGTTGGTCCGGCCTGGTTCGGTGGAGATCCAGGTAGGAATTGACCCGTGATGAGAGGGGATTACGACATGGCCCGTACACGTAGCGAAAGGGGGGCTCCCAATCATGTAGGAATTGACCCGTGATGAGAGGGGATTACGACCGGCTCAACAGGTAGTACATTTCATTTCCTCCTTCCATGTAGGAATTGACCCGTGATGAGAGGGGATTACGACTTCTTGGTTATCCATTGCCTTAAGTCTCCAACCATTTGTAGGAATTGACCCGTGATGAGAGGGGATTACGACCCTGGTTTCGAGAATCTGTTTTAGTGCTTCTTCTTTGTAGGAATTGACCCGTGATGAGAGGGGATTACGACTCTTTGAAGTCCTGCATCCGGGTCATTTCAATCCCCTCCCTAGTAGGAATTGACCCGTGATGAGAGGGGATTACGACCGTAGCAGTATTGCACCGACTCATCGGCGCCCCATTGAGTAGGAATTGACCCGTGATGAGAGGGGATTACGACTTGGAAAGCTGAGGGTGCTTTGAAGCTTCTTTGAGGCGGTAGGAATTGACCCGTGATGAGAGGGGATTACGACGCCCGCCGAATCCGATCGGCTATCGCCTGCCCCAAGGCCGAAGTAGGAATTGACCCGTGATGAGAGGGGATTACGACGATGTGTTCTGTAACGTATGTGTGACATGATGCGTGTAGGAATTGACCCGTGATGAGAGGGGATTACGACGTGTTGGCTGGGTTGCCCCGGCCGGCGATCAGAAACAACGTAGGAATTGACCCGTGATGAGAGGGGATTACGACCTCTCGGTACATCTCCCGGGCGATGCCTGTGGCGTTGGCAGTAGGAATTGACCCGTGATGAGAGGGGATTACGACCGGCCGGCTCCGCCGCAGATGCAGCAATGCGCAACCATCGTAGGAATTGACCCGTGATGAGAGGGGATTACGACGGCCTTGGGGGTAGCGTAGGACCACCCCTTGTCCTTGAGTAGGAATTGACCCGTGATGAGAGGGGATTACGACCCTCCTCCAGGCGGAGCCCATCCTCCATCTGCTGGACAAGGTAGGAATTGACCCGTGATGAGAGGGGATTACGACTAAAGCACCCGGGCATTACGGCCTGATCGCCAGGTATGCCGACCGGTTTCTCAGCGACCCTCCGGGTCCACACCGCACCATCTATGCCGATACCCTCGCCGATGGCGTGAATGACGACGATGCGGCCGACGAGATAGATGACTTCTTTATTCTCGACATCAGAAAACCTCTGGACTACTGCGCCGGGCACATTGCCGGGGCGGTCAACATCCTCTTTGAGGAGGTGGCGAAGCCTGAAAACCTGGCCCGGTTGCCGATGGACATGCCGATCCTCGTGGTCTGCTACACCGGTCATACGGCGAGCCAGATCAATTCTATTCTGAACCTCCTGGGATACAATGCCTGGACGCTCAGGTTCGGCATGACGTCCTGGAGGGAGGTGACCCCGACCAAGGTCTCTTCGCCTTCGGACTCGCAGGATATCTTTGGCGCCGATTTGCCCATGCAGACGTGTGAATGAGAAAGGGTCGCGATGCGAGGTTCTGCTGTGAACTGGAACTCTGGAGCCCGGTTCGATCTCAAACGCTGACAGGGGATCTTCGTAGTCCTGGCGTTAGCCTGCACGGGGAACCGCTTCCGCGTTGTCGGGGCGGGCACGTAAAGGACCGCTTCGTCCGCCTGCGTGCCCGCCGCCTCGCATCTGCGGCACCCTGTGAAGGCTTCCAGTTCAGTGGGTTGCAGCATCGGGGCCGCGCCGGACCCCGTGATCAGGCACGATGGGGGTGCGGCCCCCTGTCCGGGAATCCCCCCGCCTGTCCCCTCCCCTGCCCCGTAACGAAAAATCCTCCTTGTCTTGAGGGCGGCCATGGGCCATAGTGAGCCCGCGCCCGGACACCGGGCCGACGGCTGCCGCATGGGCAGGAAAACCCCGCACCCAGGCCGGCGCAGACCCTGGAGGAAGGCGTGACGTTCATGACAAAGACCTTCGTTCTCGATACCTGCATCCTGATCCACGACCCCTATTCCGTGTACAACTTCGAGGACAACGATGTGGTGGTCCCCGGGGTGGTCATCGAGGAACTCGATGACCTCAAGGTCCGCCAGGACGAGGTGGGCCGCAACGCCAGGGAATTCGGCCGTGTCCTCCTGAAAGAGCTTGGATCCGGGGGGGACCTGGCCAAAGGGATCACGCTCCCCGGCGGAGGCCGCTTCTGGGTGGAGGCCAACCACTGCGACCCGGGGGATCTCCCAAAGTTCTTCGACCCCGAGAAGCGGGACAACCGGATACTCGGCGTCGCCGTGGGTCTCAAGAATGCAGGGCGGGCGAGGACGGTGGTGGTCTCCCGGGACTACAACGTCCAGATCAAGGCCATGCTCCTTGGACTCAAAACCGAGGACTACTACCACGACAAAATCGATTTTCAGGGCCTGTATACCGGATTCACCGAGGTGGAGATCGCGCCCGAGGAGGTCGATGCCTTCTACCGGAACGGCCTGCTCGGCACGGATCGCCGGGATCTCATGCCCCACCAGTTCGTGCTCCTGAAGGACCTCATCAACCCGGCGCATTCGGCCCTGGCCCGGCACCTCTCCGGGCAGTTCCACCCCCTCGTCCACGCCAGGAGCGCCCCCTTCGGGATCTCCGCCAGGAACAAGGAACAGAAATTCGCCATGGAAATCCTCATGGACGATGGTATCAAGGTGGCCACCCTGGTGGGCAGGGCCGGCACCGGAAAGACGCTCCTGGCCATCGCGGCCGGAATGCACAAGCTCCTCGAGGAGAAGGCCTACAAGAAGCTCCTCATCACCCGGCCCATCGTCCCTGTGGGAAGGGACCTGGGGTATCTGCCGGGGAACAAGGACGAGAAACTCCGGCCCTGGATGCAGCCCGTGTTTGACAACCTGGATTACATCTTCGACGGAGGCGCCGACGACGACCCTCTTCTCCAGCAGTATCTCGAGAAAAAGATCATCGAGCTGGAGGCCATGACGCACATACGCGGCAGGACCATGCCCCGGGCCTTCATCATCTGCGACGAGGCCCAGAACCTCACCCCCCAGGAAATCAAGACCCTGGTCACCAGGGTCGGGGATGGGACGAAAATCGTGTTTACCGGGGATCCTGAGCAGATCGACCACCCGTATCTCGACTCCTGCAACAACGGGCTCTCCATCCTGGCCGAACGGTTCAAGGACGAGGTCCTCGCCGCCCACATCACCCTGACCCGCGGGGAGCGTTCCGACGTGGCGGAGATGGGCGCGAGGAAGCTCTGAGGCGCCGGAGACCGCGGTGCGGCCCGCCCCCGGTTCGATCCCGCTGACGAAAATCGACTCGGAGGCGGAAAACGACTATCATGACCCCTGAAACCTACGGGGGTCCGGGACCCCCGGGCAGTCCGGAGCCTCAATGACATCTCTTTCGCGTATCGTCCGCCGCACGCTGATCCTGATCGCGCTCTCCGCCTTGGGCGCCGCGGCCCTGTATTCCGCGATCCGCGAGCACCCCGTCGAGGTGGCTGTCCACCGGGTGGACCGCGGCCTGGTGGAGGCAAGCATCGCCAACACCCGCGCCGGCACCGTGAAGGCATGCAGGAGGGCGAAGCTGGCCCCGGCCATCGGCGGGCAGATCGCCCGGCTCCCGGTGCGGAAGGGGGAATCGGTCCGGGCCGGGGATACGCTGCTCGAAATCTGGAATGGCGATGTGAAGGCCGACGTCGAGCTGGCAAGGAAGGAGGCCGAGGCGAGCCGGTACGCTGCGGAGGAGGCCTGCGTGCTCGCCGAACAGGCCGACCTGGACGCCCGCCGGCTCAGGACCCTCCTCGCGAAGAATCTCGTGTCGGAATCCGAATACGATCAGGCTGACACCAAGGCGAAGGCGGCCCGAGCCAGGTGCGAATCGGCCCGTTCTCAGACGGCGACGCGCACGGCCCGCCTGGCCATGGCCCGGGCCGTCCTTGAAAAAACCATCCTTCTCGCCCCATTCGATGGAATCGTGGCCGACATCAACGGGGAAGTAGGGGAATTCCTTACCCCCTCCCCCACCGGAATCGCCACCTTGCCCGCCGTGGACCTCATCGACACGAGCTGCATCTACGTCTCCGCCCCCATGGACGAGGTGGACGCCCCGGCAATCCGGCCGGGCCAGCAGGCCCGGATCACCCTGGACGCTTTCGCAGGACGATCCTTTCCCGGAGTGGTGAAGCGAGTGGCCCCCTACGTCCTCGAGCTGGAAAAACAGGCCAGAACCGTGGAGGTGGAGGCGCTGTTCCTGGATCCGGACAGGCACGGGGGTCTGCTGCCGGGCTACAGCGCCGACGTGGAAATCATCCTGGCGGTCCGGGACGATGTGCTGAGGGTGCCTACCGAGGCCGTGATAAACGGGGAGAAAGTCCTCGTGTACAACGAGGCCACAGAGCGGCTCGAGGAGCGGCGGATCGAGACCGGTCTCTCCAACTGGAGGTATACGGAGGTCCTCTCCGGGCTGAAAGTGGGAGAAACGGTAGTCACCTCGGTGGGGCGCGAGGGCGTCGCCCCCGGCGTCCTGGCCAGGCCGGAGGCAGGACCGGGAGAAGCCGGGACGTGATCCGCCTGGAAGGCATCCGCCGGGTGTTCCGGATCGGCGATCAGGAGGTCCTGGCCCTCGACGACGTGAGCCTGGCCGTGGCGCCCGGCGAGTACCTCTCCATCATGGGGCCCTCGGGCTCGGGCAAATCCACCCTGCTGAACATCCTCGGCCTTCTGGACCGCCCGACTTCCGGCAGGTACTGGCTCGGAGGCGCCGACGTCACGGAGCTGAGCGAGGAAGAGCAGGCCCGCACCCGCCGAGAAAGGGTGGGCTTCGTCTTCCAGTTCTTCCATCTCGTCCCGCGCCTCACGGCCGCGCAGAATATCGCGCTCCCCCTCGTTCTGGCCGGGATTCCCCCTGCCGAGCGCGCCCGGCGCACCGAGGCCATGCTCAGATCGATGGCGCTCTCCGACCGCGCCGGCCACCGCCCGGACCAGCTCTCCGGCGGGCAGCGCCAGCGCGCGGCCATCGCCAGGGCGATGATCATGGAGCCGGCGGTCCTCCTCGCCGACGAACCCACAGGAAACCTGGACAGCTCCTCGGGCGCCGAGGCCATCGGACTGCTGGAGGCCCTCAATGCCAAAGGGATCACTCTGATCGTCGTCACCCACGATCCCGAGATCGGAAGCCGCGCCCTGCGGAAGATCCGGCTGGTGGACGGGCGCATCGCCCTGGACTCGGGGGCGGGCGGAGAGGCGCCGTGAGGCCGCAGGACGTCATCCGGTTCGCTCTGGGGGCGCTGGGCGGGAGCCGGCTGCGGACCATGCTCATGCTCCTCGCCATGAGCATCGGGGTCGGGGCCGTCGTCGTCCTCACCGGCGTCGGAGAGGGCGCCCGGCGTTACGTCGTCGCCGAATTCGCCTCCCTGGGCACCAACCTCATCATCGTTCTGCCGGGACGTTCCGAAACCGCCGGCATCGGGCCGGCGAGTTTCCTCTCCGAGACACCGCGGGACCTCACCCTGCAGGACGCCCTGGCCCTGGGAAGGCATCCCGTGGTGCGCCGCGTCGCCCCCATCAGCGTGGGAGAAGCCCCTGTCTCCTGGGGGCGCCTCGCGCGGGAGGCCGCGGTGCTGGGCTCGACGCCGGAACTCCTGGAAATCCGCCACTGGAAGATGGCAGCGGGCCGATTCCTTCCGGAAGGGAACCCCGAAAGGGCCGACGCGGTCTGCGTGGTCGGCGCCAAGATCCGGCGCGAACTCTTCGGCGGCCGGCAGGCCCTGGGAGAACTCGTGACCCTGGGGGACCGCCGGTTCCGGGTGATCGGAGTCCTTGCCTCCGAGGGCCGATCCATTGGAGTGGATGTGGAGGACCTTGTGGTGGTCCCGGTGGCCTCCGCCCAGATGCTCTTCAACACGAACGGCCTCTTCCGCGTCCTCGTGGAGGCGAGGGGCCGGGGGGCCATCCCGGCGGCGAAGGAGCACATCGAACGGACCATGCGCAAGAGGCATCACGGCGAGCTGGACGTGACCGTGATCACGCAGGACTCGGTCCTCGCCACCTTTGACCGGATCCTCCGCTCCCTCACCCTCACCGTGGCGGGAATCGCCGCCATCAGCCTGGCCGTCGCCGGGATCCTGATCATGAACGTCATGCTCATCGCCGTCTCCCAGCGCACCGAGGAGATCGGGCTCCTCAAGGCCCTCGGGGCCAGGCGGAGGGAGATCCTGGCCCTCATCCTCACCGAGGCGGGTATGCTCTCCCTGATCGGGGCCGCCCTGGGATGCATGGTCGGGGAAATGGGGAACCGCGGTATCCAGCTCTTCTTCCCCCAGATCCCCACAGGGACCCCGTTGTGGGCCGCGGCCTCGGCGGTTGGGATAGCCCTGGCAACCGGCCTCGTCTTCGGCATCCTCCCGGCGAGAAGGGCAAGCCGGCTTGACCCGGTTCAAGCCCTGTCCCGGAAATGATCATGGCGCCGCAACGGGAGGGACCGCCGTGCTGACGGGCGACTACCTCCGGCTCACCACCGGCGCCATCCTGGCCAAGCCCATGCAGAGCTTCCTCACCGGGGTCGGGATCACCGTGGGCATCGCCGCGGTGGTGCTCCTCACAAGCATCGGCGAGGGGCTCCACCGTTTCGTCCTGGCAGAATTCACCCAGTTCGGGACCAACCTCGTCGCCGTGAACCCGGGGAAAGTGACCACCATGGGGACGCCTCTCGGGGTGCTCGGCTCAGTCCGTCTCCTGACCCTGGACGACGCTGGGGCCGTGGCCCGGATACCCGGTGTGCGGGCGGTGGTGCCCATGGTCCAGGGAAACGCCGAGGTCGAGGCCGGAGGGAGAACCAGGCGGACGACGATATACGGAGTCGGAGCCGATCTCCCGGTGGCTTTCAGGATGCAGGTGAGCTCCGGCCGTTTCCTCCCTCCCGACGACCCGGCCGCTCCGCGGGCCTTCGCCGTCCTTGGGAGCAGGCTCAAGATCGAACTCTTCGGCGACGGGAACCCCCTGGGGCAGAGGATCCGGATCGGGGGGGGCCGTTTCCGCGTGCTTGGCATCATGGAAAGCAAGGGGCAGATCCTGGGCTTCGACATGGACGATACGGTCTTCATCCCCGCAGCACGGGCACTGAACATCTTCAACCGGGAGGGGCTCATGGAGATCGACGTCCTCTACGCCGAGGACACTCCGGTGCAGGAAATCGTCGCTGCCCTGAGAGGCCTCCTGACCGCCCGCCACGGGCAGGAAGATTTCACCGTCACGACCCAGCAGCAGATGCTCGACGTGCTGGGGAACGTGCTCAACATCCTGACGGCGGCGGTGGGGGCCCTCGGCGGCATATCCCTCCTCGTGGGATGCGTGGGGATCGTCACGGTGATGACCATCGCCGTGAACGAACGGACCGAGGAGATCGGACTCCTGCGGGCCCTGGGGGCCACCCGCGGGCAGGTGCTGGCCCTGTTCCTCGGCGAGGCCGTCCTCCTGGCCGCCCTCGGAGGCCTCGGCGGGCTCGCGATCGGGGTCGGCGGCGCCCGGCTGGTGGGCCTCCTGGTCCCGGCCCTGCCCGTCCACACCCCCTGGTCCTACGTGGCCGCCGCAGAGACCGCCGCCGCCTGCATGGGGCTCCTTGCGGGCGCCCTTCCGGCGCGGAGGGCGGCGGGGCTCGACCCGGTGGAGGCCCTGCGGGAGGAATGAGGGGCTCTTTTTCCCCGCGTGCCTCCAGGTCCGCCGGATCCTTTGTACCTGATCACGGGGTCCGCCACGCCCCCCGATGCTGCAACCCCCCGAACCGGAAGCCTTCACAGGGCACTCCAGATGCGAGGCGGCGGACACGCAGGCGTACTCCCTGTACTTCAAAGGTTCGGCGACAAGGCAGAGGCGGTGCTCTGTGGATGCCTGTCTTATCCCTGCCCAGGGGCGAGCATTCCGTGCCCGGCACTGCCGGTTGCTTGCGCTCTACCGCGACAGCAGGAGGGAGGCGGGGACCTTTGCGCGGTAACCGATCACGGGGTTCGGCACAGCCCCCAATGCTGCAACGCCCAGGACTGGAAGCCTTCACAGGATGGTGCAGATGCGAAACGGCGGGCACGCAGACGTACTCCCTGTACTTCAAAGGCCCGCCAACACAGCAGATGCGGCACCCTGTGAAGGGTTTCCATCAGTCTGCAGGCTTCTTTTTGCGTCTCGTTCATGGCGTAGGAATTGACCCGTGATGAGAGGGGATTACGACCCTGAAAGATCCATTTCCTCTACTAATGCAAGTTTCGTTGTAGGATTATCAACTGGCGTTGTAGGGTTAAACTCCCCTGAAATCTGTCTTGACAAAGGGGTCCACTTAAATTTTCAGCTATTTTGGACAGCAATGAAACATTATCATATTCCCTCCGTAAAGAGACAAAGTCAATATCGCGCCCGGATACAGTATTACGATGATGTTGACACTCGGACCCCGTTCGCATAGACCCAATAAAAAACAGGCTAATGAGCGCGTTGCTCTCCGCAGGCCTTCCGGCCTGGCGTGTTGACACAGGACACCCGGGCCGCATAGACTGGACAGGAGCCCGGCGGTGAGCGCCCCGCTTCCTGCGGGCCGCCCGGAACCGGGCCGGGACATCAGACACCATGGGGGAAAGCGGGATGATCGTCACCACCACGCCAGACGTCGCGGGGAAGCGGATCACGGAGTACCTGGGGATCGTGACCGGCGAGGCGGTCCTCGGGGCCAATCTGTTCAAGGACCTCTTCGCCGGCATACGGGACATCGTGGGCGGCCGATCCGGATCCTACGAAAAGGAGCTGCGGAAGGCCAGGGAGATCGCCTTCCGCGAGATCGAAGAGGCCGCATCCCGCCTGGGGGCCAACGCGGTGGTGGGGGTGGACATCGACTACGAGGTGCTCGGGGAAAAGAACGGGATGCTCATGGTGAGCGTCAGCGGGACGGCGGTCCAGGTGGAATAGGGACGGCGGCCCGGCGAGGCGGCGGAAGGGTAACTGATCACAGGGTTCGGCACAGCACCGATGCTGCAGCTCCCCGGACTAGAAGCCTTCACAGGGTGCTGCAGATGCGAGGTAGGCGGGTACGCAGACGTACTCCCTGTACTTCAAGTGCCCGCCGACAAAGCAGATGCGGTACCCTGTGAAGGCTTACGCGAAAGGAACAGGGACATGCGCAGAACGGTTGGCATCATCGGCATGGGCTGGGTGGGTTCCAGCGTCGCGATCTCCACGCTCCACTCGGGCGTGGCGAACGAGGTCCTCCTGAACGACCTCCGTGGGGAACTCGCCGAGGGCGAGGCCATGGACCTCGCCGACGGCGCGTCGTTCTATCCCACCGCCGCGGTCCGGACGGCCTCCATCGAGGAGATGGCGGACGCGGACGCAGTGGTCATCTGCGCCGGCAGGGGCGGGAAACCGGACGAGTCGCGCCTCGACCTCCTGCGGGGCAACGCCTCCATCGCCAGGGACATCGGCCGCCGGCTTGCCCATTGCCGGGGGATAATCGTGGTGGTCTCGAATCCCGTGGACGTCCTCACCCGGATCGTCACCGAGGTCTCGGGCCTCCCGCCCTCGCGGGTGCTGGGGACAGGGACAATGCTCGACACGGCGCGACTCAGGGAGGCCGTGGGCCGCGAGCTCCATCTCGACCCCCGCGCCGTTCATGCCCAGGTGATCGGGGAACACGGAGACTCGGAGGTGGTTCTCTGGTCCGGCGCCAGGATAGGAGGCACCCGCCTGGCCGACTGGCCCGGATGGACCGCGGACATGGAAGAGGGCATCTCCTCCGAGGTCCGAAACGCCGCCTACGAGATCATCAGACGGAAGGGGGCGACGAACCACGCAATTGGACTGGTCACGGCCGCCCTCCTGCGGTGGACCCTGAGAGGGGAGCGCCGGGTGATCACCCTTTCGCGGGTCCAGGAAGGGACCGCCGGGATCGAGGGGATCGCCCTCTCCCTCCCGGCCGTCGTCGGCAGAGACGGTGCCACCCAGGTCATAGAGCCAGAGATGACGGCGCAGGAATACGAGGCCCTGCTCCGCTCGGCGGAGGTCCTCCGCCGCGCCGCCGATTCCGTATGAGCCCGCTGGTCTGGAATAGGTTGAGCCCGCCCCCATCGCGGGACCGCACACTCTGCGACCCCCAGTGAATGGAGGACCGGGGTGAACGGACGGTAAAACAGAAGAGCGTACCGCTTACAGCGTATACAGGCCAGCCAGGACGATCTCGCAGGAGACCCGCGCCTACTCCGCCCCCAATTTTCTACGGGCCGCCCATGGACCCGCGCCGGACGTGCGCTGCCTCCCCCTCACCATCCCCACAGAAGTGAGCGAAAGATCCACCCGGTAACGCCGTTCTCGCCGCGCACCTTCGCCCAATTCCCCTTGCGGGCGAGGGTCCGGAAGACGGTGCCGTAGTCAGTCTTGCCCTTTATCCGGAACCGGGTCCCGGGACCGCTGCGAATGTTGGCCGAATCCGCCTTGACAATGAGATGCGGGACTTTGCTCGTGAGCGGCCTGTAGACCCAACCCTTCAGGCCCTCAAAGTCCTCGATCTGGATCCAGTTTCCCTGAGATTGGAGCACCCTGAGAGGATAACCCTGCGGCAGCTCCCAAACCACGTAATGCTCGGTTCCCGGGCCTGAACGCATGTTGACCGTCGGCTTGCCGATGCTCACCATTTCGGCCAGACCCGCGCAGGGGAGCAGGAGCAGTGACAAAAAAATGAAGGCGAATTTGGGGAAACGCGATTTCATGAAATAGACTCCGTGTCCGCCGGGCCGCCCGGAAGGCAGAGGAACGGTCTCATTCCCCGCGGCGGAAGTTATGGCACACAGTAACTGCCGAACAGGCCGGGACATGGGAGGCGCCGGGGCCGCCTCGGGATTAAATTTCCTCCTGCGTGATCGCCCGAACCGTTTTCAGCCAAACCTGCCCGGGCACCAAGGGAGGCAACGGAGCGGGGAGCGCCTGAGGACGCCACGCTGCCCACGCGTGTAAACCTTCCCAGGGTACAGCATCTGCTTTGTAGGCGGGCACTTGAAGTACAGGAAGTACGTCTGCGTGCCCTCCGTGTCGCATCTGCAGCACCCTGAGAAGGCTTCCAGTCCGGGGAGCTGCAGCATCGGTGCAGTGCCGAACCCCGTGATCACTTACCCGCGCGCCTCTGCACCGGTGGCTTCTGCGACAGCGAGGATAGGGCCGCCTCTGTGGCCACCGCCCCGCGGGTGAGTACCCGGGCCCGAGAATCCCGGGTACAGTAATAAAATTCCGGCCCCTGTTCAACCCGGCCGGACGCCCTCACCCCGCCGGAGTCGGCGCGGCTCGGATTGACCTTCCTGGGCACGGACGGTAGACTTCGGCAGTTGCGGCAGAATCCCGGATCGGCCGGCACACGGGGAACGAGCCGGTCCCCTTGGGCCAAGAGAGGACCGAAATGGCGGGGAAAAGTCCGATCCGCACCGCCCTGCTCCTTGCCGCCCTCGCCGCCCCGGCGGTGACGGCAGCCGCCTGGGCCGTGCACCGCTGGGCGAAGCTCGGCGATTCCCCGGCCTACCTCGCCGGGGCCGCGGGAAGTCTCTGCGCCCTGGTCGGTCTCCCCCTCCTCGTCATTATGGCTGTGCTCGGGGCCCGGGTCCGGCTCGTGGAGCGGCACTTCGGCCTGGACCGGATGATCCGGTTCCATATCCTTCTCGGCCCCGTCGTGGTCGGCCTCTTTCTCGCCCATGCACTCCTGCGCACCGCGAAGGTGTCCCTTCTCTCGGAGCAAAGCGCCTGGCAGTGGTCCTTTCTTTTCTCCTTCTCTCTTGGGCAGGCGGATGCCGGAGCCCTGGGACTTGCGGTGGGCCGAGCCGCCCTGGCCGCCCTGATTTTGGGCGCCGTTTTCGCCAAGGCCGGGCGGCTCATCCTGCCGTTCCACCTCTGGAAGCCCGCCCACGCCCTCATGTACGCCGTGGCCGGAGGCGGCCTCGTGCATTCCCGGCTCGTGGGGGACGATATCCCGCTCTTCCCCTACAACATCGTGTGGCTGGCCGGCGCCGCCGTCCTGGCTGCGGCTGCGGGCTCGCGCATCGCCCACGTGGCCTCCAGGACCCGCACCTCCACGTGGAACCTGGACGCCGTCGTCCAAGAAAACAGGGACATCGGCACGCTGTGGCTCAGCCGGCCCGAAGGAGCGGGGTCCTTGGCGGGACGGGCCCCCGGGCAGTTCGCCGTCATCAGGACGAAACAGCGCCTCGGCTGGACGGAGCCGAGACCGTTCACGATCTCGTGCGCCCCCGCCTCACCCCGCCTCTGCTTCACGGTAAAGCGGTCGGGCCGGATCACATCCGGGCTCCTCGCCCTCCGTCCCGGAACCGGGATTCTCGTGGAAGGACCCTACGGAGTCTTCACCCCGGTCTTCGAAAGGGAGAAGTCGATCGTCATGATCGCCGGAGGGGTGGGCGTCACCCCGTTTCTCAGCATCATCCGGCACGTGCGGTCCGCCGCGCTGGACACGGACCTGACCCTCATCTGGGTGAACCGGACCAGGGAGGGGATCATCGCCTCCGGGGAGATCGAGGAGGAGGCGCGGACGGGACGCCTGAGAGTGATCCACGTGCTCACCAGGGAACAGGGGCCCGCTCCTGGGAAGGCTGCGGAGCCGGGGCAGGATCGGAACCCCGTGTCCTTCGAATTCGGACACCTCAACGCCGGAATCCTGAAACGGCATGTCGGCCGTGCCGGAACGACGTTCTATCTCTGCGGGCCGCCCGCCATGCAGGGCGCCGTCCTCGCGGAGCTCAAGAGGGCCTTCGGGGTCAAGGCGGGCGATGTGAAACGGGAGCTGTTCTTCTGGTAGGCCGCCGGCGCCTCCCAGGACCCCGGCCGTGGGGCCCGCCGCGGCGTGCCCGGGGGGCCGGCTGTTGCGCGGGAAAACGATGAGAGTACCATGGAAACGAGACCCGGTGCCGCCGGCGGCACCGGGGCGAAAACAGGTAACTGATCACAGGGTTCGGCACAGCACCAATGCTGGAACTCCCCGGACTGGAAGCCTTCACAGGGTGCTGCAGATGCAAGGCGGCGGGCACGCAGACGTACTCCCTGTACTTCAAGTGCCCGCCAACAAAGCAGATGCGGTACCCTGTGAAGGCTTACGAAAACAGCGCTTCGAGGGAACAGAATGAATACAGACACTGCTCCTCCCCGCCTCTCCATGGCTGCTACGGCGGCCGCTGTCCTTCTCCTGTCGCTCCTGGCCGCGCCTCCGAGCCCCGCCTGCGGAGAGCTTTCCTGGCGGAGGATCGGACCGGACACGGTCCGGGTCAGTACCGTGGCCGTCGACCCGGCCCGTCCCGGCCTCATTTTCGCCGGAACCGGCGAAGGCGTATGGAGAACGGAGGACCACGGCGGCACATGGCGGGCCGCCAACACCGGCCTCGGGAGCAGGGACGTCGGGCGTCTGGTCATACCGCCCTCCAGCCCGGGCACGCTGTACGCATTCACCGCCGCGGGCATCTTCAAAACCGTGGACCAGGGACTCAACTGGATCCCGGTCACCGACGAGCCGGCAGACATATACCTGGACACCCTGACCGTGGATCCGGTCAATCCCATAAAGTTCCTGGCGGCCGGTCCCGAGGGCGTGCTGATAAGCCGCAACGAGGGGAGGAACTGGACCACGGCGAACACAGGTCTCGCGTACATAACTGGGATCTACGCCCTCGCCCTCGACCCCCTCGACCCTGATACCGTATACTGCGGCACCTTTCCCCATGTCCTCCACACCGGGGAGTCCCTTGGGGGCGGTGTCTTCAAGACCGAGAACTCCGGACGGCTCTGGCTCCCCCGGAGCGGAGGCCTCACGAACCCCAGTGTACTCAGCCTTGCGGTCGCCCCGTCGGAACCCGCGGTCATCTACGCCGGGACGGAAAAGGGCGGCGTCTACAGGAGCACGAACGGGGCCGTGGGATGGGAGGCGGCCAACAGCGGCCTTACGAGGACCTCCGTGACCGCACTGGCAGTGGCGCCCGCAGACCCGGATCTCGTTTATGCCGTCACCGTCGGGAGAGGGGTGTTCGTCAGCACCGACGGGGGGCAGGTGTGGAACGAGGGCAACACCGGCCTCGCCTTCTCCTCGGTGAATCAGCTGGTGGTGGATCCGGGGAGTCCGGCTGCGGCCTATGCCGCCACCGATGAAGGGGTCTTCGTCTCGTCAGGGATCGGTGGCGGGGACGGGAACCCGCCCCTCGCCCCCGCGCCCTCGCAGCAGGTCTATCGCGACGGGGATCGGCTGCTGGTGACCCTGCCGGAGCTCCCGGCCGGCATGACCCCGTACCTGGCCGTCGCTATCCCGGGCGGGGCGGCATTCCTCATCACCGGCACCAACGAGATCGCCGCCTTCGACGGGCAGAGCCTCCCGCCGTGGTCCGGTGCGGAAACCGTCCTCGATCTGCCCCTTGGAGCCCCGGCAGGCGTGCTCCTTCCCACGGGCCTGTACACGGTCTTTCTCCTCCAGGTGCCTGAAGGGGTCGACCCCCTCGAGGACACGGATTCCTGGGAGCTGGGAAGCGCCGTTTTCACCGTGGAACAGCCCCTATGACCGCCCCCTGGCTCGAAAAGACAATGCTGCTCTGGAGAAAACCATGCCACACTTCGGTCTGATGGACGAGGCCCGGATGACCCCCGGCGAGGCCGCGCTCCTGCGGTCGAGACTCCACATGAGGAGCGGGAGGCGACTCCTTCGGGAGGGCAAGACGGGCCACGCTGTGGCAACCATCTACGACGCCCTGGGATCGGCCATGCGGTGGCGGGCCCTCGCCCTCGGAGAGGGAACTCATGCGGCAGCTGGCGTCTTCGGAGACATGGAGGACGAAAAGACCCTCTACCACGGCCTCCTGAGCACCGGCGCCCTCTCGATGCACTGCGATTACGGCAGACTCGAGACCCTCGTGGAGAAAGCCCTGGATGGGTCCGCCACACCGGACGATGGAAAGGAGGTACTGCGTACAGCCGAAGACATCATGACCCAACTCGGCGTTCTCCCCTTCGACGAAGCGACGCTCCCCCCGGAGAAACCGCCAGCGTCTTGAAAACGGGGCGGCCGCCCTGGTGCGCGGTAGGCTCGTGCCGCCTTCACGTCCCGCAGGGACCGCCTCCTCACTCCGGCCGCTCCGAAAACCATCTTTCGAGCACGCCGGCCACGAGCAGGGCCTGTTTCGCGCTCGAGATATTGAACTTGCTCTGCTGGCGGAACTGACCGCCCGCCTTCTTGTACCGCCGGATGGAGACCTTCGGCTCGGAATAGGCGCCGGTCTTGGGATCCAGGTCCTGGTACAGGAACATGATGGTGGTCCAGCTCCCCCGGGTGAGCACCTCCTTGTCGAGTTCCTTGACGAGGAGCGCCCCTGACGGGTCTTCGTAACGGATGCTGATGTCGTCGATCTGCTCGGCCATGTCCCCCCCTGATGATCGTACCTCGGCCCGGCACGCGTCCGCGAAAGGCCGCCCATACCCCAAAACGGGGATGCGCCCCCCGGAGGAGTCTGCCTCGGTGCCGCCGGATCGGGTCGAGGTCTGTCGTCCCAGGGCAGTTACTCCACCGCGGGGCCCGTGTCAATGCCGGGACGGCGCAACGGGGGTTCCGAGAGGCCGCTTCGGAAGCAGGCAGCGGTGCGCCCGATCCCGAGCCGGGGCATGTTTCGGCACCGCCGGGGACCCGGACCGTGTAGCCCGCCACTGAGCCCTCGCGTCATTACGAAGAGACCGCTGGGGAAAACGCGGCGGGGCGAAAATCACCCGCCTCCTGTCCGGCCCCCGATCCCCCGGGGGCATCGCGCGCGCTCCTTGTTTTGCTTACGGAGAACCGACAAACGGCCTGATGAACACCTCCGGGAAAAACGCCGAGGCGCAACCGGACCGTAACCCAATCATCATCCGCTTTTCACCCCTCTGCCACTCTTCCGCCACAGTCCTGAGGTATCTATCTGGACAAGCCCGGAGTTTCGGCGGCGTGTCCCTGCTGGCAGGATCGATGGAGGAGAGAGGAGGTGACTGAGACCAGGAAGAGAAAACGGACGTCTACTCGGAGAAGAAGAATTGGCCTTTTCAAAATGAAAACATGCATCTGTAGCAACGAGGAGGATGAAAAATGAGACGGAACAATCTGGCGGTTTTTCTGTTCGCCGCGGCGATGCTGCTCACGGCAGCGTCGGCACACGCCGCTCAGCCCAAGTACGTGTTCTTCTTCCTGGGCGACGGCATGGCGAACGCCCAGATCCAGGCCACCGAGGCCTACCTCACCACTTTGAACGGCGGCTCGGCGACGGAGGCCGCGGACCTGCTGCTTCCCGAAAACCGGCTGAACATGTGCAGGATGCCGGTGCAGGGCATGCAGACCACGTACGACGCCCATGCCCTGATGACCGACTCCGCATCAGCAGGGACGGCTTTCGCCTGCGGCATCAAGACCAGGAGCGGTATAATCGGCATGGACGACACCGCAACCATCAGCTACAAGAGCGTCGCTCAGCTCGCCTTTGAAAGCGGGAAAAGAGTCGGCGTCATCAGCAGCGTGTCCCTGGATCACGCGACCCCGGCCTCCTACTACGCGAGCGTCGCGAACCGCGGCTACATGAACTCCGTCGCCTCGCAGCTGGCAGCGACCGGCTACGAGTTCTTCGGGGGCGGCGGCCTTGTCTCCCCGACAGGGCCGGCACGGGCCGGGGACACCAGCAACGACGTCTGGGCGCTGCTCGCCGCCAACGGCTACACCGTGCTTCAGGACCGCGAATCGATCATGGCGCTGAAAACCGCCCCTCAGAGCAGGGTCGTCTGCATCAATCCATGGCTGCAGGACAGCGCGGCCATGCCGTACGCCATCGACCAGCCCTCCACCAACCTTTCCTTGAAGGAGATGACTGAAGTCGCCATAGCATGCCTTGAGAACAGCAACGGGCGGAATGACAACGGCTTCTTCCTGATGGTGGAAGGCGGAAAGATCGACTGGGCCTGCCACGCCAACGACGCCATGGCGACCATCGGCGACATGCTCGACTTCGACGACGCTGTGGGCGTAGCCCTGGCATTCTTGGAGAGACACCCCAGGGAGACCCTTATCGTGGTTACGGGCGACCATGAAACCGGCGGCATGACCATCGGCCACGCTACCACGGCCTACACGGCTCACTACGATCGGCTGCTCAACCAGACCTGCAGCTTCCAGTATTTCGAGGAGAATCAGTGGGCGGACCACAAGGCCGCCTACAGCGCCAGCGTCTGCGGATCCTGGACTGATCCCGACAACCTCGCCAACGACGCCGTGATGCTCGATCTCATGATGGACACCTTCGGCCTCGACTGGGCCTCGCTCAACGATTACCAGAAGGAGAAACTCGAAGACGCCTACGACAGGTCCATGTGCGGCGCCAACAACAACAGCGTTCCGGAAAACAAGCTGCTGTACGGGAACTACGAGTCGATCGTCGTGACCATAACCCACATCCTGAACGAGCAGGCCAGCATCGGCTGGACCTCCTATTCACACACGGGGGTGCCCGTGCCTGTCTACGCCGCCGGGCGGGATGCCTCCCGCTTCACGAACTTCTACGACAACACCGATATCGCCAAAAAATTGGCCCAGGTCATGGACATCCGCCAGGATCTGCCTGTCGTGAAGTAACCATAGGCAAGAATTCGATCGACGAGACAGCGCCGCCCTTTAGGTGGCGCTGTTGCCGTTTCCTCGTAAGCCTTCACAGGGTCCCGCATCTGCTGTGTTGGCGGGCACTTGAAGTACAGGGAGTACGTCTGCGTGCCCGCCGTCTCGCATCTGCAGCACCCCGTGAAGGCTTCCAGCCGGGGAGTCGCAGCATTGGGGCTGTGCCGGACCCCGTGATCGGTTACGTTTCCTCTCCCACTCGGAATGGAGGATCCCATGTCAACATCAGGGCGCGAATGGCTCTTCTCCGCCGTCATCGCCGCCATCTGTGTCGTCCTCGCCTTCGTAGACCTGGCCCGCATCCCGTCCGCCCCGGGCGGCATCCGCTGCCGGGGCCTGATCACCGATGTGGACAACAGCAAAGTGCGGGTGAATCTGATCGTGAAGACCAACGCCCAGTACCTGACCGTGCGCCTGCTGGACGGTCCTCACAAAGGCGTGGAATTGCCGGTTGTGAACATGCTCACCGGAAAGATGGAACTCGACGAATTCTACGAGGCGGGCAGGGTCATCCTGGTGGAGTACCAGGCGCCTGGCGGCAAACCTGCCAACGCCGTCGCGCGCGGCTATTACCGGCTCGGCCTGCAGCTCGTCCTGATGATCCTCTTCACGGGGCTGCTCCTGGCCGTCGCCGGTGTGACCGGACTCAAGGCCGTCCTGTCCTTCGTTTTTGCGGCCATGGTGCTCTGGAAGCTGTTCTTCCCCCTCCTCTTGCGGGGCTATCCGCCGGTGCCGACCGGCCTCGGCATAGTCGCCCTGCTTACCGGGGTGATCTGTTTTTCCGTGGGCGGCCTCACCCGCCGCGGTCTGGCCACCTTCGCCGGATCCATGCTCGGCGTGCTGCTCACATGCGTGCTCGCCCTCTGGTTCACTGACATGTTCCGGCTTCACGGCGCCGTTCGTCCCTTCGCAGAGATGCTGCTTTACTCAGGCTATTACGAACTCCGCCTGACGGACATCTTCACCGCCAGCGTGTTCATCGCATCCTCCGGCGCCGTCATGGACCTGGCCATGGACATCGCCGCGACCATGGACGAGCTCAAGTTGAGGAACCCGCACATCGGCCTGATGGAGCACATGAGGTCAGGCCTGCGGGTCGGACGGGCGGTCACCGGGACCATGACCACCACCCTCCTCCTGGCGTATTCCGGCAGCCACATCACCATGTTCATGATTTTCATGGCCAAGGGCCTGCCCATGGCAAACCTGCTGAACGCGCCTTTCGTGGCCGCGGAGGTCCTGAACATCCTCGTGGGAAGCTTTGGGGTAGTCACCGTGGCGCCCTTCACCGTGGCGGTCTCGGGCCTGCTCTATCGATGGGGCGAGCGCGTGAGTTCTGAGGCTGCAAAATAGGAGGGGAACCTGGCCCGACTGCCGGCGGCGGCGCTGCTCACCGCTCTTCCGAACACCTGCCCGGACGTTTTAGCAGGCCTCGACCCGATCTTTCTCCAGCACGGCCCGGAGGGTCTTTGCCAGATCGTGGATTCCTATCGGTTTCAGCATGAACGCCCGAATCCCGAGTTCCTGAACGCCCTCAGCCCCGATGCTCTCTGTATAGCCGGTGCAGAGGACTATTGGAACGCCGGGCCTGACGGCGCCCATCTCTCTGGCGAGCTGAACTCCCGTCAGGCGCGGCATTGTGTGATCGGTGATGACGAGATCGAATGCAAACGGATCGGAACGGAAAAGCGCGAGGGCCTCGGCGCCGTCAGTGCACGCGGTCACCCGATATCCGAGGTTTTCGAGGATCTCCGCCGTGACCGTAACGATCTTTTCCTCGTCGTCCACGAGAAGAACGCGCTCGCTCCCCCGGGCCAGGGGCGCATGCATGGGGACATCGAAAGGCCCGCCCACTGAATCCAGCCGGGGAAAGAACACATTGAATCGCGAGCCCCAACCAGGCTCACTCTCCACCGTCACCGTTCCACCGTGATCGACAACGATGCCGTGCACCAGTGCGAGGCCCAGGCCGGTCCCCTCGCCTGGACTCTTTGTCGTGAAGTACGGTTCGAATATCCTCTCCTTTACCTCCTCGGGTATCCCATTCCCGTTGTCCTGCACGCTTATCCGGATGTACCGCCCCGGAGGGAGTGGCTCCGTCCATTGAAAGAGGGAATCCATCTCCACTTCTTCCAGCGATACCCGGAGAATGCCCCCGTCCTCCCGCATGGCGTGATACGCATTGGTGCAGAGGTTCATGATGACCTGGTGCATCTGAGTGGGATTGGCGTGGATCCGGCCGCAATCCTCGGCGATCTCGCATACGATCTCGATGGTAACGGGGAGAGATGCACGCAGAAGCTTGATGGTCTCCCTGAGAATCGACTGGGGGCTCAGCGGCCGCCGGGCATCCTCGCTCTGCCTGCTGAATGTGAGGATCTGCTTGACGAGATCCCGGGCCCGGCCGACCGCAGCCTCGATATTGGCCATGTAGCCCGCGAGATCCCCGTTTCCCTGGCCAAGCCGCATCTTGGTGAGCTCGACGTAGCCGAGAATCGGGGAAAGAATATTGTTGAAATCGTGGGCAATGCCCCCCGCGAGGGTGCCGATGGCCTCCATTTTCTGCGCCTGGCGGAGCTTCCGCTCAAGATCCACCTCGTAAGTCACATCCCTGCGGATACTGACGAAATTCCGCATCCTTCCGTCGCCGTGACTGACAGGCGCGATCGTTGCCTCCACTTCGTACGCCGCGCCGTCCTTCTTTCTCCCGGTGAAACGCCCGGACCAGACCCTCCCCTCAGAGAGACGTCCCACGATGTCCTCCTGCACAGAGGTATCGCTGAGCCCGGCAACAAAATGCTCCTGGACCGTCCCCAACACTTCCTCGCGGAGATAGCCCGTCTCTCTTTCAAAAGAGGGATTCACGTACTCGATTTTTCCATGAATATCAGTGATAACGATGCTTTCCGGCGACTGATCGATGGCGGTGATGAGAAGCCGCCGGTCTTGCTCCACACGTTGCCGCTCCGCCAGCTCTTCCTGAAGAACGGCGTACAGCCGCGCCTTCTCCCAGGCGATCGCCACGAGTTCCGCGAAACGTTCGAGGATCTCGATTTCCTGCCGGCCGAACGGCTTGGCTCCTGAAAATTTCCCCAGAAAGATGACGCCGATCACCTTCGGACCTGATCGCAGCGGCACCCCGATGGCGCCCTTCAATCCCTCCAGTGCGGGCAACCCCAGACGATGTTCCCACAGGGAATAATCCTCCACCAGGACAGGCCTGTTCTCCTTCCACACCGTTCCCCCGACACCTTCGCCGGCCTTCACTCTCGACCCCACCAGCGGCGAAAATGCGCCTATCGCGGAACGGACCTCCAGAGTGCCTTCCTCGTCGGCCTCAAGATAGACCAGGCCGTGCTTCACGCCGACTATGCCGCCCGCACGGGAAAGCATGGTATCCAGGATGTCGCCCAGTTCCAGACGTTCGATGATGTCCAGGGTGGTGGCGTTGAGCGCTGTGAGATACCTCTTTTGACGGGCCAGGGCGCACTGCGCCCGGCGCCGCACGGCGATTTCCGCCTTGAGTTTCCGGTTGCTCCGGGACAGGGCCGCGGTCTTCCGCCGCACCTGCACCCGGAGAAACAGGGTGAGGCCCCCGAAGAGGAGGGTCGCGCTGAACGCCGCCAGCAGGACCCAGCGAACTTTGACCAGTACCTCCGCGCTGTCGGCGCTGCCCAGTATCCTGTTGATCTCGCGGTAATACACGGAAGCGGGGTCGAGCTTCATCCGTTTCAGATGGTAGTCCAGGGCGTCGAGGAGGTGGGCGTTGGTGCCCGTGGGAACGGCGAAGCGGAGTTCCAGCGGTGAAAAGATCACAGGGGTGGCCTTGACATCCTTTGCCGCCGGATCCTGCAGTGCGTGGAGTCTGTCGACGGCTCCGGCGGCAACCCATCCCTTCGTGATGCCCCGGAGCACCTCGCAGTACCCGGAAAACTCCACGAACTGGCACGATATGCCCAGCCCCCTGACTATGGCCCGAAGCTCCCGATTGTATTCGTCGTTGCTCATCACGCCGACGGACTTTCCGGCCAGGTCGAGCACGGATTCGATCTTGGCGTCCCCCCGGGCGTAAATCTGCGCCCACGTGGAAATCACCGCCTCTCTGGAAAAATCAAGCCCCCCCGCCTGCGACGACCGGGGAGATGCCACCAGGAGATCGACTCTGCCGTTGTCCAAGCCCGTTGTGGAACCGCCGGGACCCGGGGTGACAAAATCCACATCCCAATGCTCGCAGAGGGCCACGTGTTCGATGACGGCTCCGCACAGACCCCGGCCCGGTCCGGCTCCCAGGCTGCAGAGGGGACACTGATCAACGACCTTCACCTTGACGCCTGCGCCGGAGAATTCAGCACCAGCCTCGGCGAACGCGCAGCACAGGGCGAAAATGACAAACCCCGCTATTGTCGTGGAACGCCGGATAAGCCTGCCGGGGCGGACAGGACCGACCCTCCGGTCAGGGAGACGACGGAACGGGTTGCCCATGATATGTGAGCGAACGGATCACCGCATCGGCCGCTTTCCGGGCATTTTCCGGAAGCGGTGCAAAGGCGAATTTCTCCGCAAAGGCCTGGCCCTCCGAAAGGACCCATCGGAGAAACCGCACCAGCGCCTCTGCCTTGGCCAGGGGACGCCCTCCGTAGCCCTGCTCGCGATAGAGGACGAGATAGGTGAACGTGCTGAGCGGATATCCGTCCCTCGCCTCGGTGTTGGTGAGCATCATCCTCGTGTCGTGCGAGACGGACACCTGGGCGGCTGCCGTCACGGCCGTGGTGGAGGGTTCCACAAAGATTCCAGCCGAATTTCTGACGGCCGCCACGGGCAACCCCTCCGTTGCCGCGTATGGGAGGGCGACATAGCCGATGCTTCCCGGGATCCTCCGGACAAACTCGGCCACCCCTGAATTCTTGTCCACACCCACCCCAGTTGGCCAGGGGACCTTCTTCCCCCATCCCACCTCCCCTGCCCAGAGGGCGCTCACCTCCGAGAGATAGCGGGAAAACACAAAGGTGGTACCGCTGGCGTCGGATCGGTGGACGACTGTGATATCGATGCCCGGCATGTCTCGCCGGCCTGACGCCCGCGATATCTCGGGATCGTCCCAGCGGGTGATCCTGCCTGCAAAAATTCTTGAGACAAGCCGCGGCGTGAGTCTGATCTTTGGATTTCCGGGGATGTTGTACACAATGGCCACGGCCCCGACACACGTCGGAATGTGGACGATGGGGGCTGGAGCCGCATCCAGGTCCTCATCGCTCATGAAGGCGTCGGTTGCGGCGAAATCGACCCCGTGCCTTTCGAGTTCCCTGATGCCCCGGCCCGACCCAACGGGCTCATAGGAGATGCGCTCTCCGGTCTGATTTTCGTACGCGGCAAACCAGGCACTGTAGAGCGGGTAGGGAAAGGTGGCGCCGGCGGCGTGCAGAATGGTGGCCCGGCACTCCCCTGCCACGAAGAGAAGGAAAAGAAGGCTCCACGTAAAAAATGCGCTTCGCTTCATATGGCCTCTGTCGTCATCATCGGTGGCGGAGATAAGCAAAAAAAATGGGCAATATTGTGACATTCCGATGAAAAACGTGCACCGCGGATCCAGGCTTTCCGGAGGTCCCTTCCCAGCCGCTTTCCTGCCGGGCAAGGGGCATCCATGGCGGTCCGGTGCGCCGGCCGACACCGAATCCTGTCCGTTGAGGTCGACTCCGGCGATCTCGTCCGGAAGTTCTACGGGCCCTTTCTCGAACTCCCGGTGCGGACGAGGCGGGAGAGAAGAATCCGCTGTTCCGCGCTGAGATCGGTGAACTCGATCCCGCTCTTTGTGATAACACCCTCGCTCCTGACCCACCGTACAAGGCCGCGGATTCCTTCACGGCTGTCCCACGGGAGAAAAAGCGTCATCCGGCAGCCCACGGGGAACCCCTCAATGCTCTCGACTCCCGCACCGCCCATGCCGAGGTCGGTGATGAAGAGACGCAGGGAATAGCGACACTGGACGCAGGCGGAGGATGCCCGGAAATCGAGTCTCTCATGCCGGCGCCGTTCCGCGAAGGCGCGGGCGGCCTCGGTCCCGTCCCGGGGCCGGCGCCTGTCCGGCAGGCTCAGAGTCTTCCCCGAAACGGAGGCGGTTTCGGCGGGGAACGCCCCCTCCCGCACGTTCAGGGCCTGAGGGCGCAAAATGTCGGGAATCCCTTCCATCGCGGCTGACGGCTTCATAGGTTGTTCCCTCGCGTGCAGAGTGACAATAGCCTTCACTGCTCCGGAGACCGGATCAAAACCACTCGTACGGGGCATTCCCCGCCCCGGAAAGGATCTCGGTCTCCGGGAGATGAGACGAAATGGTCGGATCGCGTTCAGATTCAAGAAAACACTGCAGCCAGACTCCAAAGTTGATTTCTTGCATGGAGGGACGAACGCGTCAAATGAACTTTGTGTGACAACTCCTCCAGAATCGAGCAGAAACAGATTCCGGCCTCAACGCGCATTGGGCGTCGGGTCGCCGGCAGCGTCCCCGCGCAGTCCACATCCGCCGGATCTCCCCTCTCGAAATGTGCCTTCAGGCCCCGAGCTGTCCGCTCCCAGCAGCCGCTTGGCCATCTTCCCAGTCGCCACAAGAAAGATGGGGCCGCCCACCAGGAGGTAAAAATGGAAGGTACAGAAGCGCCATACGAGCAGGGCCACCGCCGAGGTCGCGGGGTCCAGATAGGGACGGAGCAGCGCGCTGAAACCGATCTCCACACCCCCTCCGCCGCCTGGAAGCACCGTGGCATGGCCCAGGAACAGGAGCAGCCCCTGGGAGGCGAACAGATACCCCCACGGAACCGACTCACCCATGACCCAGAGCAGGACGGGGAGGATCCCGTAGCGCAGGACCCAATGTCCAAGGCAGAAAAAATAGAGCAGGAAGAGCTTCCCCTTGCCCACAGCAAGCAGCCGGAGCACCGACTGTTTGAAGCACACCAGGCCCCGGGCCATCCGGAACCGGAACCGATCCAGGGCGGGAATCCGCCTCAGAATCCTTCCAGCCGCCAGCACAACAGGCCTGTAACGGCTGAGCAGCCACACCAGCACCCCCATGCCGGCCAGGGGCAGAAGGACCGCAAGGAGCCCGAGCCGCACGGGATTTTCGAGGCTGTTGTGCATGGTGTAGAGCAGCAGCGCCATCGGGACAGTCGTGGCGAAGAAAACCAGGTCCATGAACTGGTCCACCACAACCATGGCGGCGCCGCGACCCGGCTTCAGGCCGTGCCTGGTGAGGAGAAGCACATAGGTGGCCGGCCCGCCGGCGCTGGCTGGTGTGGCGACCCACGCGAATTCACAGGAGATGACCGCGATCAGGGAAGACACAAGGCCCAGACGCACGCCCAGACCCCGGGCGAGAAGGCGCATCCTCGCGGCGTTGAAATTCCAGCTGAGAAGAACACATGACAGGAGCATGGCAAGGGCCCACACCGGCACCCTGTGGAGGCCGGCCAGGCTGCCGAAACCCCCGTAGACCAGGGGAACGACCAGACTGAGGGTCAGGCTCGCAGTGATCAGGAACGGCCATGATCTCCTCATTCCAGCGTCCCTATCCAGCCGGCCTTGGTCATCGGCGTGCGTTCCGCTGCGGCATCCCTGACGAACCGCCGCCAGTCCTCCACAACGTCCGGGTGGCCTGCGTCTGCTGGGTGAAGCCCCACCCGGAGGAGGGGATTCCGCCGGAGCCGCCGATACAGCAGAGCGTTCCACCACCCTGAGATGGTACGGCGCCAGGGAGAACGGACACTGTAAACAAGGCTGGTAGAGGAAACTTCGCTCCAGCCGGGGAGCCTGTACACCTTCCGGAGCGTGGAAGTGTACTGAAAGGGAAATCCGGAAAGGGCAACCCTGGCCTGCGCCCCCAGGAGCCAGGCAGGCGCCACGAACCCGCGGACCGGCCAGCCCAGGTCCAGGAACACCCTGAGCCCGCGTTCGATCCTCTCCCTGGCCTCGTCATGTTTCACCGCCGCGAACTCCCCTTCCGACGCCGTAAGGAGGCGGCGGGCCGCCCAGCGCCAGGGCAGGCGGGACGTTGGTGCCGCGTCGAGGTGGCGGTACCCGTGAAGGGCGATCTCGTCCCCCAGGGCAAGCCGCCTTTCCATGGCCGCCAGAAACGGCGCATCCCTGTCGACGCGGCCGCGTCCATGGTAATCCGGCACCACAAGCAACGTGACAGGCATTGGGCCGAGCTCATCCACCATTTCAAGGAGGCGTGCGCATTCCGGCCATGTGCAGGGGGCGACATCATGGAGGACCACGCAGAGGGCGGCATGCACCTCAGACTGCCGCATACGCCGGCTCCCTCCGGAGAAGGCCCGTAACTCCCAAAGCCCTTTCGTAGTGTGTGACCAGACTCCGCAGAACCCTGTCCCAGCTGTAGGTCCTCTCCACCAGGGCCCGCGCCCTGGCGCCGAGCCGGCCTACGTCCTGTTCGCACAGGGCCGCTATCCCCGCAGCCATGTCCGAGACACTCCGCGCCTCCACGAGCACCCCCGTCCGGTGATCCACCAGCTCGGCAACCGCGCCGCCCCTCACCCCTACCACCGGAATACCGCAGGCCATCGCCTCGAGCACCACCACCCCGAAGGTCTCCCGATCCCCGGCATGAACGAACGCATCGCTGCTTGCCAGCAGGCGCGCAAGTTCCGCCCCGCCCGCCTGATACGGATGGACCGTGACATTGCCCCCGGAGGCGGGCCGCATGCTGCCCGCGCCGATGAGCAGGAGGTGGTATTCACTGCCCAAACGGCGGAATGCGGAAACAAGAATCGGGATATTTTTCTCCTGAGAGAAACGGCCGGCAAAGACCAGCAGGCGGGCCCGCGCCGGGATGCCCAGCTCCTTCCGCAAACGCGGATCCCTCCGGCATGGATGGAAGATCTCGGTGTCCACACCCAGAGGCTGGCGGACCACTGTCTCCACGCCGAGGCCCGAGAGGCCGTCGGCCATGATCTGGCTGGGAGCCAGCACCAGATCGAATTCTCTGTAGAGCCGGCGGACATATCCGGCCACGGCGGGTTCCACCCACCGACCGGCCCGCCTGCCGATCAGGCCCACGAGGTCTGAATGGTAAAAGCCGATCACCGGAACCCCGAGCCTCTGTCCGGCCTCCAGGGCGACCCAGGGCAACCGGTAAGGATCCCCGGCCTCGATGATGGCGGGGGCGAGTGCGATCAACCGGTCCCGCCACTTGGCGGGCCGCAGCGGCCACCGGTACCCGTTGCTGAACGGAATGGCCCGCCCGGCCATGGTGACCGCGGCGTCCCCGTCATGACCGTCACCGGCACCCGGCACCAGCAAGGTGGGACGGATCCAGGTATGCCCTTCGAGCCAGACATGCTTGGCGAGGAGATACCTCTTGACCCCACCGCTCTCCGGGGCGAAAAACATGGTGATGTCAACGAGTCGCATCAGCACCGACCTGACACGGCGGGCCTCGCCGGGTAAAGGACGTCTCTGTGTCCGGAGAGGAGGATGACGCCCGCTGATCCCCGGGGCGCCCCGCAGGAGTGCGGGCACGGGCTGGACGGTCCTCCAAAGGCCGCGCGCGCCCGTTTTTCAAGACAGACGGAAGACATGGGCGCGGCAGGACGCCGGGGGCATTGTGCGGCGTTTGCCTTCGGGAGGGGGCATGCCGGGCGCACTCGGAGGCTCAAAACCCCCTCGGCGGATGGATTTTGGAAAAGAACTGCCAGAGGTCTTGAAAGGGGTCCTCTTGAGACCATTCTTCCACGACCCTTCTGGCCTCGGTGCCCATCTTGACCCTCCGGGCTGGATCCGCGAGCAACTCCCCCACCGCCGCGGTGAAGCCGTCCACGTCTCCCGGGGAAACGACGAGCCCGGTCGATCCGTGGACGATCCCTGCCCGCTGTGCCATCGGATCGGTGAGAATGACCGGGAGACCCGAGGCCTGGGCCCGGGCGATGGCGCTCGAGCATACGGACGGCCCCGGGACGACGAGGATTTCGCACGAGGCGTAGACGACTGCCAGGTCATCGTCGGGCAGGGGGCCTGTGAAGATGACCCCATCCTCATGGAGCGAGTGCCGGAGCTTTTCAGCACAAGGGCCGTCACCGACGAGCACGAGATGCACATCACTTACACGCGGGCGGATGCGGCGGAAAACCGTTGCGAGGAGATGGAGGTTCGCCTCCGGGACCATGGGACCGACGTAGAGGATCTTCGGCCCGTCGCCCGCATGATAGCGTCTCTTGAGGAACCCGTTCCGCCTCGCCGGATGGAAGGCCCTGGCCTCCGTTCTCCTGGGCCTGACGAGCACCCTGCTCTCTTCCACCCCGCGCGCGACCAGATCAACAGCGGAATCATGGCAAGGCACCACGACGGCGTCCATCTGGCGGAAAAACCACACGAGATACTGCCAGATGAGGCGCCGCATGGTGTCGTGGCAGGCAAGGCGCTGGACGTGCCTGTGAAACCCTCGATGGTACACCCCGTATACCGGAACCTTGAGGAGCTTCGACACTGCGAGGCCCGCAAGACCCACGGGTCCCGGTGTCAGTGCGTTGAGATGGGTGAAATTCTCCCGAAAGCTGAAATCCAGCATCTCAAGGAACGGCGGGATGCAGATCCTGAGGCCCGAACCCCCCGCCAGCCGGCAGACCTCGGCTGGGGGAAAATTGCGCAGATTGCCGGACTCGGGTATCGGGTGTTCGGCGCATGTGACTATGGTGAGTGCCGCCGCCCCTGGCTTTCCGGAACCTGTCCCATGTGTCCCATACCGAGACACAGGGTCTTCTTCCAGAAAAATGTCAGTGAACCAAGCGGACCTGCCCGCAGGTTGCGCCTCCGCAGCACTCCCGTCAGGGACCAGTGTCCGGAGGATCTCTCCGTTGAACTGCCTGTCTTTGGAAAAGAGCGAGTAGGCCACAAGGTAAGGCGACAGGGCTGTGGAAAGAGACCCGGCGTCGCCGATGGTACGAAAGAGGGCGAAGGGATTCCCCGACTCAAAGCCGCGCAGGAATGCCCCGGCGAGATGTTTCAAGGCCCTGTTGGAAACGCGCATCGAGAAATGGAACAGGACGTCGTCCTTGTCCGGAGAACCCGCCTTCCCGCAGGCCTGGGTCACGCCCCCGTCGGCGATGGCCTCCCTGGCGCCGGCGTAGAATGCCCTGAAGCCGCCGGGCAGGATCAAACGGTTGTTCTGCAATGGGACCAGCCGCGACAGGGCGGAGACTGTGCGGGCCCACAGGCCTCTGTCCCTCCCGTCCGACTCCCTGAGGACCTGATCGAGAAAGGAGATGACGTCGTTCCCGCCGGCAAGGCTCCCGGGCATCACCTTGCTCCGGAAGTGCCGATAGCCGATGCCGTAAAGATTCCTGGCGAAGGTCCTGGGTGTCGGTGCCCGGGAGACCGCCCGGACGGACCCTTCGTGGATCGAGCGGAGCAGATCGGCGACCGTCTCGGCCCCGGGGGCCTCGGTGTAGCTCCGGGCTATGTTGAGCGAACTGTGGTCATCGGAGCCGCCGATCAGGTTCTTCTTCCATGGCTCCGGGAAGGTAGGAATCAGGCCGTGCTTGTCCGCGAGTCGCTCCACCCTCTCGGGAGTCAGACTCGACAGGACCGCGAGCAGAATCGTGTTCTGCGTATGATCGCGGGCCCCGTTCACCTCCATGTTCTTGAAGAGGAGAAGGAGCTGTTCCAGGCGCGGCACGGAAAGCCTCTCGTTGACCGGAAAGAGCGGATGCGCCAAGGCATGGACGATGTCCTCCCCGTTGAGGAAACCCAGCAGGTCGAAAATGTTTCCCCGGAGCCTCTGAATTTCCACGTGCTGCGCCTCCGTGAGCCCAAAGGCCAGCACGTGGCACACGCATCCGTCGTCGGGAAACCTGGTGGTCACCTCCTCGCTCACGAAGGCGCGCGGCAGGTGTGCGATTTCCAGCGCCCCATCGATGGTGTCATGGTCTGTGATCGTGACCAGGGCCATTCCCCGTGCCCTGGCTATGCGATAGATCTCCATCGGCTCGGTGTAGCTCTCGCGGAAGCCCAGTGTCTGCAGAATCCACTCGGACGGCCGGCTCGAATACCGCGAGTGCACGTGGAGATCGATCCTTGCAGTCTCATTCACGCCCTGCTCCATGTTCACCCTCCGCCCGCGGCTCTGGCGCCGTCCCCAATGCGGCCCGCTCCGGCCGCACAGGATTCGCGCCGAATCATCCGCACAAGGAGTATCCCGACCGCATGGCGCGCTGATGACCGATCTACGACGTTTCTGTGACATCGCCCTCTTCCCGGTGATTCACCCGGAACCGGAAGCCCCCGGGCTGGCGGAGCGGGCCGCCGCTCTGCCCGGTGGACGTGGGCGGCACTGGCCGTGAGAACGGTTGTCACGGCGTGCGGGAAAGGCGTACCATGAGGGCGAACGGGCCGTTACGGCGAATTCGATCATAGGGGACGGTATGAAAGAGAGATGCCGGATACGTAGGGTCCTGCCGCTCGTCCTTCTTCTTGTGCTCGGAAACTCTTTGTGGGCCACTGCAGTTGAGCGGTACACCTACATCGAGACGACCGGGGACCGTGCAACAGAATTCTCCTGGAACCTCGATGGAACGGACGCCGTCACAATCGTCTCCGAAAGAGAGGGCGAACGGTATTACAACCTGTGCGGCAGGGACGGTTCCACCCGGCTGTGGCGGGTATTGAGAAAGGATACCGATATCACCGCCGTTCGCGAGGGAGACTCCATTTCCCTCCGCGGCAGACGGCAGGGAGAGATCGTTGACACCCGGCTTCGCATCGACTCCAGCCCGTGGTACCAGCCCCTGTCGTATTCGCTGCGGAGTCTCCTCGAAGGCGACAAACGGGCAGCGGTGTTCTGGACGATCCGCCCTGATGTCTTCCATGCCGTCAAGATGCGGGCAGAGAGAAGAGGTATTCTGCCCGTGGAGGTGGATGGGGAACTGGTCCGGAGCGAGCAGGTGCGGGTGAGTCTCGATGGATTTTTCTCCGCGTTCTGGCACGGCGATTACTGGTTTCGGACCGCAGACCGAGTCTTCGTCCGCTACGAGGGGGTCCACGGCCCTCCCGGGACCCCCCGCACGGTGATCCGTCTGACATCGAAGCCCCGCGACCTGAATGCCGAGTGAATGCACATGATCACGGGGTTCGACACAGCCCCAATGCTGCAACTCTCCGAACTGGAAACCTTGATGGCGTGCTGCGCTTGGGAGGTGGGATGACATGCAGGCGTACTCCCTGTACTTCAATCCCCCGCCAACACAGCAGATGCGGTACCCTGTGAAGGCTTACGCGCCGATTCCTCGCCGCGGTTCCGCACCACGGAAGACCTCTTCCCTGCGGATGGAGGGCCCCTCCGGCCCGCGACCCCTGTCACCAAAGATCCACACGCCCGTCATGAAACGGCCATATAGCACGTCCATTCTGGCCGGTATGAGCATGCATGCCTCTGTTGAGCACCATCCCGGAAAGCGCCGGTTGCTCAGGGTCTCCATCGTGACCGAGACCTATCCTCCGGAGGTGAATGGAGTGGCTATGACCATCGGCCGGCTCACAGGACACCTGCGCACCCGGGGCCACAGAGTTCAATTGGTCCGCCCCAGACAGGGCAAAACTGACAGGCCCGCGTGCTCGGAAAGGTGGGAAGAGGCACTGCAGCCAGGGATACCCCTTCCCATGTACCGGGATCTCCGGATCGGGCTCCCGGCCGGGTCCCGCCTCCGGACGCTCTGGCGAAGAAACCGCCCGCAGATCGTCCACATCGTGACCGAAGGCCCCCTGGGGCGCTCCGCCCTGGGCGCGGCCCTGGACCTCGACATCCCCGTCACCAGCGGTTTCCACACGAACTTTCACCAGTACAGCCGCCACTATGGACTCGGGTTGCTCCAGAAGGCGGTGCTCCGGTATTTGCGGGCCTTCCATAACCGAACCGCCCGGACCTTTGTCCCCACCCGCGAACTGGCGGAACAGCTCGAGGCCGTGGGATTCAAAAACACAGCGGTGAACGCCAGGGGCGTGGACACATCCCTCTTCACCCCCCTTCGCAGGGACCCCGCCCTCCGTGCGGCCTGGGGCGTCGGGGAAAAGGACACTGCGGCGCTCATGGTCGGCCGGCTCGCCCCGGAAAAGAACATTGAAGACGGGATCGCGGCATTCCACGCCATGAAGGAACAGGGCATCCGGGGGCGCCTCGTTTTCGTCGGGGACGGGCCGGCGCGCAGGCGCCTCGAACGCCGCGGCGGGGACTTCGTTTTCTGCGGCATGCGTTTGGGCGAGGACCTTGCAGCACACTTCGCCTCGGCCGACGTGTTCCTCTTCCCCAGCCTCACCGAGACCTTCGGCAACGTCGTTCTGGAGGCCATGGCGAGCGGCCTTGCCATTGTCGCATACGACTACGCCGCGGCCCGGAACCACCTGAGCGCGGGGGAGAGCGGACTTCTCGCCCCCGCAAACGACAGAACGGCCTTCCTGAATCAGGCGGCCCTGGCCGGGGACGGCGCACTCAGACAACGCCTCGGGGCCGCCGCACGTTCCGCAGCCCTGTCACTGGACTGGGAACGGGTGGTGGATCGGTTTGAATCGGTTCTCTTCGAGGTGATTCAGGGGAGGTAGACCATGAACACCGTTCACGGCCAGGCGCAGACATGGTTCGAGCGGATGGATGCGTGCGAACTCCCTCTCTGCCTCTTCTTTAACCGGGCGGTTCGAAAACGCGTCCCCCACCTTGTGTGCCGGACAGCGAGCCGGCTTGGCGATGGGGTCTTCTGGTACGTCCTCATGGCCTGTCTCCCCCTGGTCCATGGCCCGGCTGCGCTGATTGCCGCAGGCCACATGGCGGCCACGGGGGTTGTCGCGGTAGGGCTCTACCTCTTCTTGAAGAGGCGTATCGGACGGCCCAGGCCCTGCGAGCGCCACCGCACCATCCGGGTGGGGGCGATCCCGCTGGACAGGTGGAGCTTCCCCTCGGGACACACCCTCCACGCCGTCTCCTTCACCATCGTGCTCCTGTCCCACTACCCCGCCTGGTCCTGTATCGCCGTTCCCTTCACCCTCCTCGTGGCCCTGTCCCGCATGGTCCTCGGGCTCCATTACGCCACGGACGTCCTCGCCGGGGCCCTCATAGGCGCGGCCGTATCCCTTGCGTCTGTGACGGCCTTCTGAAGGCACCGGGACGGCTGAGACAGGATGTCCTGCAGCTCCAAAGGGCCCGGCCGGCCGGGTACGCTTTCATACCCCCGACGCCCGTGTTGCCTCCGGCAGGTTCTCCGGGCATCCGCGCGGGCTTCCCGTGAAAAGGCTGTCTGTACGCCATGTTCAAGATCGGTTCGACCGCGGGACGCTTTCAACGGCCATGGCCTGCCGGTCCTCAGCTCTCACAGAATTCATATCGATGGTGACGGGGAGAGGGAATGCGCCCGGCGCAGGACCCGCCAATGGACGCGATCAGATCCAGCCCGGACCGCGAGGCGCTACGCCTTGAAGAGCGTCCAGACGCCCACGGCGATGAACCCCGCGCCTGCCACATAGTGGAGCATTCTCTCGCTCACGTAGCGCGAGATCAGGTCTCCCGCCGCGACCCCGATGCCCGCTGCAAGCACCAGGGCCAGGGAGGCCCCGAGGAACACCGTGAGCTTGCTCACCTCGCGGTCCGCAGCGAAGAGCAGGGTGGCGAGCTGGGTCTTGTCGCCCAGCTCGGCGACGAAGACGGCGACGAAAACCGTGACGAGTGTATTCATCTCCATGGGGCGGACCTCATCCGATTCCATTGGACGTAAAATGCCCGGCCTCAGGCCCCGGTGAAAGGACATCCCCGGCCGTCGAACGCCGGACACGCCCCTGTCAGACATCCCGGGAGCGGCCTCCCCCACCATGGTAATTCAGCCTTAACGCTTCGGCAAAGGACTCCATGCTAAGGCCTCAGTTCCCACTTGACGGCGTCGGCGATGACGTAGCCGCCCGGGTTCTGCGCCAGTTCCACGGAGTCGCCCGCCCCGTCGAACCCGTACGTGCCCAGGGACACCCACATGCCTCCCTGGACCGTCTGGTCCTTGACCACCTGGGTGCTTCCGCCGTCATGGCGGACGGTGTACGCCGCGTCCGTGGCCCTGCTGGGATCCTGCGTCCATCGGGCGAAGACCTCATACGTACCGGCCGAAGACAGTGACGGAGTCCATGTGAATATGTCTGTGCCGGCCCCGGGCGAATGATAATGGTAATTGATGCCGATGTAGCCCGGTGCATACGTGGAAAGGCTCCAGGTGCCCGTTGACGCCGCGCCCGGATCCGTGTTGTCAACGATTTCCACACCCGGCCGCGTGACCGTGAGCAAAACACGATTGTCCCCAGTATTCTCGGAGTCCGCAGCGGTTACCCGGATGGACTTTACCCCGGGATCCACAGTATCGGGGACGATGGCCTCAAAAATGAACAGACCCCCACCCTGGTCCAGCATGTATTCAACGCCGCCCCCCACGGGCGCAAGGTCCACGGTCACGGCGGAGACGTTTTCGTCATGGTCCAGGATGGTCGCCGTGAGCAGGACGTCCTGGGGCCCGTCGCCGATATCCACCGCGGCGGGCTCGGCCTTGGGTTGCAGGACCCGGGGGCCGAGATACGGACTCCTGAGATAGTTGAGACCCCAATGGCAGGCATTACACACCCCGTTCTGGGCGATGGTGGGGCCGGAAAGGGCAAAACTGCCCCCGATGCTGGCCTGAAGCAGGGCGGCGCCGTCCCGCAGGCCCGGAGGCGGCGGCGCAAGATAGGCGAAGTTCAGGGCCGGCACCTTGTCCCCCATCCCCGGGCTGCCGATGAGCTCGCCGTGTCTGATCATAGCCCGGCTCGGCGAACCGTGGACATTGTGACAGGCGATACAGGTCTCGGAGGAATCCGCCGACCCGTTCCAGTCCGAATCGAAGTGGCTCGTGCCTATGCCCAGATGGATGTTGTGGGAGTTGGCCGGGCTGGAGTCGCTGTTCCAAAAGTTCGTCTTGCCCGGGGCACCCGTAGAGGTCAGCACCTCGTTCCTGTTATGGCAGTCGAAACACAGGACGAAATCCTCGGAGTGGACGAGAGGATTCGTATTCACCGGATAGAGGGGCCGGGGGATGTTCATCGCGGGCTGGCCTTCGATGTCCCTCAGACGGTACCCCTCGCCGTAGAACGTGACCCCGGCGCGATACGTGCGGTGCTCGCCGTCCAGGTGGCGCTTCGCCGCGTCGTGACAGGCCAGGCAGGCGATCTTGTGTCCGGTGACGTAAAATCCGTAGGTGGTGTTGTCCCCAATCACGTTGGGCGCGAACGTCCCGGGACCTCCGCTTTCGAATTTGACCGCATCGGCTATGACATAGCCGTCCGGACTCTGGACCAGCATCACCTCGTCATCGATCCCGTCCAGGCCGAAGGTCCCCAGGAAGCCCCAGGTCCCGCCGCCGGTGCGCTGATCCACCGCCACAGGGGTGGATCCGCCGTCGTGGAATATGGTGTACGTGGCATTCGGGGACCGGGAAGGATCCTGGGTCCAGCGGGCGTACACACTGTAGACGCCGGGTGCGGGAATCGCGGGCTCCCATGTGAAGGTGTCGGAACCGCTTCCCGGCGCGTGATATCGGTAGTCGGCGCCATAAAAGCCGGGGGCCCAGCTCGAAACCCCCCAGACACCGGAGAAGCCGGCGCCCGGGTCCCCGTTGTCCACAATGACCTCCGTCGACTCAGGCTTGCTGAAGGCTGGTTCCTCGTCGTGACACCCTGCGCACCAATGGTCCTTGCCGGCCTTCAGGGTCACCCCGTCCTCCTGGTAAACGCCCTGATCCCAGTTCGCCTTGGCCCCGTTGACAGTACTTTCCACCCCGTCGAAACTGCCTCCCCGGCTGTGACACGAATCGCAGACGTCCGTCTCCGCCAAATTGATCCGCCCGTCCCCGTCGCCGTCCGTCCCCGAGGCGAAATAGGGGTAGTTTGCGGTGTCGTGGCAGACTCCGCACTGGACCGCAGGACCTTTGAGATCGTCGGCGTCGTCCTCCGTGTGGGTCGAATGACTGCAGGCCGTCCCTTTCCCCTTGCTCAATTCACCCGGCTCATATTCGTAACCCGCATCGTGGCCGTGACAGAAGATGCAGCCGTGGCCTGAATTGCCGCCGTGGGAAAACTCGTCGGCATGGGGGTGACAACTGATGCAGTGGGTGCCGCCATAGTGCGGATCGGGGTCGGGGTTGTTCCCATCGGCCCTGTGATGGATGGTCTGGGTATGGCAGACCTCGCAGACCCCGTCGTAATTTCCGTCCCCATCGGCGTATGAATTTGTCCCTTGCGGGTCGCACGGCGCGGAACCCGAGAAATCACAGAGAAATCTCACGGCCCGTGCGCCGCCTTGAGGCGTCAGTATCTCGCAGGCTATGAGATCAAGGTTATGGTACGGAGAGCCGTAGTACGGCGCACACTCTCCTGCGGTGCCCGCGTGACAGACGAAGCAACCCTCCACGTGGTGAAATTCAGCATGTGCACGGTGAGTTGAAAACGAAAGGATGAAGAATGCAAGGAGAAGTACACCCGGGATCGAAGACTTTTTCATGGTTCCCATCTCCCATGGTTTTGATCCACATTTCCACAGAAGAGCCGTTTCAAGACGCTCTTGAGCCGTTTTCTCTGTTGGAGACCTGTCTGCCGAGTCGGCCCCTGAATCGTGCCTGTCACGAAGCGGCGACACGGAATGAACGGGGCGGTCGCCGGTGAAACCGCCGCGCGAACGGAAAAGCACAGGGCCTGGATATGCTGGTGGCCACCCTGCAAAGATACCATGACTCTTAAAATTTTTTTAATGCACTCGCCGCTCACGAGTCAATGGTTCACACAAATTTTTCATTGATGAAACTTGAGATAACTATCAATAACGAAGACACGTTCCGGCCACTGGCAGGATAAAAAGAAGCCGCCATGCATTCCTCGGACAAATTCAGGCATCCTGGCACCGGCCGACTTCATCCCGGAGCAAACCGCCGGGGCCGTCGGGCGCCCTTGCCCCGCGGGCCCCGGTCATGTAAAGACATGCGGAGGCAGGGCCGCACCTCTGTCCCCTCCACCCGGGGACCGGCGGGCGGCCCGCCGGAAACGGATCCCCTCGAGGACGACAACGGGAATGACGGCCCTGCGGAACATCCTGCGAAACAAGGTCCGGAGCTCCGTCACGGTGTTGGGTGCGGCGGTCGGCATCGGGATCTTTGTGACGCTCATGGGCCTGAGCGAGGGCCTCGAAGGGCAGCTCCGCGGAATCATGGAACGATACAGCGTCGATATCACCATTCAGTCCAAGGATGCGGCGACGCCCTTCGCATCCAGGATAGAAGAGGCGGAATACGAAAAACTTGCGGACACCTATGGCACGCAACACGTATCGGCGATGATCATAGGCCCCACACGATCGAACTTCAAGGAGTACCTCCTGCTCGTGGGGATATCCTCGGGCGAGGCCATGGCGGGCAGGGTCGGAATTCTGGAGGGGCGGCTCATCTCCGAAACGGGGGGCGAGATCATGCTCGGGCAGGGCCTCGCCGAGGAATTCCGATTCCGCCCGAAGGACGAGGTCCTGCTCGCGGGCGACAAGGTCTTCACCGTGGCGGGGATCTTCCGGAGCGGCAGCAAAATCGTCGACGGCGCAGCCGTCCTCGGCCTCGGGGACGCCGCGCGGATACTGAAGAGGGAGGGCTTCGTCAACATGGTGTTCCTGAGACTCCGTCCGGGCAAGGACCCCCGGGCCGTCGCCGAGGATATCCAGAGACGCTTCCCGGACCTGTCCGCGGCCCGGAGCGGGGACTTCGTGGGCCAGATGGCCCTCCTCAACGCGGCGGAGGTCTTCGCCTGGGCCATATCCATCGTGGCGCTCTGCGCCAGCGGCGTGGTGGTGATGAACACCCTTCTCATGGCTGTTTCCGAGCAGACGAGGGAAATCGGCATACTGGCCGCGATCGGCTGGAGCCCGGCCATGATCGCCGCGAAGATCACAAAGGAGGCCCTGCTCCTCTGCGCCGCCGGCTGGTTCTGGGGGTGCGCCGCAGGCGTCCTCGGGCTCCTCGTCTTCGAGTATGCGGGGCCCTCGGGCATGGGGTCCGTGGTCTCCCTCGCGGGGCTACCGCGGGTGCTCCTTTCGGCGCTTCTCATGGCGGGCTGCGTGGGTCTCCTGAGCTCGATCTATCCCTCGTTCGTCGCCGCGCGCATCTCCCCCGTCGAGGCGCTGCGGCACGAATGAACGCACCGGCATGAATCTCCTCCATCCATCCATTCCTCCCGGAGGTCCCGGACGCGGCCCGGGAACGAACGCCCCCGCCCGGGACGGATGGAACGTAATCCTCGTCACCTTCGACTCGCTCTCCGCCTGCGACATGTCGCTCCACGGATACGGCAGGACCACCACGCCCAACATCGATCGCTTCGCGAGAACCGGATACATCTTCGATCATGCGTATGCCCACTTCAACTCCACCTTTCCGTGCGTCTTCAGTCTCCTGACCGGCCGCTACCCCCGGAAGACGGGTCTCGGCCGGCTGGAACCGCTCCTGTCCGGATTCAAGGGGGTTCGGCATATGGGGGCGCTCCTGCGGGAAAAGGGCTATCAGTTCCTTACCGTGGTCGGGATGGAAAAGGGCATCTTCTGGTACGATTCCCTCGCCGGACCGCCCCTTCCCAGATGCCGGCCCTACCTCGCCGGCCCTTTCCCCTCCCGGTCCGCGCGGGAAGGCAGGTGTTCCGGCCCCCTGGAAGCCACATTCGAAAAGACGGCCCACCTGCTCCGGACTGCCCGGCGGCCGTTCTGCCTGTGGGTCCACACCTATCAGCCCCACGAACCGTATCTCCCATCGATCCCGTTTCGCCGCGTCTACCTCAAGGATGAAACCTTCGCCACCGCCAGGGCGCAGCGGCCGTACCTCTCGAAGTTCTACCGCCGGGAGGAACAGCCCATCATCGACAAGCTCCGGGGAATGTACGACGAGCAGATCCTGGAGGTGGACTTCATGTTCGGCAGATTCCTGGACTTTCTCCGGGAGGGGGGCCTGCTCGAAGAATCCCTGGTGGTCATCACCTCGGATCACGGGGAGATGTTCGAGAAGGGCTACCAGGGCCATGACGGACCCTGTCTGTACCAGCCGATGCTCCGCATCCCCCTGGTGGTCGTCCCGCCCGGGTGCCCTGCTGGTGGGGGCAGGCGCCTGGATGTCCGGGCCGGCCAGGCGGACGTGGTGCCCACAGTTCTGGATCTCCTGGGGTGGGCGATTCCTTCCTGGGTGGAGGGAAGGTCCTTGAGACCGGCCATGGAGGGCAGGGGTATGGAATCGCGGCCGATCTTCTCCCTGAGCGGGACCTTCAGCATGAACGACAGCGGCCTGCAGGGCGGCACCGTGGCCGTGGTGGAAGGCGATCACAAGCTCATATACCGCGGCCCGGGGAGGGGCGCCGAACTCTACGACATCCTCGACGATCCGGGGGAGGAGCGAAACCTCGCGGGGACGGCCCGCCGCAGAATGAACGAACTCAACCACCTGATACGGAACCGTTTCCTCCAGTGAGGCCGGCCTCGGGGGCAAAACCACTCGTCCGGGCGGTCACCGTGACCAAACACTACGAACAGGGCCTCGTCACGGCCCTGAGCGGGGTGTCTTTCGAGATCGCCAGGGGAGAAATCGTGGCCCTCACCGGGCCCTCCGGGTGCGGCAAGAGCACCCTCCTCAACCTCCTCGGGACCCTCGACCAGCCGACCTCCGGAGAGATCTTGTTCGACGGCAGGAACATCCTGGACTGCAGACCCCTCCACGCCTTCCGGGCCCGGCACGTGGGTTTCGTCTTCCAGTTTCACCACCTGATCCCCACCCTCTCACTTGCAGAAAACGTGGAGGCGGCGACGGCGCCGCTCTCCCTCCCCGGCGGCATGGGGAGGCGCAAGGCCGAGGCCCTCCTGAAGGCCCTGGGCCTTGCGTCCCGGGCCGACTTCCTCCCGACGCGGGTCTCGGGGGGCGAACGCCAGAGGGCGGCCATCGCCAGGGCACTGGTCAACGATCCGACCCTGATACTGGCGGACGAACCCACAGGCAACCTCGACGCCGCCTCCGGCGAATCGGTCATGGGCATCCTGACCGGCCACTGCCGCAAGGGAGGGGCGACCCTCATCGTGGCCACGCACAATCCCGAGATCGCCCGGAAGGCGGACCGCGTACTTCGCCTCCGCGACGGGGTGCTCCTGTAGGGGCGGGGGTCTGTCTGAAACCGCGGCCTCGGACTGCGGACCACAAACCTGGTCGGACACGGGAAAGGGCGGCGAGGCGGGAACTCTCCCGGCGAGCGGAAGGTATGCCCCCACAGGGTACCGCATCTGCTCTGTTGGCGGGCACGTGAAGTACAGGGAGTACGTCGCGCGCCCGCTACCTCGCATCCGCAACACCCTGTGAAGGCTTCCAGCTCTGGATTTGCAGCGTTGGGGCCCGCGGACCCCGTCAGGTACAGCGGGACAAACCGGCTTCTCACGGAGCGGCGGCTGTGCTACACCATTCCATGAGGTCGTCCCGAAACTGATGCACATCATCTCACAACCTCGGCGCACCCCTTTTTACGGCTAGGGGTGCTCAAACGCAGGAGGTCTTCCCATGGCAAAAAGAAAAACCGCTCCGAAAAAACGGCCCGCTTCGGATCAGAACGTCACCCCTGAGACGCCCCGGCTCCAGGGACGCCTCCTGACGGCCCGCCCGGACACGGTCGACTTCCGGGACAAGATGTATGTCCCCACCCTGGTCGAGGTCCCTTCCCGGCGCCCTGTGGAAGACTACATGGCTGCGGAAAACCCGGTCCTCGACCAGGGCAGCGAAGGGGCTTGCACGGGATTCGGCTTGGCGGCCGTAGCGAATTACCTCCTGCGGACCAGGAGGGTCGTGCCGGACACCACCCCGGTCAGTGCGCGGATGCTCTACGAGATGGCCAGGCGGAACGACGAGTGGGAAGGTGAGGCTTATTCGGGATCCAGCGCCAGGGGCGCCATGAAGGGATGGCACAAATACGGCGTCTGTTCCGAGCCCGTATGGCCCTACCGGGGGAAAAAGGTGGACGGTCATCTCACCACGAAACGGATCGAGGACGCACGCCTGCGGCCTCTCGGGGCCTATTTCCGTGTCAATCACAAGGACATCGTGGCCATGCACAGCGCAATCTCCGAGGTGGGGATCCTCTATGCCACCGCGTTTGTCCACGAGGGCTGGAGCAGCGTCACATCCAAGGGGATCATCAGGTCCAGCGATGAGATCCTCGGCGGACACGCCTTCGCCATCGTTGGATACGACGAGAAGGGTTTCTGGATCCAGAACTCTTGGGGTGAGGACTGGGGAAAGGGCGGGTTCGCCCATCTCGGGTACGCGGACTGGATGAAGAACGGCTCGGACGTCTGGGTGGCCCGCCTCGGTGTTCCGGTCCTCGTGGACAGCGCCGCTGCTGCGGCATCGGACCAGTTTGCGTCGTCGCAGACGAGCCAGTCCGCGAGTTTCGCCGATCTCCGGCCCCACATCGTCAGCCTGGGAAATGACGGCGTGCCGGCGGAGACGGGCGGCTACGGCAATTCGCCTCGAGAGATCGAACAGATCATCCATGAGGATCTCCCCCGGCTCACGAAAGGATGGAGAAAGAAAAGGATCCTCCTGTACGCCCACGGAGGGCTGGTAGGTGAGAAACTCGCCGTTCAGCGTGTGGCCGAATACCGCCGGGCCCTCCTGGCGGCTGAGGTCTATCCGCTGGCCTTCGTATGGCACAGCGACTTCTGGTCCACCCTGAAAAACATCCTGAGGGAGGCGCTGGGCCTGCGGAAGTCCGAAGGTCCCATCGACGAGTTCAAGGACTTCATGCTGGACCGTCTAGACGGCACCCTCGAACCCCTGGCCCGCACCCTCGGGGGGAAGAGCCAGTGGGACGAGATGAAGGAAAACGCCCTGGCGGCCACCCTGAAAGGCGCCGGCGGGGCCCGTCTCGTCGCGGAGGGGCTCAAGGTGCTCGCGCATGAACACGAGATGGAGATCCACTGTGCGGCCCACAGCGCCGGCGCCATCTTCATGGCCCCTCTGGTCGAGATGCTTTCCCGGTCCGTCGCTATCCAGAGCTGCACCCTCTGGGCACCGGCCTGCACCCTCTCCCTGTTCAAGAAATATTATCTTCCCCTGCTCGGCGGGCGGGATCCAGGGATCCGGGAATTCGCCCTCTACACCCTCACCGACGAGGCCGAGCGGGACGATCACTGCGCCCACATCTACAACAAATCCCTGCTCTATCTCGTCTCCCAGGCCTTCGAAGAGGACTTCCAGGCCCTGAACCCGCGCTGGCCCGGCGTGGCCCTACTCGGGATGGAGCGGTTCGTGAAGGACGACCCCGACCTCACCCGCCTCTTCGGCGGCACCTCGGCCTCATGGATCCTCGCCCCCAATACGGCGGCGGACCCGCTCGCCGCCTCCCGGTCGACGTCCCATGGCGGGTTCGATGACGATGCGGCCACGGTACAGGGCACCCTGGCCCGCATCCTCGGGGGCGGGGGAAAAGAGGCGGCCGGGCCCGCCTTTGCCCGCTCCGCGGCCTCCATCGGGGACCGGCGCCGTATCCTCAACAGATTGGCCGGATAGGCGAGGAACGGCGAGCATCCGTCGATACCGTCCCTCGTTGCCCCTGCCGCGGACCGGTCCTGCGAGCATGTCTGGCACGGCCCCTGCAGAAGACCCGGCGGAAACAATTCCGGTTAATCGGCAGACACATGGCAGGAGCAAGGAGGAAATGATGAAAAAGGTCCTTTCAATCGCATTGGCTGCGGCATTTCTGGGTTCGTTCGCATCTCCCGTCCTCGCGGGCGGGGACAAGGTCAGGGGGGCGAAGGGCACGGGCACCGTAAACCGTGGTGTGCAGACAAAGGCCCCGGACAAGGCCAAAGCCCCCTGGCGCCTGGAACGGGCAGGCAACTGAACGCGGGCGACCGCGCCCTGGGGGCGGCCTTCAAGGCCGCCCTCTTCTCGTTCATACGCCGGGCGTTCTTCCTGCAAAATTTTGATGTTCTCACCGGCCTCGACAATTCCGTTCCGGATCGACAAATCCGGCGAGGAGGGATGCAGGGGGACGGCATCTCCCGCGCTGCCGCGGTCTCCGGCGCGATGCCGGGCCGGACGGCAAAACGCTGGGAATTGCCTGCAAGTCGGCAATAATTTGACACGTCTCCGAAAAAATCCCTCGGGGATGGTCAAAATTCGGTTGTCATTCCCATCCGCGCCCCGAAGGGACGCGGGATTGGGCGCCGTACCGCCGGACCCCCGGACATGTCGCAGCCTGACAAGTGCGGCTGGATCGACCCGCTTCGGTCATCCGCGGCCGTACGGGCTTCCGTCCGGAGCGGGCCAGCCGTCCCATTCAGCCACGCGGAGTTCCAGCACGTTCTGGAAAGCAGTCACCAGGAAATATGCGGTCACGGCCACGTCCAGGAGCGCGGTGGTGGGCGTCCTGACGAACGCCTCCAAGCCGGGATGCCGGGCCGTGTACAGCGCGAGGAGTTCTTGCCGGCGGTCATCTTCAAGGTCCCGGACCGTGCCGGCGGCGGTCACGGCCACGGCGTGCTGAAAGTCGGCCTCTTCGTTTGAGCGATTGTCGATCAGGAGCGCCACCCTGGGATCCCTGGACAGATGCGCGTATTTTCGAGTGGACCGCGGTGTGGCGAAGACCAGGTGTCTCAGGTCCTCGCTCGCGGCAAAGGCCACGAGGCTCGTATGGGGCTGTCCCTGATCCTGGGTGGCCAGAACGGCCAACCGCTGTCCGGCAAAGAGACCCCGAAGAAGCGATCTCGCCTCATCATGCGCTTTCAAGACACCCTCCACGCCTCGGTCCTCCGGCCTGAATCCGCTGGTCCCGCGCCTCAATGCAATTCCTCCCAAATCCGCTTTCTTCTCTCCAGCCGCTGCATGATCTTCTTCTCCGCCTCCACCAGAACAAAGACAAACACGGTGAACGAAACGAGTCGCACCCAATCCAGCACGGGGAGCGAGGCGGTTCCGAAGAGATGCTGCATTGTCGGGGCATAGGTAAAGGCGAGCTGGATCACGACGATCATGCCCATGGCAGCCGGTACGAACGGGTTGGCGAGCAGCCCCCGCCAGCTCACCACGGAGGCCTGCAAGGTACGCGCGCTCAGCAGATAGAAAATCTGAAAGAATATCAATGTATTCACAGCCATCGTCCTCGAGACTTGCAAGGTTTCGCCGTGGAACCTGTCCCACAGGAAGAGACCGACGGTGCCGAAGACCATGATGAGGGAGATGAAAAGGATGCGCCAGACGAGAAATTGCGTCAGGAGCGGCGCGTTGGGGTCCCTGGGCCTGCGGCGCATGACGTCGCATTCCGGCGGCTCGAACGCCAATGAAAGCCCGAGGGTCACCGCCGTGACCATGTTGATCCAGAGAATCTGCAGCGGCGTAATGGGCAACTCGACACCGGCGATCACCGACGCCATGATGATGCCCGCCTGGGCCCCGTTCGTGGGGAGGAGAAAGGCCAGCGTTTTCCGTATGTTGTCGTAGACGGTGCGGCCTTCCTCCACCGCGTGGACGATAGAGGCGAAATTGTCGTCGGCAAGGACCATTTCCGCCGATTCCTTGGCCGCCTCCGTCCCTTTCAGGCCCATGGCGATGCCAACGTCCGCCCTTTTCAAGGCAGGGGCGTCGTTGACCCCGTCGCCGGTCATGGCAACGATCTGGCCGTCGGCCTGCAGGGCCTTCACCAGCCTCAGTTTGTGCTCCGGGCTGACCCGGGCGAAGATATCGGCCCCGGCGGCCTGGAGCCGAAGACGTTCATCGTCGAGATGATCGATCTGGGAACCGGTCACCACGCCGCCTGAGGCGGAAAGGCCGATCTTTTCACCAACGGCCGCGGCGGTCAGAGCGTGATCCCCGGTGATCATTTTCACCCGGATGCCCGCGTTGGCGCACTGCTTCACGGCATGAACGGCCTCTTCGCGAGGCGGATCGCTCAATCCAAGGAACCCGAGCAAAATCAGACCGCCGGCCACGTCCCCATGGTGAATCTCCTTCCTGTCGCCGGCAGGTTTACAGGCAGCGGCCAGAGGACGCTGGCCGCTGCCCGCGATCCGCTCCATCTGTTCCTGCCAGAACGCCCTGTCTACCGGGAAATCCTGCTCCCGGCCGCGCTGGAGGTCGCACATCTCCAGCACCCTTTCCGGGGCCCCCTTGAGATAAATGATTCCGCCGTCTCCGTCCTCCTGATGGAGCGTCGCCATGTATTTGTGCTCCGACTCGAAGGGGATGCCGTCGAGACGGGCGGAGGCCTGACGGAGCGCGCGCACATCAATGCCCGCCTTCATGCCGAGGGCCAGCATGGCCCCTTCGGTGGGGTCTCCCACGACCTTCCACAGCCCGCCGGTCTCCACCAGCTCGCCGTCATTGCAGAGGCACACCGCCCGAACAAGATCTCCCAGGGGTTTTTCCCCGAGAGGATCGACGTGTTCCGCATCCTTGAGAAACCGGCCTGCCGGTTCGTAGCCGGCTCCCTCCACCTGGTAGGCCGCCGCCGCAGTGACAATGCCCGTAACCGTCATCTCGTTGCGGGTAAGGGTGCCCGTCTTGTCGGAACAGATGACGGTGACGGAACCGAGCGTCTCCACCGCCGGCAGCCGGCGGATGATGGCGTGGCGTTTTGCCATCCTCTGCACGCCGATCGCCAGCGCTATGGTAATGATGGCCGGCAGCCCTTCGGGAATTGCGGCGACGGCAAGGGCGACGCTGGCAAAGAAGATCTCTGTGGAGGAATAACTCCGGATGAGGATGCCGAACGCCAGAGTGCCCGCAGCAAGAACCAGAATAGCCCCGGTGAGCCACTGGCTGAATTCCCCCATCTGCCGGGTCAGCCGTGTCTGCAGTACATCCACCCCGGAAAGCATTGCGCTCACCTTCCCGAGTTCGGTCTTTTCCCCCGTGGCTACCACCACGCCCCGCCCCTGGCCGTAGGTGACAATCGTGCCTGAAAAGGCCATACAGTGCCTGTCCCCGAGGGCCGTTTTCCCCGCTACGGGAGCAGCCTTCTTGTCTACCGGAACGGATTCTCCGGTTAACGCCGCTTCTTCAATGCGGAGATCCTTGACCATGAAAAGCCGCAGATCTGCGGGCACCTTGTCCCCGGACTGGAGCAGCACCACGTCGCCGGGCACCAGTTCCTCGCCGGAAATCGTGACTTTCTTGCCCTCGCGCAAGACCACGGTCTCGTGGGTAAGGATACCGCGGATGGCGTCCACGGCCCGCTCCGCCTTGCCCTCCTGCAGGAACCCGATCACCCCGTTTATGAAGACAACGCCAAGTATGACCCCTGCATCGATCCAATCGGCGAGCAGAGCGGTTATCAGCGCCGCGCCGAGCAGGACGTAGATGAGCACATTGTGAAACTGGAGAAGAAAACGGACCGCGGCGCCGCGGCGCCTAGGGGCAGGCAGGCGGTTCGGGCCATGCTCGACAAGGCGCCGAGCCGCCTCTTCCTGGGTGAGCCCCTCGGGAATCGTCCCGACCTTCTCAAAAACATCGGCCATGTCCAAACTATGCCACATCTCCATGACAACCACCGTCCCCTCGCTCTTTTTGCAACCCTGTCGCCGGCCGTCTCCGGCCAAGCGATTCCCGCGACGGGGCGGCAAACACCCCGCAGCCTATCATGCCTGCTGAATCCCAACGGTGACGCCGCTGAAAATACCCCGTAGGCGTTGCTCTTCTTCCCCTATCATGGCAGTGTACCTGCAAGTACTTAATTCCACCAAAATCTCGCGCCTTTCACCTGCCTGCCGCAGGCAGGTCTGAGGCATTTTCAGCGGCGTCAGCTTCCCGGTGTTTTTGCAGCTCGGTCAACGGTAATTTTTTTGGGCACACGTTGTCAATCGTCTCTTTTCCCGGGCAGGACGAAACCGGAGCGGATCCGCCCGGCCATGGTATTCCCCCGCTGCCGGAAAGGACCCGATGCGGAAAATCGGTGCCCTCCCCACGCCCCCTCCGGCGGTGGCTACCGGCCGGGATCCCCTCCGGCTCAGTGGCACGAAGCCCCTCGCCGCCCCCGGTAACGCGACCGCCTGCCGGTGGCGTCACCGTAACGGTCTCACCGTTAAGAAACGGGCCGGTTCGGGGAATTGCAGCATCGGGGCTGTGCCGAACCCCGTGATCAGGTACGGTTGTGCTATACCCCACCACCCAGGACCCGGCGTAACTTTTGGGCTATATCCTCTATGGAGAAGGGCTTCTGAATGAATTGCACTCCATCTGCAAGCACTCCTTGATGGGCAATCACGTTGGCCGTATAGCCTGACATGAATAGCGTCTTGATTTCAGGATAAAACACCCTCAGTTGGTTGGCCAAGTCCAAACCATTAATTTCGGGCATGATCACATCTGTGACGAGAAGGTCGATCCTACCGACGTGCGCCCGCGCCAACTCCATGGCCTCGATATGCGTGCTCGCCCCCAGTACGGTGTAACCGAGCTTTTCGATCATGGCTCTGGTCAGCCTCAGCATGGCAACATCGTCTTCGACGATCAGGACGACCTCGCCGCGAGCCGCCGGAATTCGTTCGGCGCTCTCCGTGCGGGCATGCCCGGCGTCACCTGCACGGCGGGGCAGATAGATCTTGAACGTAGTGCCCCCGTCCCGCTTGCTGTCTACATAAATGAAGCCGTTATTCTGCTTGACGATGCCGTATACCGTGGCCAGTCCGAGGCCTGTGCCCTTGCCCACACCCTTGGTGGTGAAAAAGGGCTCGAACAGATGTTCCAGGGTCTCCTGATCCATGCCGCAGCCGTTATCGCTCACAGCCAGCAAAACGTATTCACCAGGAACAAAGCCGGGATTCTTGGCGCAGTCGGCCTCGTCAAGGGTCACCCTCCCAGTTTCGATGACGAGTTTGCCCACACCGGTAATGGCGTCCCGGGCGTTGACGCACAGATTGGCCAGAATCTGATCGAGTTGCGACGGGTCCATCATGACCGGCCACAGCCCCTTCGCCGGCCGCCAGACCAGGTCGATATCCTCCCCGATCAACCGCCGGAGCATCTTGAGCATCCCCTCGACTGTGTCGTTGAGGTCGAGCACCCTGGGCGCAATGGTCTGCTTGCGGGCAAAAGCCAGCAACTGCCGGGTGATGTCGGCCGAACGCCGTGCGGCATTGAGTATTTCCTGGAGATCTCTATACAGGGCGTCGGAAGGGGCAATCTTGTCCATGGCCAGCTCCGTATAGCCGAGGATGACGCTCAACATGTTGTTGAAATCGTGAGCCACGCCCCCAGCCAACCGCCCCACCGATTCCATTTTCTGGGCCTGGAGAAGTTGATCCTCGAGGTTCTTCCGTTCGGTGATATCCAGATTGACGACAATGGCGCCCTGGACGTTTCCGCGGTCGTCCAACACCGGTGCCGTAGAATTCAGGATGGTCTTTCTCCTGCCGTCAACGTCTTCGATTTCCAGAAGTTCATCGCTGATGGTGACTCCGTCGCGGATCGTTTTCGCCAGCGCCCAATCGTCCGGTTCGATCAATTCGCGGGAAGGCAGCCGCCAGGCCTTGAAAATGCCGTATTCGGAAATCGAGACATGCGGTTCAGCCCCCCAGATCTTTACACCCATGGGGTTACCGCGCAGGATCGTGCCGTCCTTCTCGACGAACCAGAGTCCGACGGGCAAGATTTCAAATATCCTTTGCAACAGATTCTCTCGCTTGCGCAACTCCTCCTCCGCACGCTTCCATTCGCTGATGTCCTGCCCCACGATGATAGCCGTGGGTTCGCCGTCCATCTGGACCGAGACCGATGCGGAAATGGACCAGACCGAATCACCGTTGGGCCTGACGATCCGCAACTCCATCGGGGGATTGCTTCCGCCTTGCGCAATGCGGCGCATCCGCTCCCTCACGATGTCGTGAAATTCCGGGGCGATGGTTTGGAGCGCGTCCACGCCCACAAGTTCCTCAGGGCTTGCCAATCCCAAAAGACGGGCGCTTTGCGGATTGCCGAAGACGTATTTCCCTTTGCGCAGGAGCACGATGGACATGGGGGCCGCATCAACAAGGGCGCGGAATCGCTCCTCGCTCTCGCGCAGGGCATTCTCGGCCCGTTTCCGCACCGTCATGTCGGTGCAGATCGCGCAGAGGGCGATGGGCCTGCCCGTGTCGTCCTTGACCACGTGCGTCCTGCAGTCCAGAATGGGACGCAACCCTCTCTTCCCGGAGTAAGTGACTTCTCCACGCCATGAGCCGTCCTGAAGGGTCCTGCGGATGATCTGCTCCGGCGTCTTCCCTTCGGCGGGATACTCGCCGTAAATGGACACGTGCTGGCCGATCAGCTCTTCCCGCGGTTTTCCGATCATCCGGCACGCGGACTCGTTGACATAGGTGATGAATCCATTGAGATCCGTTACGGTGACCTTGTCTTCGATCTGATTGAGGGTCAGAGAATGGAGACGCAGGCTTTCCTCTGCCCGTTTCCGCTCGGTGATGTCCACAATCTGGGATATAAAATATGATGGGGCGCCCTCTGCATCCCGGACCAATGAAACGCTCTGCAGCGCCCTTATCGTATGGCCCTGTTTGTGGATATAGCGTCTTTCCATCTGGTCCGTGCGGATGGTCCCGGCCAGTATCTGTTTCATACAGGCAACGGACGGCGCCAGATCCTCCGGGTGGGTGACGTCCTGAAAAGTCCTGGTCAATAATTCATCTTCCGAATACCCGAGGAAATCGCAGGCGGCTCGATTGACCTTGAACCATTTCCCCTCGGGCGACACCAGTGCCATCCCGATCGGAGCGTACCGGAATGCACTGGAAAATCGCTCTTCGCTCTCGCGTATCGCCTGCTCGGCCCTCTTGCGCTCCGTAATGTCCGTGTACAGGGCGAACGACCCCGCGAACCGGCCATCATCGTCTTTGAGGGCCTTGGCCGAAACCGTGGCCCACAGAGACAAGCCGTCCCGCCGCCTGAAACGCTGCTCGTAGCTTTCATCCTCTCCGGCATGGCGCCGCCGCACCCGCTCCTCATGGAAAGGTACGTCCTCCGGGAAAATGAACTCCTCCATTTTTTTGCCAAGCATGTCAGATGTGGTGTAACCAAGCATACGGGCCATGGCCTGGTTCACATACGTCGTCACATCATCCTCATCCATGGACCAGACGCCTTCGTTCGCAGTATCCACCAAAAGGCGATATTTCTCTTCGCTTTCGTGCAGAGCCAGGACAGCATCGCGCTCCCTGGCGCGAAGGCGAACGCCCTCGATGATCCCCGCACAGGCGGTCAGATACGGCTCGAGAAATCGCGCCATCTCCTCGTCATATCCGCCGGGACGGTTCGCGACACCGACCACGCCCACGACCTCGCCGGCCGACCAGATCGGCAAGCCCATAAAGGACCGGACCGGCGGGTGCCCAGGCGGCAAGCCCCCGGAACGCGGGTCGCGTGGCGCGTCGTTCGCTATGACGGGTTTCTCCATGAGCGCGGGAAGGCCGGCCAGATTTTTCAGATTACGGAACTCGAAGTTGCAGGAGCGCAATCGTTTGTAGAGCGCCTTAGACCCCGCATCCCACGAAATGTTCGAGATCGCGAGATTCAACTTGTAGTACAGACCGCCGGTATCGCGGTGCACCTCATCCAGAAAGCCGAACTCGCTCCCCGTCATCGTGATGAGCGTCTCGAGCAAGGCGTGGAAAACGGGCTGCGTATCGCCCTGCGCGATATACATTGCCTGGGCACGGCGCACGGAATCCAGCAGCTCAGTCGTCCTGCGTAAATCGTTTTCCGCCCGCTTGCGCTCGGTGATGTCGGTAGCGATGCTGAGGATTGCGGGACGGCCGTCCAATTCGATGGACTTGGTGAGCACCTCGAGCGGAAAGGTCGAGCCGTCCTTGCGGTGGTGGGTGACCTCGAAGCGGGCCTCGCCCTCTTCGGCAACTCTGCGGAAGCGCTCGGCCTGCAAAGCCTCGCTCTCGGGCGCGTCCAGATCGCTCAGGTTGACGGGCAGGAACTCCGCCTCATCTCTATACCCATGCAGGCGCACGGTCTGGCGGTTGGCGAACAGGAAGCGCCCATCGGCGTCGTGGATCGTGATCGCGGCAGGGGCTTCGTCGAGCATCCGGCCGAGCAGGGCGATGCGGTCCTCCCGCTCCTTGCGTTCTGTCAGGTCCCGGCCGAAGTTGACGAACCGGCCGCCATCCTCTTCCAGCCAGGCGGCCGAGACCTCCACGGGCCAGACAGTGCCGTCCCTGCGCCTGTGGCGCGTCTCGAAAATCTCAGATCCGTTGGTCCTGATACGCTCGACATGGTTTGCGGTAGCTTCGGGCGTCTCGGTCGCGTCCAGATCGCCTACTCCCATGCCTATCAGTTCTTCCCGGGCATAGCCCGACATGGAGCAGTAGGCGTCGTTCACATCGATGACGCGGCCCCGCCTGTCGAGCACGAAGAAGCCGTCCGCCGCCGTCTGGAGGATGGCGCTCAAATACCGCTCACGCCCGCGGATGGATTCCTCGGCCCGCTTGCGCTCGGTGATGTCGGTAGCGATGCTGAGGATTGCGGGACGGCCGTCCCATTCGATAGACTTGGTGAGCACCTCGAGCGGAAAGGTCGAGCCGTCCTTGCGGTGGTGGGCGACCTCGAAGCGGGCCTCGCCCTCCTCGGCAACTCTGCGGAAGCGCTCGGCCTGCAAAGCCTCGCTTTCGGGCGCGTCCAGATCGCTCAGGTTGACGGAAAGGAACTCCGCCTCATCTCTATACCCATGCAGGCGCACGGTCTGGCGGTTGGCGAACAGGAAGCGCCCATCGGCGTCGTGGATCGTGATCGCGGCGGGGGCTTCGTCGAGCATCCGGCCGAGCAGGGTGATGCGGTCCTCCCGCTCCTTGCGTTCTGTCAGGTCCCGGCCGAAGCAGACAAATCGGCCTCCGTCCTCGTCCACCCAGGTGGCCGAGACCTCCACGGGCCAGACGCTGCCGTCCTTGCGCCCGTGGCGCGCCTCGAAGGTTTCCGATCCGTGCGCCATGATGCGCTCGATGCGGGCCGCGGTTTCGGCAGGCGATTCGTAGACGTCGAGATCCCTGATGCCCATGCCTATCAGTTCTTCCCGCTCATAGCCCGACATGGCGCAGTAGGCGTCATTCACATCGATGACGCGGCCCCGCCTGTCGAGCACGAAGAATCCGTCCGCCGTCGTCTGGAGGATGGCGCTCAAATACCGCTCACGCCCGTCGATGAATTCCTCGGCCCGCTTGCGTTCGGTGATGTCCTGAAGCGACCCGCCGAGGCGGCGGATCCGCCCTTCCGCATCGGTCTCCGCCTGACCGCGCACCACGCAGTGGCGGACTTCACCGTCAGCCCGTCTGACGCGCAGCTCAAGCTCATACGGCGTCCCATCGGCAAGACAACACTCGATGACCTCCCGCGCCCGTTGCCGGTCCTCCGGGAAGAACAGATCCGTATAATCCTGAATGGACGGGGTACCGCAGGCGGGGTCCATGCGGAAGACACGGAAAAGCCCCTCCGACCAGCGGACCCGGTCGCGGTCTGTGTCCCACTCCCAGCTTCCGAAACGGCCAAAACGCTCGGCCTTGGCGAGCATGGCCCGACTCTCGCGCAGGTCCCTTGCGGCCTCGATCTTGTGGAGGGCGAAGGCCAGGTCACAGGCCATCTCGTCGAAGAGGGCATGCTCTTCCTCTTCTCCAGCGAAGCCGGCGGGGACGGACACGGAGAGGACGCCGTATGTCCTGCCTCCATATTGGAGGCGGCGGCTCAACCCGGCCCGGCCGCCGTATTCCCTGGAGAGAGGGCAATCCGGACAATCTTTCTGGGGATCGGCCACCACGATGATTGCATCGCCTGCGAGACCCTGTTTCATGCAATCGGGGTATCCGCCCGTGCGGAGGCGCCCTTCCAGCACTGCAAAGCCGCCGTCGAAGCCCGCTGCGGCCGCCGAGGTCACGGTCCGGCCATCATCGTCCAGCAGGACGATCCATGCGTTCAAATAGCCCATCGTCTCGGTCAGGGTCACGCAAGCGCGCTCGATCAGCCGCAGGGGATCCTCTTCCGACACGATGAGCCGATTCACCTCCCGGACGGCCCGCAGCACGTGCTTCAGGTGTATCGCACGATCCTCTGCTCCGGCGCCGTCAGGCCGACGTTCCAAAGCCTCAGGGGTCGAACCCCGCTCTTTGGTCATGATGTCCTCTCAATAGTCAATGTTTCTCGGGGTCCCTATAGGGACCGTTTCCCAGGACCGTTCGTTGCGTGAAGCTGTCTTCCGGGGATGCAGCATTCGGAAATTCACGGATGATCGCACTGCAAAAACCTCAAAATCTGATCCCGCTCAAAAAACCCGAGATGCAAGGCGCGAAATTTTCCAGGAATGAGGCGTACTTAGCGTACGCCGCAGTGACTGGAAAATTGAAGCAACGCCGCAGATCGGGTTTTTTCAGCGGGATCACGGATACGTCCCCTCCTCTCCCGTATCCCGCAATAAAAACTCCATACCCCCGCCGACAATTTCCGCTCGGGCACATCCCAACAGCACACCCACGGTCTCACTGCAGAGGCGCAAGGGACGCGGAAAAAGGCGGCACCCCAAAATTCCAACCGCCGGGGGACAACAGGGCCGGGGTGAAAGCCTGGAGCAGGGAAGGCCCGAGCCATTTGGGAAATGTCCCATGGAGGCGGGCGGAGAAAAAGGGCGCCCACCGAAAAAGGGGGAAACCAGAGGCGTGAACAAAAAAAAGGCCTGCTCATTGCGGGCAGGCCTGAGACATTTCCTGGCGGGGCCGACGAGACTCGAACTCGCGACCTCTGGCGTGACAGGCCAGCGTTCTAACCAACTGAACTACGACCCCGCAGCGTCATTCATTCCATGCACTGGTAGGCGGAACAGGATTCGAACCTGTGACCCCCGGCTTGTAAGGCCGATGCTCTCCCTCTGAGCTACCCGCCCGGGAAAACGGGCTTTTCTGTACCATTTCGGTCGGTCTGTGTCAAGTATTCGGCGCCATTGTGCGGCAGTCAGAACTTACCGTATGAGATGGCCTATCCTCCCGAAGCGAGGCCTGAAATCGTCGGAATTCCACGACCAGTAAATCACAAACGCCTTGCCCTTTATCTCCTTCACCGGAACGACCCCCCAGAATCTGCTGTCGTAACTCTGATCCCTGTTGTCGCCCATCACGAAAAGGCTCCCCTCGGGAACAGTGAGGGGACCCATATTGTCCCTGGGCGATATTGAGGCCGGCAGAATCCTGGGGTCAGTGTACTGCACCCCGACCGGGTCGGGAAACATCTCTCCGTTCACATATACCTTCTTGTCGATGATCTCTATCGTATCCCCCCCCGTGCCGACGACACGTTTGATGAAATCCTTCTCCTTGTCAAGGGGATAGACGAAGACTATCACGTCTCCACGGCCAGGGGCGCCGCCATCGACCCACAGCTCCCGGGTCAGCGGATTTCGAACCCCGTACGCAAACTTGTTGACCAGGATGTGGTCGCCGATGAGGAGGGTCTGGATCATCGATCCGGAGGGGATCTTGAACGCCTGCACCACGAAGGTCCGGATGATCAAGGCGAGGAACAGGGCTATCAAAATGGCCTGGGCGTATTCCCAGGCCACGGACTGCCAGGAGCGGTTTCCCCGTACACTTGGCCTTGAAAGGGTGGGAGACTTCATGGCGGAGGATATTAGCCTCATCGGCAAGACACCGCAAGCCCGCGGGCCATGGCGCCCGATGCCCTCCGTCAGCGGACAGGCCCGACGGGGCCCCGTGCCGGAAGGTCCCGTGAAGCATGGCCCGGAAATTGCTCACCTGTCTCCCCTGCAGCAGCATCCCGTAACCCTGCCGGCTGCGTTGCCGTGCGACCGGAGAACACGATGAAAAACCGCGACCCTGAACTGCCCATTTATGAAATTCCCCTGCAGCGGCCGATAATCTCGTTGGCGAAACCTGCCGGCCGTGAGCCTTTCGAGGACCCGGCGCAAACGCCAAGGCATGGCTCCGAGATGACAAAAGATTTTAAAACATTTTTCATCGCAGATTCATGTAAAGAATTGAAAGCGGTCTGCCGAAGTAAAGGGTTAGGACAGTCTTTCCAGCGTTGAGAGTGAAATCCATGTCCTCCTCAACCATGTTCCACAAAGTCGAATCTGAATCGCGCGTGGTGAGCCACAGGAGAGCACACGAATGAAATTGCCTTCTTTTCCCAAGAGCTGGAGACGCCGCCCACGTCCCACATTGGGGCTCGACATCGGCTCACACACCATCAAGCTCGTGGAGCTCTCCGGAACACCCCAGAATCGAACCATCAGGCGCATCGGACGGGCGCTCACCCCCCCGCAGGCCATAGTCGACGGGTCGATCCGGGAGCCGGAGAGGGTGGCGGAGGTGGTCAAGGGACTCCTGGACAATCTGCAGCCGAAGATACGGCATGCCGCCACCTCCATCGCCGGCTACTCGGTCATAGTCAAAAAAATCACCGTCCCCTACGGGGACGAAAAGGAAATCGAAGACAACCTCATCTTCGAGGCCGAGAACTACGTTCCTTTTGAAATTGATGATGTCTATATCGATTTTCACGTCCTCGAAAAAGACCCGGCCAAGGGAACCGGGGCCGAAATCTTTCTCGTGGCTGCCAAGCGCGAGGTGGTCGACGAATACGCAAACCTCATGCAGCAGGTCGGTCTGTCTCCCGCCGTAGTGGACGTGGACGCCTTCGCTCTCGGCAATGCCCTGGAAGGGACCTTCGGCATCCTGGATGAAGCCCTGGCGGCGGTCGACATCGGCGCCCAGAAAACGAACCTCAACATCATCTCCCACGGCACCTCACTGTTCGCCAGGGACATGTCCATAGGGGGCGCCCAGCTCACGGAAGCGATTCACGACGCCACAGGCCTGAACCCTGCCGACGCCGAGAGGGTGAAAATCGGAGGCTCCACAGACGCCTCTCTCATGAAAGAGGTGGCCTCGATATGCTCGGAACTCGTTGCCATGTGGGGTTCGGAGCTCAAGAAGGCCCTGGACTTTTACAACGCGAACGCCAAGCCGAACGAACAGCCGGCCCATGTTCTGCTGAGCGGCGGGGCGTCCCTCCTGAAAGGCCTGGACAGAATCATCAGTGAAGAGACGAAGTTGCCGGTCAGGGTATTCAATCCATTGCAGAATTTCGCCACGAATTCGGAAATCGACTCGAACTATCTTTCCGTTGTGGCGCCTCAGATGGCCATCGCCAGCGGACTCGCATTGAGGACAGAGTAACGATGATTCGGATAAACCTGCTACCGGTTCGAGAATGGCGAAGAAAAGAGGCTGTCCGCCAGCAGTTCTCAATCTTCCTTCTGTCCCTGGTCCTGCTGGTCACCATCCTGGGCGGCGTGGGCATGACCATCCAGAGCAAGATCCGGGCCCAAAGAGAGGAAATCGCGACCTTGCAGGCCCGGAAGGCAAAATTGGCATTTGTGAACCAGAAGATCGCAGAAGCGGACAAGAAACGGCAGAAAATAGAGGAAAAATTCAAGGCGATAGAGGGACTGCAACAGGGTCGGACCCTCACGGTGATGGCCTTTGACGAAGTGATAACCGCACTGCCGCTGGACAGGGTCTGGATCACTCAACTGAACTTCAACAACGATACCCACATGCATCTGACCGGCGTCGCCCTCGACAATCACACCGTGGCCCTCTTCATGAAACGTCTCGGGGCATCTCCCCTGGTCCAGTCTGTGACTCTGGCGAATACCCGGCGGAACGCCATCCAGGGACACGAGCTGATGGAATTCGATCTGCAGCTTGGAATCGCGATGCCCAAGGAGCCCGGAGAGCAGGGGGAGAAGGCTGCGCCGCCGGAAACGGGCAAGGGGAAGACAACGTGAAGTTCATCAAATCGCAACTGAAAATACCTTCCGGCCTGTTTTCAGCCATCTATACCCTTCCCCCCTGGCAAAAAGTGGCCGTTTGGGCCGCATCCTGGATCGTGCCGATCGTTCTGTTCTGGTTCTTCTTCCTGTCCCCTCGACTCGGCGAAATCAACGCTCTGTCCGGAACCATCCCCCAGCTCAGGGCCGAAGTGGAGAAATTGGAAGCAAAGGCACAGCAACTCCCCCAAATTGAGGAGGAGCTCAAGGCCATGGAAGGGATCCTGACGAATGCGGTGAAATTGCTGCCAGAGAGCAAGGACATTCCGTCGGTCCTGACGGAAATTTCATCGTTGGGCAATGAATCCCGGCTGGAGTTCCTCTCGTTCAAACCGGAAAAAGAACAGGCCAAGGACTTCTACGCCGCAATCCCAGTCAAGATAGAGCTGAGGGGACCGTTTCAGAACACCCTCGGCTTTTTCGACAAGGTTGGACGCATGGCGCGCATCGTACACATCCGCGACATCCATATGGGCAACGCCAAGGAAAGCGCCGAGGTCTGGAGTCAGACGGGCTCGGGACCCGGCAGCGGCGGAAACGAAAACGCCCCGGCCGGGCCCTCTGCCGCCGGGAGCGGCGAAGCGGTTCAGGACGGCACCCAGGGCGTCGAGAGAGGGACCAACTGGATCATCAACACCCGTTGCGAGGCCACTACATACCGTTTCCTGAGCGAACAGGAACAGAAAGCCGCACAGCAGGCTGCGAAGAAAAAATAGACATGTACCCATCAGCGAAAAAGAGCAGCAGGGGATTACCCCTGGCGATGTCTCCGGTCGGCCCTGTCCACGGCCCTGGGAGAATCGGGATCTCCTTCCTCCTGATGCTGTGCGCCCTGTCTCTCTGCGGGTGCCAGAAATCTTCGACGCCCACTCCGGCCAAGGCTCCGGAACGGGCTCAGGTGTCTGCCGTCGATTCGGCTCAGGTGAAGGATCTCAAGGCGCGCCTGGACAGATTACTCGAACCCGTCAGCTACCATTACAGCCCGGTCGGGAAGCCTGACCCCTTCCAGCCGTTCCTGCGCACCACGGCCAGCGCGTCTCTGCCGGCGGCTTCCGCCCAGGGAGGCGCCAAGGAATCCCCCAGGCCGGAGCGATGCTCGACCGCCTTGGAATGCATGGACGTGGGCCAGCTCACCTTGGTGGGCATCGTCACGAGGACCGACGGAGAACGGATGGCCATGGCGCAGGACGCCGCCGGCATCGGCTATGTCCTGAGGCGGGGACTTCGCATTGGATACCACAACGGAAGAATAAAAAATATTCTCCCAGACCGTGTAATTGTTGCAGAAGAGTCGGAAGATATCCGTGGCCGCGCCACCGTGCAGGACCGGATACTCCTGCTGCATCCGGAGGAACAATAATGGGACGCCAGAAGGGGATAACGTGCCTTTTCATCGCCTTGACGCTGTTGACGTGGGGACCTCCACGCGGCACCGCGGCACAGGAGAACCCACAGCCTACGGTGAACACGCAGGACAACGTCGAACACTGGCTGACCGAACTGGCGAGCCGCGTCCCTGATGCGGGCGAGAAGCCGGCGGCAGGACCGGCCCGAAAGCGGGCAGCCCAGGCGAAAGAGCCTGTTCCGAACGCCAGCGCCGAACACCCTGCTCATACCGCTTCAGCGTCCACCGAGGAGGAACGCATCAGCGTCGACTTCTTTCGTGTGGACCTTCACAACGTGTTCCGGCTGCTCGGACAGGTCAGCGGAAAAAATATCGTAGTGGACGAGGCGGTGCACGGGACACTGACTCTCGCCCTTCAGGACGTTCCATGGACCTTTGTGCTCGAGGTCATAAAAAGCCTGAAAGATCTGTCCAGCATAGAACGACACAACACGATCATGATCTATCCCTCCGACAAGAAAGTTGCGTGGGCCGGAGAGGGCGAGGCTACAGGGACTCTGGACCTCGGACTCAGGGTCTCCGACGTCCAGAAGACCACAAGCAAGCTCTCGGTTGAATCCCGGAAGGAATCTCTGACACCGGTCGGGAATATCGTCAAGGCGGAGCAACTGGTCAAAGACGCCAGGGCCGCCGAACTGGAGGGCAATCACGCCGCCGCCCTGGAACGGTACAAGGATGCTGCGGATCTGTGGCCGGATAATGCCGCCCTTGCCAAGAAGGTGGCCTTCCTGGCGCTCGGTCAGGACGAAGATGAGATCACAGCGCTGAACTATGCCAAAAAGGCCCTGCGAGCGGCCCCAAGGGACAGCGAAGCCTCAACACTGGCGGCGGTGACCCTGGCGAGGATGGAGAAAAACGACGAAGCCCGGATCTATTTCGAGCGGGCTATGACCGGTGAAACCATCCCGTTCCAGACCCTGTACAACTACGCGGTGTTCTGTTTCTCCCGCGAGATGTACCGGGATACCCTCCGGCTCGTGAACCGCATCGAGGCGGAACATCCATTGTCTGCCGACATCATGATGTTGAAGGCGCAGGCATATGAACACACAGACAACAGGGCACAGGCAATGAATGAATACAGGGCGATAATCAACTCGGGGCACGGCGTGCCATCCGACACCCTGCAGTATGCCCAGGCCCGGCTCCGTATCCTCATGGAAGAGGGCCAGATCCGCTGAACCTCTGCACAATCCAACCGTCCTGCAACTGGGGAGGAAAATATGCGTAACCGGCTGTTCCGAAGAATGAAAATGACGAGTGGGCACGGAGGGATCGTGTGTCTGTCGCTTCTGTGTATGGCGCTCGGCCTTGCCGGATGCGCAGCCCATGCCCCACAAGCCCCTGAAACAGGCGGGGCGGCGGAAGGGCAGGAAGCCGAAATGCCTCAGGCCAAGTCATCCACGCCGGAAACTCCCCCCGCCCCGGTCCAGGCGGAACCGGTCAAGACTCCGTACCGCCCCTCCGTGCAATGGAAACCGGCGTTTTCACTGGAAGACGTGTCGGTGAAAACGGGTGACGCGCAGACGCCCAGGCTTACCGTGGGCGCAGACATCCAGACCCGCCAGGGAAAGGTGACGCTGCGCGAGTTGCTCAAGAACCTGGCCGGGCTCAAAGACATGGACGTCAGCTGGACAAGCGACGTCAATCAGGAGTCCCTGGTCCATGTCAACATCAAGGCCGAGGACGATTTCTGGACCTCTCTCGCCAACATCCTGAGGCAGCTGGATTATTTTTACGAATTCAAGGACAACACCATCGTCATCAAGTACAAGGAAACCAAACGATTTTTTCTCCCCATGCCCTTCATCGTCAGTTCCTACAAGACATCGGTTGGAGGAGATCTTTTGGGGACCAAGGAAACCACGGAGGGACTGCTCAAGGGACGCATGTCCATAGAACACGGAGATGACGATATCGATCTGTGGAAGACTATCCAGGAAAATCTGGACAAGATGCTCCAGCTCGCGACGACCCAGGTGCCGGTCTCCGAGGAGACAGTGACTCCGGAAGAGGAGGCCCGCATCCGGGATCTCTGCCTCCAGCAGTTCCCGTCCCGCCCGGCCCAGCAGGCCCTTTGCGTGCAGCGTGCCCTGGCAAGCGCAGAAATTTTCTCCACGGAGCAGGGGGCCGAAGGGGCGAAATCGCAGGCGAAGCCGGCCCCGGTGCGGGAGAAGCGGGGGGACCGGGAAGGGTATTTCTACACCATCGACAAGCCGCTGGGGATCATCACGGTGACGGCGCCGCCGTCCATGCTCGAGCAGGTGACCGCCTACCTCGACGCGGTCAAGGAGGAGATGTTCAGGCAGGTCATCATCGAGGCCAAGATCATCGAGGTGGAACTCAACCGGAATTCACAAAAAGGCATCGACTGGAGCGAGCTCCTCAAGAATTCGCCGTTCAACTTCAATGTGCTCTTCGGAGACAACGGCAGGGTCTATCCCACGGATGGGGTGAAATTCATCAGCCAGATCAACATCGCGGCCAAGGGTTTCGATCTGTTTCTCAGCGCCCTCAACGAGTACGGCAATGTGCGGGTGCTCTCCAATCCGAAGCTGTCGCTCCTGAACGGCCAACCGGCGATGATAACCGTCGGAACGAGCAACAGCTACGTGGACAGCGTGAGTTCCACCATCGATTCCGAGACGGGCATCGTCACATTCACGGTGAACACGAGCAGCATACTCTCCGGCCTGGGCTTCGGCGTCATGGCCAATTTTTCGTCGGACGACGAGGTCCTCCTCCATCTTACCCCCGTCACGTCCCAACTCGAGCGTATCGATTACGAAAGCTTCGGCACGACGGGGAGCGAGAGCCGCGTAGGCCTCCCCACGGTATTTCTCCGCGAGTTGACCACCATGGCCCGGGTCAAGAACGGGCAACTGCTCGTCATCGGAGGCCTCATCGACGAAAGGAGCAGTAACGACGAGAGCAAGGTCCCGGTGCTTGGGGATGTGCCCTTGGTGGGCACCGCGTTCAAGAACTCCAAGGAGACCGCCAGCAAGCGCGAACTGATCATCCTTCTGAAACCGGAAGTGGTAAACATCTAGCGTAACTGATCACGGGGTTCGCAGAGCACGAATGCTGCAACTCCCCCGGACTGGAAGCCTTCACAGGGTGCTGCAGATGCGAGACGGCGGGCACGCAGACGTACTCCCTGTACTTCAAGTGCCCGCCAACACAGCAGATGCGGTACCCTGT